>Ga0206839_1160_pt2 | contig 11875 bp, 13 predicted proteins | sample Alteio_BWOrgCont_27_FD_152883 | JGI IMG/M metagenome (GOLD analysis project Ga0206839, IMG submission 152883) | Enriched cells from forest soil in Barre Woods Harvard Forest LTER site, Petersham, Massachusetts, United States -... | ecosystem: Environmental > Terrestrial > Soil > Temperate forest >... | reverse complement strand
AAGCGCATGCACCGACGCACTTAACAATCCTCAGACCATCGAGACGAAAGCCAATGTCTCTTGTGTCTTTGATTCAAAGACGATGACCGTGTCGGCCATGGGCTCAACGCCCCAACCGGAATTTCATGTTTCCCTGACCGGCGATATGCTGCAAATCAAGAAAGGCGACCTGTCCGTGGACGCCTCCGATTGCAAAGTTATGGAATCCCAACGCAAACCTTCAGACGTCCACCCCGCCAATGAGGATCTCTGTTTGTCGTATTACCCCGACAAATATTTTACAAAATTTCAATCGGGGTCGGAGTGTCCTAAATCCAACGCGAAATCCGAACAAGCTCCGCTAGCCGTGGAATGGGTCTTCGAAACCATTTTCAGTGGACGGTAGTCAGAATATCCGTGAGCCCTAAACGAATCATCTCAACTCCGATGGCCGCCAAGAGCAGAGAGAAAACTTTGCCCACCGCCGTGGCGCCCGCTTCGCCGGTAACTCTGATAACCGAGTCGGAATAATAAAACACGGCCCAAACGATGGCAATGTTGCCCAGAAGAGCTACAAAAGTGGCGTTGTAACCATTGCTGCCCACACTTAATAGAAGTGTGGTGAGCACGGCGGGGCCGATAATCAACGGCATGCCAATGGGCACAACGCCCATGGTGTCTATGGAGTCCATACGGCGCCGGGATTTCTGCGCGAAGAGTAAATCGTTTATGGAGAAAATCAAAAGAAGAATGCCCCCCGCGATTTTAAAGTCGGGGATGGTGATGCCCAAGAACCGAAAAATTCCCCTGCCCACATAAATGAAGCCGAAGCTGATTAAGAAAGCCGTGACGGCCGCCTGCTTGGTGACCGCCCTGCGCTTGTCCAAGGTCAAATCCCGGGTCATGTGCGCGAAAAGGGGTAGAATTCCGATGGCGTCCATGGCGAAGAAGAGAGGAATAAAAGCGGTGAAGATTTTATCGAGCATGCCTTAACTTTATTAGATCAACGGGCAAAAGAGCAAGAACCTGTTTTTGGCCCCAAAGGTTCCCCACATGTACCTCCAGAACAAGTGGCACTATAGGTTGACAAGTTGTAGAGTGTGCGAGATTTACTTAGCGATGACGTCTGAACAACTACAGGCCGCTTATACCCGTTGGTTTCTTAGACACTATGGACATGGGCCTGCAGATCAAGAAGTTATTCCTTTTCTCGACAAATCCATTGATTGCTTTTCCTTGGGTAAAAGAAGTTGGCTAAAAGATGTGCGTGAAGGGCTTTTCCTTTCTACGGGCCGGGTTGCCCAAGAACTTGGTATATCCCGTTCGGCTTACGCAAAACTTGAAAAGAGTGAGAAAAGAGGAAGCATAAGCCTTTGCACTTTGGCCGAAGCTGCAAAAGCCATGGATTGTGAATTAGTTTATGCTATCAGGCCGAAGAAAAGAGTTAGGTTCTCTCAAGTGATTTGGCAAGCCCTTCAGAAGGTCTCCATAAATCACCGTTGGGTTCTCAGTCGTCCTGAAGTAAGAAAAGTAAATGCTTTGGTGGCTGTCGCCAATTGGAACTTGGACGATCCACATTTTCGCCGACATCAGGGCTGGTCTGAACGTTAAGCGCGGGTGACGGCGTCTTGCCAGCGGTTGAGCCGCTCCCGCCTGAGTTTTTCACTTAGGGCGGGTTTGAATTCTCTGTCTTCACGCCAAACTTTTTTAACATCGCCCAAGTTTTTCCAATATCCCACGCCAAGGCCGGCCATAAAAGCCGCCCCGGCCGAAGTAGTCTCAATCATTTTCGGGCGAACGCATTTCACTCCCAGAAAATCGGCCTGAATTTGCATTAGAAGATTGTTGGCGCTGGCTCCGCCATCCACTTTTAGCGTCTTCAATTTCTTTTTCAGGTCCTTCTGCATGGCTACTAAAAGTTCCACGTTCTGCATGGCCATTCCTTCTAAAGTAGCTCGGGCTAGATGGGCCTTAGTGGAACCACGGGTGATTCCGCAGATCACACCGCGGGCCTGGGGATCCCAGTGGGGCGCACCCAAGCCCGTGAGTGCTGGCACGAACTGCACTTCACCCGAATCGGGAACACTGGCGGCCAGGGCTTCGATTTCCGGACTGGAATGGATGATATTCAGCCCATCGCGAAGCCACTGAACGGCGGCGCCACAAATGAATGCGGAACCCTCAAGGGCATAGGTGGTTTTGCCTTCCCACTGCCACGCCACTGTGGTCAGGCACCCCGAGCGGCTGGTGACGGGTTTCGGGCCCGTGTTTAGCAGAAGAAAACTTCCCGTGCCGTAAGTGCATTTGGCTTCGCCGACATCAAAGCATGCCTGCCCGAAAAGGGCCGCCTGCTGATCGCCGGCAATTCCCGAAATGGGAATTCCGTCGGGCAAGCCCGGTACGTTTTCCGTATGACCGAAAACACCGATACTGGGCATGATTTTGGGTAGAAGCGGTTCGGGAACGCCAAGGATTTTGCAAAGTCCCGGATCCCAGGCCAGAGATTTAAGGTCCATCAATAAAGTTCTGGAAGCGTTGGACACGTCGGTGGCGTGAACGGCTCCCCTTGTGAGTCTCCAGAGAAGAAAACTATCCACAGTGCCGAAGGCCAGATCGCCGTCTTTGGCTCGGGCCTTCACGCCGGGCACGTTGTCTATGATCCAACGGATCTTGGTGCCAGAAAAATAAGGATCTAGAACCAATCCCGTCTTGGATTTGAATTTTTTTTCCATACCCGCTTTTTTTAATTTAGCGCAAAAGTCGGCCGTGCGGCGATCCTGCCAAACAAGGGCATTGTGAATGGGCTTACCCGAACTTCGCTCCCAAACCAGTGTGGTCTCCCTTTGGTTGGTGATACCAATAGCCGCTACATCCTGGCCTGTCAGTCCCGCCTGTCCCAAAGCCCGACCCATAACGTCCAATACGGAATTCCAAATGTCTTCGGGATCATGTTCCACCCAACCGGGCCTGGGAAAAATCTGTTTATACTCTTGATTGACTTTGGCCTTAACTTGCCCGTAAGAGTTCAAAATAATAACGGTGCTTCCGGTGGTGCCTTGATCGATGGCCAAAATGTGGGAAGGCATGGTATCTCCTTGGTTGGGTCAAATAAATCCGTGTTATGATGAAAAGTCATGAAAAATTTTTTTGAAAGAAATGAAAAGATATTTAATCTCAAAGATCTGGATCGGGATCTGTTGCTCTATCGCGTCATGCCCCGCTTCGTCCTTGAAATCATCCGCAAGTATTTCAGGCTTCAGGTTGAAGGCGAAGAAAATATTCCCAAGCGGGGTCGGGCCATCGTGGTTCCCAATCACTCAGGCTACGCGGGCTTTGACGCCTTTATGCTGGGAAACGAAATTCGCAATCGCCGCGCCCGCATCCCCCGCATCTTGGCCCATCACCTGTGGTTCATAAACAAGACCACGGCCATTCCTTTAGAAAAAATGGGAATCACCGAGGCGACGACCAATAACGGCCTGGCTCTGCTGAAGAAAAATAACATCATCATTCTTTTTCCTGAGGGCGAGTACGGAAATTTCAAGCCCATCAAGCAGCGCTACCGGTTGCAGGATTTCAAACGGGGTTTTGTACGCATGGCCATATTGACCGGTTCGCCCATTATTCCCACCGTGGTCATCGGGGCCGAAGAGACCCATATCACGCTTAAACAACTTAAGTTTACCAAGTATCTGGTGGGAACGGTTTTGCCCGTGCCTCTGAACGTGATCCCCCTACCCGCCAAGTGGAAAATAAAATTCCTCAAACCCGTCCACTTGGACTATCCCCCCTCCGCCGCCGACGATAAAGCTCTGGTGCATAAAATCAGCCGCCAGATTCGGGACCTGATCCAGTTTCAGATCGACCAAGAGCTGCGCAAACGCAGTTACATTTACATCAGATAGCGGGCTAAAGATTTGGTGAACATTTCCTGCCCCTCGGTGCCCAAATGGCCGTCGTCATTAAAAAGACAGGAATTATTTGGAACTTGAATCCGCACGTAATGCACATGGGACGACTCAAGACTTGAAAGGACCGCCCGCACATTATCAAAACCGTCGTTATCAACCTGATCTTTAAATCGAAAAAAAGGCGGTTCGACCAAAATAAGCTCAATTCCTTCACTCTGAGTGAGAGCGATAATTTTTTTAAGATAGTCAACTCGGCGTGGATCTACCCGACTGTCATAACCATATTTACGATTGACCTCTACCCACTGGGCGGGCCGAAGATCTTCCGCAGGAGGGTGAGTGAGACAGGATTGCGCCGGCGCCACAGTCCACCGTCTGGCCCAACTTCGAAAACGCATGTATTCATCGTTCGAAAGAAAATTTTCAGTGACAAATCGTACAATATTCCCGGGATCGGTGAACTTGGTGAACGCGCCATTGAGGGAATAAGTTTCGAATAAATTGAGCCAGAGGCGATCAGGATGTTTATCAAAATATAAATTTACAAAATCTTGAAACAGCCCTTTATTTCGATAGGCCATCAAATAGTCGGTGACGTCGTCGTTATATCTGTAGGGATGGAAAACGAGCTTAGAAGTTTCAAGAATTATGAACTTGGGTTTGGGAACAGATTCCAGTTTCAGCCTCTGATAGACGGCATAGTAGCGACCTATCAAGCTTACTCCGGGCACGGAGAACAGACCTACCGTTTCACCGGTGAGACTCCGCAAAAGTTTCAGGTCCAAATCGGCCTCGATGTGACTGCTGCCGACTACGAGAAGTTCTGAGTTTTTCATTCCTGAGTCTACTCGGAGCCACTGATCGTAGAGGGGAAAGAGGGCAAGAAAAGCGACACGATCCACGACAAAGAGAAATAGGACGACCGTCAGGGCCCCGACCACCAAACGCAAATAAGGCCGTTCAGAACTGAAAATAAATGAAGGCCGTCTCATTTAAGGGTGCTCCGATAATAATTAATTGCAGAACTACGGCAAACCAGATGGCTCCACGCCAGGGGACCAAGGAGCCGGTGGAAACGGGGCGGCTCACATTCTCCATGCGTTGGCGATACCAGGCCAGGCCCACAAAAGTAATCAATGCAAGAACACCAGTGCGGGCATTCTCATTTTCAAGTAACAAATGGATAAAGGGACTTAGCTTCCAATTGGCTGAAAACAGCCCCAGCACCACGTCACGGGCCATCGAGAGATCGTCAGCTCTGAAAAATATCCAACCGAAAGCGACAAGGTTGAAGGTGATCAGAATTTTAAAAGCATCGGGCATTCTGTCGTCAAGAGAGGAAAAAAACTTCTGACGCAAGCGGGACACAATAATGAAGAAACCATGGAGAGCGCCCCAAATGGCGAAAGTCCAGTTGGCCCCGTGCCACAGACCACTTAAAAGAAAAACCACCATGATGTTGAACATCCAGCGGGTCAGCGAGGTTCGACTCCCTCCCAAAGGAATGTAGAGATAATCCCTGAACCAAGTGGAAAGAGAAATATGCCAACGGTGCCAAAACTCCGAAATGTTTTTGGCGCCATAGGGATTCTGAAAATTCTCAATCAGACTAAAACCCATAACCCGGGCGGCGCCTCGGGCGATATCGGTGTATCCGGAAAAATCGAAATAAATCTGAAAAGTGAAAAAGTAAATACCCAGCAGCAGTGAAAAACTGTTCCAAGGTACAGTTTGCCCGTGAACAAAAGTTTCTTTCACAAATTGGGCCAGGCGGTCAGCGACAAACATTTTTTTAAAGAAACCCCAAAGCATCAGAGTGCAACCGGAAGACAAATTTTCTAAATCGAATTTCTTGGCCTCACGAAACTGATGCAAAAGATGGCCTGGTCGCTCAATGGGTCCGGCAACCAGCTGGGGATAGAAAAGCACGTAGAGGGCATAAATGAGAATGTCCCGCTCAGCCGTTTGGTTGCCCTTATAAACCTCAATAGTATAGCTCATGGATTGAAAGGTGTGAAACGAAAGGCCGATAGGCAAAATGAGAGACAGGGCGGGCGCTTGCAGAGGTACGTGCAGGAACTGAAGCAGTGAGTTCAGATTGGCACTGAAGAAATTTAAATACTTGAACGTGGCAAGCACGCCTAAATTGGCAACGAGACTCATTACCAGATAAGTCTTTCTTTTTCTTCCCTGGGCTGGCTCCATAAGAAGACCGGCGGCGTAATCGGTAATGATCAACCCAAAGAGAATGAAGAGGAACTTCGGTATGAATGCGGCATAGAAAACGCAACTCGCTATAAGCAGCAGAACAAGGCGACTCCTCCCTTTCAACGTGAAGAAAAGAAGGGTAACAATCGGAAAAAAGATGAGGAAATGGATGGAATTAAAGAGCACCGGGGAATATTATCCATAACCGATTAGAATGCAAGAATAACGAAGTGCATTCTCAGTGCCGGTGGAGGACTAAGGGCAATGAATTCTCGGCGTCTTTTGTTTTCACTCTGTCTTGCTCTTCTGTTCACGGCTCCCTCTGCGGGTGCCGATACGGACGGATTGGCGAAACTGCGAAAATCTTTTGAATCTCAGATTTCAACCATGAGGGGAAAACTGCAGCGGGCCGCCCGAATGAAATATCTGAATGTGGCCTTGGGAAGCCCCATCACTGTCGAGCAATGCCTGCAAATAAGCCAAAAAATCAGCGGGAATTATAAAGTTAATCCGTTTCACGTGGATTACCAGGGCGGCCAGTCCGATTCCCTGGATTGCAGTGACGGAGCCCTTGATAACTATTTTCAAGCCATAGAAGTGCGGACCAATTTTAATTTGCAAACCCGTTACGCCTTGCAAGTGGATCGCAATTTCTCCGACTCCGAAATTCTAAGAACCATCCTCTTAGACTCCAGTTTCCGCATTTTAGAAATCGATGACTACGAAGCCGTCATCGCCGGCGGCAAAAAAATTCCCTTCGCGTATTGCGTGGCTGCCATAGATCACGAGGGAAACAATTTTCGGGGATACTTCAAAGAACCTGGCTATGAAAATTTAGGAACCGAATTTCAATATTCATCGGCCGACGGAAAAATTCCGCTGATCACCGAAGCCGCTTATCCGTCAAGTGCCGATTCCAAAACTACGATTCATCAAATTATATACGAAAAAACCGATGGCGCCGATTGGACCAACTTCGCACTGCTTTTAACCCACAGCTGGAATTTAGGCGGATTTTACACTTACGGCGACCAGCTCTTTCACCGTCCGAATAATATGGATCAGCTGACTCTCTACTCCGTCGATGGAAAAGAAACTTGCGCATCGGGCATGCAAGTCCGCAACTTTACCCAGCCTAACCGCACTGTAATGGAATGGCCCGATCCCAACACTTACAGCCAATGCGACAAGACGTGGGGATCATCCGGTCAGCTGGCTTTCACCCTTCATTAATTTGACGGTGGGCCCTGCTGCAAAAAATAGGATTGAAACGGCGGGTCCGGAAAAACTACGCTTATTTCGCCATTGATCGGGTTCGGCTCCGTCCTCAAAGGTAATTTCCAAACCAGAAGGGCTATGGAGTCCTCCGTGACTTGAATCATTACGGGATTGAGCAGCGCAAAGCTCTCTAAGGGCATTCCCTGGGTTGATCCGTACATCGGAATATCAGCCCAATGCATCTGACCGGCGGCTCGATCGAGAGACCCCTGGATAATCGTGGAATGGTCATGTTCCATATCATTTGGCGACACATCGACGTCCGAGGCTCCTTTTTTAGATAAGCCATTGGGAAAACTTCCGACTATCGCGTAAGAGAGACTTTCTTTCAGACTCTTCTTCAGCTTGGGGTCCATTTTTATTATGGACTGTTGAAGCTGCGTCGCGACGGCCATCACGTCTTCCACCGGGGGAGGGGTAAACTCAGAACCCGCCGTAAGACCGCCGATGGCTTTCATATATTTCTGATAGGCCGTCAGGGGCGATGCTCCCTTCGCGATGTCATCCTGAATAATCAAATCGCCCCGCAGAAATATCCGGAGGAGGGCGTCCATGCTTCTCTTGGGATTAATTCCTTCGATATTCACTCGTTTTTTCAGAGCGTAGGCGTCCCCATAGAGATCAGAAACACGTTGTAAAAACATATTTTTAATATTTTCAGGAGCATTGATTAGGAGCGAGAAATCTTCCCTAAAAATGGAATTCGGCAAACCATCCACTGCGGCTAAGTCAAAATACATTCCCCAAGTATCAGGGTCGTAACTTTTCAATTTAGTTTTGGACAGTTGATCGACCGTGTAGATCTCCCATGATTCACCGCTGATTTGCAGTAATAGTGGGAGACATATTTTCGCGGCACTGGCGGGCAAGGACAGACCGACAAGCCCAAGGATCAACAAAAAATTAAGCAAATATCGACGAATCAAACGCTTAAAGCCCTTCTCTCCAAAGCCCGAAATATGTGCAACGAATGTGCCTTTGGTGCCGCTTACGCTGGCTGATGGTGTATATTTTTTTGACAGCTGGTTCGCAAAGCGCCCACCGGAAAGCGATTACTTCAGTTAGGGACGTCGGCGCCAATGGCCTGAAGCAGATTGCTCCAAATACTCAACATGCCGGTTCCGTCGGAGGCGGACCCCACCAAATTCCGCATGAGGAGGATACTCAAGGTGAAAGCCACGATGAGGAGGAGCACGTACTCTAAAACAACTTGTCCTGATGGGCGAGAAGAGCTACGCTTTTGCCTTATGGAAGAGAAGAATACCGAGGCCCCAAAACCCAAAAGCCAAAGGCCGCCGCTGCCTCTCTGGGCCAAGGTCCTGATTATGTCAATCCTGGTTTTTTTCGCGGCCATCGGGTATCTGCGGACCTCCTCCCATCAGCATGCCGAAAATGTGCCCGATATTCAAGACGAGCCCACCGATGTCCCCGCGCCGAGCACGCGAAAAGCTGTGCCGGATATTTTATTAACCGCAGGCGCCGGCCCCAACAAAAAATTGAGCGACTTCAGGGGCAAGGTTGTTCTGCTTTCGTTCTGGGCCAGTTGGTGCACGCCGTGTCTTATTGAGTTACCCACATTCATCGATCTCCACCAAAAGCTGGCGGACAAAGGCCTGATGATCGTACCCGTCAACGTCGACGAGTCCAATCAAGCCGCCAGTTTTGTAGGAGATTTTTGGAAGACCAAGAAATTTCCTTTTCCCACCTATTACGATCCGACCCATCATTCAGCGGAAGCTTTTCAAGTCGACAACCTGCCCAGCAACTTCGTTCTCGATAAAGAAGGGCGTCTCGTGGCCTCGGGCTACGGAGCCAACGACTGGTCCAGTGACACCAGCGCGAAATTCATCGAGCAGCTGCTATCAGAGCCTGAAACCGCCCAAGCCCAAGGGGCAGGTTCTACGCATTAAAGAAGTCCCTGATTCTTCCGAGTAGAGTGTGATGAGAGACGTATTTCTTTGGACACTTTGTCTAGGTCTAGCCCTTCTTTTTCATGGCCAAGCCAACGGTGGAACGACAGCCAAGGAGCGAACGCTGTGTCTCTATGAACAGGATAACGTCGTCCATAAAGTGACTGGTTTCTTTGAAGGAAATAATCTAGTTAGCGCAAAGGTCTATGCCGCCGCAGCCAGAGGATGGGAACAGCAAACGGCCTTTAAGTATAAAAGCTGCATCAACTGCCAATCAAACATCGAAGCCCATTTCAAGGTCAACAAATTATTCGGCAAAGGCGCTGACGTCTATGCGAGTTTTTTGAACGTAAAGGCTAGTTCAGGGAATGTGGGCGTCTGTCAACTTCAAGATTCATCCGCTGATATCAAGAAAAATTCATGGAAGCAACTGGGGTTCGATGAACTTAAGGGAAGAGATGACGTTGACGTCTCAAGATACTTGGGCCTCATCGATGGAAAGCCTGCTACAGAAAACGATATGCCGCCTCTTATCGCTGCAAGAAAATACTACTACCTTCAAATAAGTAGAAAAAATTGCCACGCAAAAGAAGGGCTTACTCTGCAAGAGCCCGAATACGGATGCTGCTCTGGTGATGAGTCTTGCAAATGGGATCGTATTCAGTTTCTTATTAAGAAGAAAAATCAAGGGAACGAATGTGTCGACTTCTACAATTTAGAAGGTGAAACGCGCATCAATCCGTCCCAGGTCTTTCCCACCAACACAGACGTGGGTAAAACATTAGCGGCATACACCAACCAATATATCCAGTGTGACTTACCCACCCAAAACAAAACGCCAATCACATCTTTAGAACATTGAATTTGGCCTAGTTTCGAATGGAGATCCGGTAAATCACCCTGGCCATGACATAGCCGACGATTACGTCCCAAACGTAATGCTGTTTAGTGGTCAGAGTGCTGATGGAAATCAAAACGGCCAGTAATATGGCGAAGACGCCCCAACGGGGTCTGAGTCGGCAAACAAAAAGCGCCGAGAGAAAGGCCCCTGCCACGTGTTGAGACGGAAAGCAATTCTTCGCCGTATCAAGGCGTCTGACCATGATCAACGGAAAAGAGGCCCAGCCCGTATCTGGCAAGTGGGGACGGGGATACACGGTCGGATAGAAAATAAAAACAAGCGTGCAGAGGGTCGCCATTAAGCAAAAGGAAAAGACAACCCTCCGAATATCTTCGTCGTTTTCAACGAAAACTCCTACCATAAGAGGAAGCACGTAAACCATTACGTAAATCCAACCCGTCCAAGGCAAAAAAGGTGTCCTGATATCGATATAGTTCAGAGGCAAGTGATGGGAGCCGACAAAATCAAAATGGTTGGAGATCAGGTACGTGAGAAAGACGTAAAAATACGTTAAAAAAATAAATACCCACCTGCGCCGGTAGGTAATGATGGGTTCTCTCATTAAAGAGAGCTTTCCTTAGCCCTGAGCCCCTGAGTTCCATCCACCAAAATGGTTTTAACTTGCTGGCAAATGAGTTTACGGGTGCCGTCGGCGCATGGTCCATTCACGCCGAGAACAAGGTTTTTTCCGAATTTTCCAAACGCCACTTTCTCTTCGTTTTGAAAAACCCCCTTAAAGGTACCCTCATCGGGATAAAGCATGAGGTACATTTGAGGGGACTCCAAAGCGACGGAATCCAGTCGCATACCGCGGGACGCCAGGGCTTCTTGAATGTCGAAATAAATTTGAAGGGCGTTTGCCTCTTGGCGATCTGCGAAGTAAATCCGCAGCGGACCGTCGATGATGGCTGTGTTGAACTCGCTGGAAAAATAGCGGGAGTCAGTAACCATCTGCTGATGGGCTGACATCTCGGCGCTGTTATCCATGGTGCATTTCCCCCTTTTATTTTTTCCGCCAACCCTACCGCTTCTGAATCGAGCTTAAATAGAGAGTTCTTCAAAATGCAACACATATATTAACCGGTCGTGCACCTCCATAATATCATTTAGAAATTGCGGCGGGAAAATTCTCCGAGCTGTCTGCGGTCCAGTCTAGATCTTGATCGCGTTTTCGCGCACCACCCACTAAAACCTTTTTCGCAGCTCTTCTTTTTTCGGTCCCCCGACCAGATCCTCATTTAGATCCTCGGGTTCTGGAAAGGCCGGTTGGCCCGCGCAGTAGACTTGATGACTTTTGGTTCCGAAGCCGAATTCATAAAAAATTCGGGCGGGGTTGTCGCCTTCACAAATAAAAAAATCAGCGTCGTAACCGGGCAGAAGGGCACCCTTGGATTTTTCAAGGCCCAGGGCGTAGGCTCCGTTGACAGTGAATGCGGTCACAATTTCCTCGGTCTTCATTCCCATTTCCAGAGCGGCCAAGAGACCCACCAAAGAAATATCCTGGGACGGAGACGTGCCCGGATTGAAATCGCTGGCCAGGGCCACACGGGCGCCCGAGTCCAACAAACGACGAGCGGGGGCATAGGGAGTTTTCAAATAAAAAGCTGTCGTGGGCAAAAGAGTCGCCGTGACTTCGCTGGCCGCGAGCAACTTGATTTGTGTTTCACCGATTTTCAAAAGGTGGTCGG
>Ga0206839_1197_pt1 | contig 11922 bp, 10 predicted proteins | sample Alteio_BWOrgCont_27_FD_152883 | JGI IMG/M metagenome (GOLD analysis project Ga0206839, IMG submission 152883) | Enriched cells from forest soil in Barre Woods Harvard Forest LTER site, Petersham, Massachusetts, United States -... | ecosystem: Environmental > Terrestrial > Soil > Temperate forest >... | reverse complement strand
TTTGATGAAAATGGCAATGTATACATTACAGATGCTCTCTCGGGAAAGATTCGTAAAGTAAATTCCCTGGGAATCATAAGTACTTTTGCAGGTAGCACTGGCGGCAGCGGAGGAGACGGAGGCCAGGCAACCGCCGCTCAATTGTCATATCCCAATGGAATTGCTTTCGATAAGAGCGGCAATGCATACGTTACAGAACAGGATAACAACAAAGTCAGGAAAATAACTCCTGCAGGAATCATTAGCACTTTTGCAGGTAATGGAACCGCTTCTTATAGCGGAGATGGAGGCTCAGCATCCTTGGCGGCACTCAACAGCCCAGCGAGAATTGCCGTAGATGCCAGTGGGAATGTATATATATCAGATTATGGGAATAATCGAATCCGGAAAGTAAATAATTCAGGTGTAATTAACTTGGTCGCAGGTAATGGATTAACGGCTTTCAATGGTGATGGGGAGCAAGCAACTGCTGCACAATTGTGTGGGCCTATAGGAATAGATATTGATGGGAATGGCAATATCTATATTGCAGATGATTGTAATAACCGTGTCCGAAAAATTAATCCGGCAGGCGTTATCTCTACAATTGCCGGTACTGGTATAGCTGGCTACAACGGTGATTGCATTTTAGCTATCGAGGGCGAGTTAAACTATCCTTATGGTGTGGCAGTTGGTAGCAATGGATATGTATACATTGCAGATGATGGAGAAAGCAGAGTTCGTGTTATCAGTCCTTCGTGTAATCTTTCAGTTAATAATATTCCCGTTTCAACAACTGAAGTGGCAGTCTATCCAAATCCTGTTCAAAACGTGTTAAACATTACCACTATTGATAAAATGACACAGTTATCAATTAGCAATGCATTAGGCATGCAGCTACTTTATTGTATGCCTAATTCTGAAAATGCACAAATAGAAGTTGCAAACCTTCCAGCCGGTATATACTTTATTAAGATCAACGGGATAAATATGACCCGCTTTGTAAAGCAATAATGGAATGTGACATCGGGATTTTTACATAGAGAGAAAGCATTTAACAAATGGCATTGTTGTTTTTCCTCAACACAATGCTATGACTGATTTTTTTTAAAATGTTATCTTTAGTAAAATTTATTATAGTGAAACAAGCACTATTTATTATTTTATTTTTATCCCCAGTTTTCGCTACAGCCCAGTTTATTACAACGGTTGCTGGCAATGGCACACCAGGAAATACGGGAGATGGAGAGCTTGCAACAGCAGCCCAGATATATTATGCCAGAAGTGTAAAGGTCGATAAGAACGGGAATATTTACATGGTGCTCTCAACAGCAAAAGCGATTAGAAAAGTTGCTCTAACTGGTATCATAACCACTTTTGCAGGAAATGGTACGTTAGGTGATGGCGGAGATGGAGGCCAAGCAACTTCCGCAGAATTAGAATATCCAACGGATGTATCTTTTGATGAGAGTGGTAATGTATTTATTGCGGATGCCCTTGGTAGAAAGATTCGTAAAGTAAATCCTTCAGGTATAATAAGCACCTTTGCAGGAGATGGAACTTTAGGAGGTGGAGGAGATGGAGGTCAAGCAACTGCAGCCCAGTTCAGTTATCCCAATGGAATTGCTTTCGATAACAAAGGTAATGTTTACATCACAGACCAGGATAATAATAATGTCCGAAAAATAACTCCATCAGGAATCATTAGCACATTTGCGGGTAATGGAACAGCTTCTTATAGTGGTGATGGGGGACCAGCATCCTCGGCCGCGCTAAATAGTCCAGCAAGAATTGCGGTAGATGCCAGTGGAAATGTATATATCGATGATTATTTGAATAATCGCATACGTAAAGTAGATAATTCAGGCATAATTAGCTTGGTTGCAGGGAATGGGGCAACAGTATTTAATGGCGATGGGGAACAAGCTACTAATGCTCAGTTATTGGCGCCCGTAGGAATAGACGTTGATGGAAGTGGTAATATTTATATTGCAGATGCTGGCAATTACCGTGTCCGAAAAATTAATCCGGCAGGCATTATCTCTACTATTGCCGGCACTGGTATGGCTGGTTACAATGGCGATTGCATCTTGGCAACTGCGGCGGAATTAAATACCCCCTATGGGGTGGCAGTTGGTCACAATGGATATATATATATATCGGAAAATACGGAAAGTAGGGTTCGTGTCATCAGTTCGTCCTGCAATCTTTCAGTTATTAATACCCCAATTTTAGTACCTGATGAGGTAACCTATCCCAATCCTGTTCAAAACATCTTAAATATTACTACTGAAAATAAAATAACACAGTTGTCTATTAACAATACATTAGGAAGCCAATTATTTTATTGTACGCCTAATTCTAAGAATGTACAAATAGACGTTACACACCTTCCATCTGGTTTATATTTTATTAAGATCAATGAAGTAAATATAAAACGTTTTGTTAAACAATAATTTATATACAATATTATTTATTAATATAAATATAATGTTTGAAAAATAAAGGATACGGTTATAAATGTCACTATTATAAACTTTAAAAAGATTAAAAATTTTTTATGCCAAATGCAATAGTAGCTGGACCTACCAATTTAATATCATTCGGAGCGCATAATTTTATTGGGAATGGTTTTACCAACAAGATCAATACGATAAACACCTCCAATTACAACTCCATATTAAATGGTTGTCGTAATTGCATTGATACCTCGCTTCCCGCCATAGTGGGCCTGCAATTGTGTGGCGGCAATACCATTTCCGGCGGGTACACCAATTTAATTGCGGCACAGGAGACTAATTCATTTATAGGGGCAGGCAGGTGCAATTGTATTCAAACAACGGGCAATGAGTTTAACTCTGGTAACAATAGTATGCTATCTGCTTATCAGAGTTGCATTATCGGGCAGACATGGGGTTCCACAATGGTAAGCGCCCATAATGGCTGTATTTGTAATGGATTTAATGCATTTATTGGTGGTGGTGACTATAATTGTATTGTTGGTCCAGCTCCGGGTAATCCTGTTGTTCACTCTTCTATACTTGGTGGCCAATGCCATCGTCCTTATTCTAGTTGTGCCGCGATTGTGGGTGGGGATTGTAATCGAATATGTCTCGGTTCGCCTGGTTCAACCATAGGTGGTGGCTGCTGCAATATGATATGTTCAACTTCCAACTATAGTTTTATAGGAGGTGGCCGTAATAATACAACTTCCGGGTGCCTAACGACCATTGGAGGTGGCATTCATTCGATTTTCGGCGGCGCTTTTTTGTCTGATCATCTTTATTAGCGGATATTAAGCTATGCCTGTCGTTGCTCCGATTTAGTTCAGTCAATGCTTCTTCATTATTCGACAAGCTTAAATACTCCTTGTATGAGTGTGATTTTCTTTTTTAAATCGTTGAAGTCAATTTCCGGCATAATAGTCTGTATTATGTAATTGAGTAAAATTACGAAGTAGCAGCATTGGAGCCAACAAGTCGGATTTTTTTTAAAATCTCAAAAACTGCCACCTTTTTTGAACAAAAAAGCGAAACCCGCTCTGGGAGCGGGTTTCAGACTATCAAAGTGGTGTGGGAGGGAATTGAACCCCCGACACAAGGATTTTCAGTCCTTTGCTCTACCAACTGAGCTACCACACCATTCCCGTTTTGGGAGTGCAAAGGTAATGTTTCTCATGAAAATTCAAAGAAAATAAACCTGTTTTTTCATATAAAAAAAATTGCCCCGGAACAAGCCGGGGCAATGATAAAATATGGTGTAATATTAAGCGAGGGCATGTATCCTTTTAGTGATCCCTGATTTCAGGTTGCTCGCTTTATTCTTATGTATGATATTGCGTTTTGCCAATTTGTCGATCATAGATATTACCTTGGTCAGTCCTTCGTTAGCCGCAGTTTTATCTGTAGTGGCGAGTAAGTTACGTATTGCATTACGGGTAGTCTTACCGTAATAACGGTTCAACTCACGGCGTTTTTCACTTTGGCGAATATCTTTTTTGGTTGCTTTATGGTTTGCCATTAATTTTCTTTTTTTAAGGACTGCAAAGGTAATGGGAAAAATTAAAAATAAAAAATAAAATATTGATTTTATGCTAAAATATGTGAATTAATTATTTTGTGTTGAATATTATTTTTGATTTTTTTGTAAGGTCGTCTTTTTTCTTGAGGAAAATATCTACTTTATCTTTTGGCAGGCGGAGGTTGTAGAATGGGGTGGGGTAAGTGCCGTAGGTATACAGCTCATAATCAGCATTCCATCTTTCCAATAGTTTTTTATCTGCACCTATTTCAGACGCCATCAATTCCATGCTGATGGGCTGGGTAATGCGCACGATAAACATATTTTTTAGCTCCTCGTCTGTAAAGGTAGCTTTTTTGATCACGGTTGTTGGCCCAGTAGCAGCCGGAGCGGTGGCTGTACCCGGAGCGGCTATTTTGGCCGCGTTTTCTTTTGTTATCGGCACAGGTACAGCAGGCAATTCTTCTTCTTTCCCGAATTTGTAATCAACCGGGATACTGCCAAGGTCAATAAACTTCTTCAGGTTTTCAAAAATGCTGGCTGTAGCTATGAATGCGAGCACATGTCCTTGTGTTTCGCGGGGCAGGTATTCTTTAATATCCCAGAAATTATGGCTGCCGGTGCGCTCTATAGCACGTTGCACTGGTGTAGGGCCACTGTTGTAAGCGGCAATTACCAGCAACCAGTCGTTCAGCTGGCTATACAGCAGTTCCAGGTATTTGGTAGCTGCAGAAGTAGATTTATCCCAATCCCGGCGGTCATCGTGTTTACGGCTCACTGTAAGCCCCATCATTCGTGCCGTTGTTTCCATTAACTGCCAGGGGCCTACTGCTCCGGCATGAGATACTGCATTATGATTCAGGGCGGACTCTATAACGGCAAGATATTTCAGCTCTTTAGGCAGGTTTTTCTGCTCCAGCACATTATCTATTACAGAGAATGGGGTAGGGCTATTAACTTCCACATTGCCCAGTGTTTTATTATGCAGTTCCAGGTACTTTCTTACGAAATCATTTACATACTCATTCTTATCGCCAAAGTATGATTTCTCACCTGCAAGCGGCACGTGGTTGTAATTTTTTTTGCTATCGTCAGCCATATTGCTTGCCAGCAATGAGGTTTCCGGCTTCAGTATATGAGCTGAAGAAGTATCTTTTTTAACAACAGTTTTTTGCTGCGCGTATGATTGCGTAAAAGCCAGTAGACCAATAAGTGCAGTCACAATAAATCTGTATTGCATGTTTTTAAATCGTTTTTATTCGGTTTAAACATACAGCCAATCTAGTATAGGCCGCAATTAAAATTGTGTAAAAACAAGGTGGAAAAGGGACACCTTAAGTTAAGTGTTATTAGGCATTTGTGGAACCTGAAGATATCTTATCTTTTTCTTTCATTCCTGATTCAATCTCGCTTTTAATGCCGTCTTTTGCCTCATTAAACTCACGGATTCCTTTCCCAAGGCCTTTTGCCAGTTCTGGTATTTTCTTACCGCCAAACAATACTACAATGATCAGTAGCGTAATTACCAACTCACCCGCATTCGGCATGCCCATCAACAACTGGGGCTGGATATTTAATACTAGCATTTCGTACAAGTTTTTAAAAATTCTTAAAAAAATAATAGATAGAGGTCAGGGCAAAGATAATATTTAATACACAAACGGGGATAACTTTTTTAGTGTTGTGAAGTTAATTTTAACAACCGGGGATAAAATATTTAAAATAAATGCAACTATTATTTTGGCTGCTTTGCTATACCTGTCGTGTAGGTGCGCCATTTTTCTATTACTTCTTTCATATCATCCGGCAGTTCTGAATCGAACTGTATCCATTCGTTGGTAGTCGGGTGAGTAAATCCCAGTTCTTTAGCATGGAGCGCCTGGCGGGTAAGTATGCTAAAGCAATTATCAATGAATTGCTTGTATTTATTAAATACTGTTCCTTTTACAATCCGGTCACCGCCATAAGTTGCGTCGTTAAACAGAGGATGGCCTATGTATTTCATATGCACGCGGATCTGGTGTGTGCGCCCCGTTTCTAACCGCAGTTCCACAAGCGTAACATAATTAAACCTTTCCAATACTTTATAGTGCGTAATGGCAACTTTACCATGATCCCCCTCCGGGAATGCGTCCATTATTTTACGAAACCGGAGGTTCCTGCCAATGTTTACCTCTATGGTGCCTTTATCATCCGTGAGGTCGCCCCATACAAGAGCAATATAACGGCGATGCACCGTGTGTTTTTTAAACTGCGCGGCAAGCAGGGTCATGGCTTTTTCATTCTTGCCGATCACAATAAGGCCAGTAGTGTCTTTGTCGATGCGGTGCACCAGGCCCATGCGGGTAAGGCCATCCACAGCTATATGCTCTTGTTGCAGGTAGTAAGACAAGCCATTTACCAACGTACCGGAATAATTGCCACAACCCGGATGCACCACCATACCTGCCGGCTTGTTAATGATCATCAGATCGTCATCTTCATAAGTAACGTTGAGCGGTATATTTTCTGGGATTACTTCCTGGCTTTCCGGGCGGCGCGTTTCAAATACCACAATGGTATCATTAGGCCTTACCCGGTAGTTAGGTTTTACTATTTCGTTATTTACCAGTATGAAACCATCTTCTATCGCCTGCTGTATCTTATTGCGGGTGGCGCCTTCCACCCGGTTCATCAGGAATTTATCTATACGCAGGGGTTCCTGCCGTTTATCTAAAACGATACGTAGTCGCTCCACCGGTTCTTCCGATACTTCTGACACCTCCGCTTCCGGGTCTTCATCATCCCATACATCTTCTATGTCGTTTTCATTCGCCATAATGCAAAGATAATGGCTACCTTATATTATTAGCTTGTATACCAACTGATTATTACCTTTGATATGTCTATAATACAAATCATGGCTTATGCGTTGTCTTATTTTTTTATTTGTCTTCACAATTTTTGATCTAACAAGTGTCTGCGCACAAATAAGTGTTGGCCCGGAAATAGGTGTAAATGGAAGTGCTTATATAGTGACCAGGGATGGAGAACATACTATAAACAGGCTGAATGGTGGTGTCCGTGCAGGCATAAAAGCAGACATCGGGCTCACGAAGCATTTCTCGTTACAACCGGGTGTTTTGTACGTGAATAATGCTGATATTCCCTCACCTATGGCTGGAGGATCGGCAACGTCGTTTAATGTTCACACAATACAAATCCCGTTATCCCTTGTATATAAAGCAAATGCCGGGCATGTTACAACCCCTTTCTTAGGGATTGGTCCATATATAGGGTTTAATGCAGGTGGAAAAGCGGATATTCCGGGCAGCATAATGCCTCCTTATATATCCGAACCGGGTTATGCAAGGCCATTAAAGATAGGTTCCGCTGCAACAGACGATATAAAACTGCTGGATGTGGGGGTTAGTGTCACTGCCGGTTTGGAATTACCTAATGGGCTATATGCGCTGCTATTATATCAAAAAGGAATTGCCAACCAGCAGCCGCAAGGCAATGCAAGTAATGCAATGAAAGATGTAAATTTTGGTATATCCCTAGGGTGTTTTTTCCATTGTAGCAAGAAGCATGAGGAAAAGAAGGGAGGACTAAATTAATATTTCAATTGCTTATAGTCCCTGTAATTATTCCAGAAAGATAGCAGTACTACCATTTTCTTGATAGGATAAAAACGATAATACAATGTAACCTGCTTATTGATTATAGCTCTTCGTGTCTTCTTACTCTTGCTAGAAAATGAGTATAGTTTTGGGTTGTCTTCAATGTTTAATATAACATACTCACTACGGAGTATAAATTTTTTCAATTCCTTTTCAGTCCACGTAGTTTTTAAATACTCTATATTATCAGCGTATGTTTTCTTTGCCTCATCAGACCAAAGGACACTTATAGCCATTTTTTGTATTTTTTCATTACTTCATTATGAGGTGTTAATTTACCTTCTTCCGCATCTTTTAATCCTCTTTCGATAGAAGATTTTGCATCATCGCTCAGATCATCCCACCAATCGTATTCATTGTCTACCTCGAGCATCGCGCGTATCATTTTCAGGGATCTCTCATCTGCATTATCAATTTGCTTTTTTACACTTAATCGCAATTTTTCAGTTGCAGTCATAATAATATTTTATACTCAAATTTAAGAAATTTTAAGAACATAAACTCATGTGTAAATACTTAAAAAGCCCTGTTCACACCTATCACATATCTCAGTGTAGCATATTGGTCGTTGCCATAGGGTGGACGGTTCAGGAATACCGGCAGATCCAGACGTAACGTAAGTGGTTTTGCCTTTTCAAATACCCCCCATTTCTTTATGGTAAATGCCACTCCTGCGCCCGCATCCACATGCACGGTGCTCCATACATTCGTAGGTGTAATAGTCGCAATATTTGTAACCGGAAAATTGCTCAGTTCCATAATGCCTGCATCTCCAAAGGCATAGACATTGGCGTGTAGCCAATTCTTAAAAAATCCCGGCTTCCAGGGCATATAATTTTCCAATCCGAGCTCCACATTGGCCGCGACACCGCTACGGCCTTTATAGCCTTCCAGGCTGTAGCCATTGTGCAGGTCAGGAGCGTAATAGCCGGCATAGCCGCGCAGGTCAAGGCCGCCGCCCTGCTGGAAATGGTTCACATCATATTGAGAGATGCCCTGCCAGTCTGTGGGTATGAAGCCAATACTGCGGGTATATTTATTTTCCATTTGCTCTTCAGGATTTGCCCCAGCCATGTATAAGAGGCTTTCAGAAGGCAGTCTTGTACCCATACCGTAACGGCCAAACAACCTTGTCCTTACCTCTAGCTTGCCTATATTACTGCTATTAATAGATTCCAGTTGTGCATAAGAATAATTAGATGGCGCATTATTGCCATTCAGGAAGGGCGCCCGGAAGCTGAATGTGTACTTACCTGTTCCGTTTATATAGTTATAGCTATGTGTCCATGCCAGGTTGAGTGAAGTATTGGGCTGCTGCCAGGTGCTAGTCCAGTCTGCAGGATCAGTGAGGTAATCAAATGCATAGCCACTGTGCCGCCAGATGCTTTGCGAGTAAAACTGTATCGTATTATTGTCGGTGAGCAGCCAGTTGAACCCGCCCCGCTGGTACCATTCGCCATCTATATAGCGGCTGTTAAGTTGCAGTTGCAGCTTTGGCATATTACGGGTTATGGGAGAGTTATAGTTGAATGTATAGTTTACAGGCTGATAATGCTGGTAAGTGCTTATTCCTGTATACGATTCATACTTTGTCTCTTGCAGGGCATGTGTATTCCACCACACAGTTGCATCCAGTTTGTAAAGGCTCGATAAATAATCACCTTCAAAATGTACCCCTGCTTTTATCCCATCTATAGGGTTCCACCACAGGTCAGGGCGAATATATAAACGGTATTGTCTCCTGTCCATTTGCGGGTTGAGGCCGCCGTCCAACATCGTTTTTATAGCATTGGGGCTTACCAGCAGGCATTTGCTTTTATAGTTATCCACCATATCCTTGTCTGCAAGTCGGTAAGTGGCATCTATCTGCACGTTTTTTACACCGGATGGAATGTAAACATGGGCCGTATAATCCGGGTGCAGCTTGCCCCAGCCATACCATTTAGGCAAGGTAGTGGCGGCGGTAGGCTTTTCGTACCATGTATTAGGGATGTAATAGCTATATTTTGCTCCATTCTTTGCTGTTACTGTGAAATCTATGGGCATCTGCATTTCGCCCGGCCTGCGAAATTTGATAGCAAAGCTATCAGTGCCCGAGATCCTTTTTATATTCCCTATACTGTAGTCCAGTGTTTTCACCGTTTCAAACCATTCGTCAAAAAACCAGGACAAGTCTACATGGGTAAACTGTATCACAGAAGCACGGAAATCCTCGAAATAAGGGTGCGCAAACTTCCATTGCTCAAAATAATGGTGCATCGCAGCCTGGAAGAGAGAGTCTCCCAGTGTGTATTGCAGATTATAAAGCATAGAAGCTGTCTTGAAATAAACCAGCCCATAGCCACCGCCATGATTCAGCGCATTATTGAAGTCATCAGAATGGGTATTGATCGCTATTTCATTATGGTTTAGTGCCTCAAATGTATATCGGCTCAATACATTCCGGTCCAGCGCATTTGCAGGCTCTGCGAAATGCTGCCTGTATTTTGACTTCGGCTTTGCCACTACCATATTGTCCCCATCTATCTTGCGCAGCCCCCATGCTGTGAGAAACTGTGTAAAGCCCTCATCCATAGCCGCCCGGTAAGTCTCATTGCTGCCCACCTGTCCGTAAAACCAGTTATGCCCTATCTCATGGGTGAACAATCCCCTGTAGCCCGGCTCTGATCCGCCGTCCAGCGTTATCATGGGGTATTCCATGCCGTCCTGTGCATCTGCCGCCACTATTTTAGGATAGCGGTACATACCTATATCTTCGGAAAATGTTTTAATGATCTTTACGATGTAATCTGTAGCATTTTGCCACCCTGCTGCGTGTGGCTCCTGCACTATGGCCACACACTCTATTTCATTCCATTCGGCAGTGCCTATACGGAACGAAGGGTCAGCCGTGAATGCAAAATCATGCACATTGTTGCCTATATAGTGCCATGCCTTGCGCTTCCCTTTTTCATACGGTATAATAGTAGATGGCGGTTCATTCCATTTTTTATTGGCAAAGTTCTGTATGTCCAGTTTGGCGCGTAGCGTATCAGGCAGCATTTCCTTCCTGTTTTGCAAAACTCCGGTAGCCTCCAGAATGTAGTTTGAAGGGAAGTCAAGCGTTACATCATACAGCCCGTAATCACCATAAAATTCCCTGTTCAGGTGCTGATAAGTGTCCCATCCGTGCATCCGGTCATATACTGATATCTTAGGAAACCATTGGGTGCCGTTATAATGCTTAAAGCCCCATGCATCATACATTTGCATCCTGCGGCGGGTTGTTCCGTTGTCATAGTAAGTGCTAAAGTTCATTTTTATCACTATGTGGTGATTAGGCGCTAATGGCTTCGGCAGGTACACCTTCATAATGGTGTTATCCAGCTCGGTTTTTACAGGGCTGCCGTCTACTTCTATATTATCAGTAGTAATCCCTAGTCCTGCTTCCTCTTTTTTGCCCAGTTTTGTTTTTGCTTTATTTGCCTTTTCAAGGGCGTGCAGGTGAGAGCCTTTTACAAAAGCATTCTGGTACAGGTGAAAATACACATATCGCAGTGTATCCGGTGAATTGTTCCAATAGGTAAGCTCTTCGATGCCATCCACCCGGTTATCTTCCTCATGCATGGTAGCATGTATCTTGTACTGCACATCCTGCTGCCAGTAGTCCTTATCTGGCATCCTGTTGCGCCAGTACTGCTCATTGTCTGCACTGCGGTGTGCATTGTCATGCAGCTGGGCAAATGAAGGATAAGAGATAAAAAAAACAAAAAATAGAAAATATAAAGGTAAATTCATTAAAAATATTTTTATAAAAAATTTTAAATGTTATAGGTTCCTTAGTGAGATGTTGCTTGTTCTAATTTGTTAAAGAAATCAATGATATCTTGATGTAATTCTCCCAGATTAAAATTATAACTGATTGATTCTCGGTTAATTTTTAAGTGGGAATAGTTGTTTATTCTTTGAAAAAGAGAATCTTTTTGTTCAAACAAGATTTTTTTACCATTCACTTCAAGAAAAATATTAGCATTTACATTTTTCCACGTTTTTCCTTTAGGCAATGTAAGGTTCTGCTCTTCAAAAAAATCATCAATTAATTTAAAAACAGGCTCGTTAAATAAAGGGCCATCATTCTGTTTTTCTTTGTTCTTTCTATCTAATACAGCTCTTTTCCATACTTCGGGGACGAGAAGATAATTTTCTATATTCCTTCTTTTCCATTCAAATAATGTGGGGTTACCTGCTTCGGGATGAAAAGAATCATCAGAATCATAATCAA
>Ga0206839_1196_pt1 | contig 11935 bp, 11 predicted proteins | sample Alteio_BWOrgCont_27_FD_152883 | JGI IMG/M metagenome (GOLD analysis project Ga0206839, IMG submission 152883) | Enriched cells from forest soil in Barre Woods Harvard Forest LTER site, Petersham, Massachusetts, United States -... | ecosystem: Environmental > Terrestrial > Soil > Temperate forest >... | reverse complement strand
GTCAGTCATCATGGCGTATTACTCCAGAAAAATCCAAAAAAGGATTGTACTCTCTCAAGGGTGGTCTTACGCTGGTCATGTAATGAGATTTTAAATTGAGGAAAAATAATCATGACGCTTACGAAAACAAGATTTCTTTGCATCGGATACTCTCTGCTCGCGATTCTTGACCTATTTTTGGTATCGGAAGCAAAAGCTGCCCACGGTTGCCATGAAATCAGAGAAGCTTGCGCAGCTGCCAACTGCACGACGATGAGCCCGATTGGGTGCAGAGACTATATCATTAAAAACTCAACAGGCATAACGAGGACAAAAGCAGGATATAAGGGAAACATCGCTTTGCCACCGTCTGACTGCAGCGGATTAAAGTCTGATTCTTCCCCAAAAGCTACTGCTACTTCATCTCTGGGGCCGACAGGAGTGACCCTGTGGGACGTTGCAGGGTGTAGAGGCGAAAAAGGGTTGCATTAGACAGTTTGTATGACGGTTTCGGGTCCCGGATTGAGCGTCTTCTCTCGGCCTAAGGTCCACAATTTCCAGGTATATTCGCATAATCCGTGGTGCTCCAATTGATCGGAACATAGCGATTGGAATTCGCGTTGCCATCCAACTGAGGATCGGATCCTTGAAGTTGGTAACTCTTACACGAAATGTCGAGGTTTCCCGCCGGGTTCACAAGAGTCCCGAGATAAGTAACCCACTGTGAACAAGTTATCGTGGGAATGTTCATTGCCACGTAAGGCGAGCCATTACTAAAGTTTTCGAAGGCGCTCGGCATATTCAGGTTAAACTGACCGCCTGACTGGGTCCAATAGCTGTACATAAACTGAGTTTGTCCGGAAGCAAAACCTGTATCTCCGGGTTGCCATGCCGCCGAAGTCCCAAATGCGCTCACGTTGAGCAATGTGCAGCCATTCGTATCGTTCCTGAGTTGAACGGTAACCGATGTAGACGTGGCTTCGGTGACGGGGAGGATGACCCCCGCATCGATATCCAGGATGACTGCGCGGTCGGTGGAGACGTTGACAGAGATTGTGGCAGGGTCCGAGTCTGTGGAACCTTCAGTTGCCTTGAACGTGAACGAATCAGTGCCGCTATAGGTCTCCTCTGGAGTATAGGTGAGATTGGGTGCGGTCCCGGAAAGAGTCCCATGCGAAGGCTGCGTGACGACGGTATAGGTCAGAGTGTCGTCTGAGTTCGATGCTGTTCCTGCCAATGTGATGTTGAGAGGAACTTCATTTGGAGTCGATAGGCTCTGGGCGTTCGCGTTAGGCGTGAAAGCGGGACTAGGACTGGGAGCCGGCGATAAGGGCAATGGAGCGTGGCAAGAGGTGAGAAGGATACACGTCAGGATGGAGATGAATGGAAGGGTCATTGTGGCTCCGATTGAGATTTTGAATTTTTGTCGTTATTCTAATAAGCTTTCCTTAAAGAATATGGAGTTGCGAATCGGCTGTCAAGACAGAGGTTATCGTGTCGAGGCAGGAACTCTCCATCTCGACCCATACCCCGACCTTCAGACTTGGTTCATGCGTAGTGCTATCTGGAATCCACGATCATCTATTCTTATCTTGAATTTCCATGACGTAGGCATTGACCTCTTGCACAGCTCGTTCAACGTCTAGTCTCAAATCTTCAAGAGGCCGTGTATTTTCGTCATGCAGGCTGTATTTTTCCTGTGTTAAATCGGCTAACAGATTCTTATATTTAATCAACCGCTGAACGGGGGTAATAAAAAGCGAATTTACCATGGGCAAAAAATTCAAGTTGTTCCTAGATCGTTCAACTTCTTGATAGCGATCTAAAAATTTTGAAACGATGTCTCCGCTGTGTTTTTTATCGAATTTAGACAGAACTTTTGTAAGACGTTCGTATCCTACATTGTAACTTTGATACAGCTCCGTCAATGCTTTCAGCTGACTACCGAAATGCTCTATCAAGAGACCTTCCAACTTTTTCAAGCTTTCTTGGTCTTTCGGTAGCACATCCAAATTCCCTAGCCTAACCGCGGCAATCGAGTTGAAATAATGAGATTCTCCCAGTAGCCCTGTTAGCGTGTTTTTGGATTGATGAAATACCGAGAGATCCATATTCTTCTTAAGTGCACCAGTCGCAATTACGCTGTCTAACAGAGTTTTATGCTCAATTTTTTCTTTCAAAATTAGGGCAAGAGTGTGCTCATATTCTTTTTCCGTGGTGACAAATTCAAGAATCTTTCTCACTCGAAACTCAATCAATTTACCTTGGCCGATCTCGTTTATTCGTAAGCACTCGAATGGGTCCTGTTGCGCCGGAAATCCAAATCTTAGCGGCGCAACAGGACCCATTCGGTGCTTGTCAACAGCCCTTAAGGAAGTACTTACGTTTATTCTAGAATCTGTGCAGACTTCGCGCTGACTTCGACTACGGATCTCACGTTGATCATCGTTTTTTAACTTGTCCGGGACATTCCTTTGAATAACGCTCCGACTTTGGTTCGATGCAGGAGCAGGGGGCTCTAGCCTGGGTTCGTCGAGGCGCGGGAAACGCCGGCCTTCCGGTGCAGATTTATCTTTTTCTACTGCAGATTTCGAGGTCGGGGCAATTGGCAACTTTCCGCTTTCTCGAGCGATGTTTTCAAAGAATTTTACGCGATCCCGAATTCCATTTGTACTCACTTCCTCTGGGGGACCCGCACGAGAAACCTCTGGGGTCAAAATACAAAGCATTCCAGAAGATACCGAAACTAGCAAGCCAAACAAAATGGGGTGCAAAGTTATCATTGTATGGCACCTATTCTGGCAAGACAAGATCCCAATCGTCAGCCTCTGATTCTTTCCTCGGAAACATCTTCTTCTTCACTTCCGAAAGCCAATCCCTAAAATTCTTACTCCTGTGCGGCAGATCGAAAACCGGGTCCTCAATAAATAATTTATTGTTAACCATGTCCCTCAGAATCTCTACCGAAGTCAGCAGGAACCGATCGTCACCGAAATCCACAATGATCTTCTGAACGTCCGGTCTACTCTCTACACCTCGCTGTCGTGCCTCAGGGGTCGAGACATTTGCCAACTCCGCTTTATAAAGGGTGTCAACGGATAGATAGATATCTTGCACAGTGAGCTGATCGATTCCATTCATCGCACCTTTTTTCTCTGCATAAATTGGAAAATTCTTATCAGAGCCAAGATTGTACTGATATTCGACCCTCATTGGCATGAACTTGGATTTGGAACCGTTTGTGGCTTGGGGAATGATCGCCTGGGTATAGAATCCAAACCTCTTCTTTCGGCCGAACTCAGCCAAGCTCTGACTGATTTGAAATGGACCTGTAAATAACACAGGAGGTTCTGCCGCGGGAGGATCCAGCAAGTTTGGGATCACTCGAATTTCAGCTCTCCGATTCAAATATTGATACAACTCGGATGCCGTACCGAAGGGTTTTAAGTAATCAGGACTAGTGGAAGAAACAAGAGCCTTCAGTGAAAGTGCCACCGTTTTTGGGTGAAAAAGTCCCAGGTGAATGTCGTGCGGATAAAGCGAATCGGGGAGTCTGAAAAGAAGAAATGGGACTTTTCTCTTTGTCGTACCGGTAGTGGTATAAGGTTGGGTACCGGATTTGACCACCTCGAGGCGGGGAGAGTTTTCCAAAGAACTCTTAAAAAAATAGGATTGGACCCTCAACGAATCGCCGGATGTCGGATTCTCACTAGGCACAACGTCGAACTGATTCATCAATGCTTGAGGAAAAACTCTGAAGTCTTTCATCTTTCGTCTTCCTGGCATTCGAATCAACTGCTTCAGAGCAGATTCACTCCAATCGTTCATTGCTAAGGTGAGCTCATTTTCCTTTGCGATTTGAATAATTTTCGCACGAAGAGCTGTATTCTTCTGACCTAAGAGCACCTTTTCCAGCTCTTCCACCGACTTTAGAGCCTTCTTTTTACTCTTTTGATGAGTGTGGCCAGATGACTTTACCGGAGTTGCCTGGAGTTGTACGGAGGAAAACAGGTCGAACCCTTCCTTTGCATGGGCTGTGGGAAGAAAGGAGTGACAAAATACGACTACTGCACAAATGAAACCACTTTTCATAAAAAGCTGACCTTTATTTCTTAGGATGTTATTTTCTAACGAGTCCTTTGGAAAAACTCAGAGAGCTGCAGGGAGTCTGAGTACAAAGGAGATTTGGCGGATTCCACAGTTTTATTGCCCGCGTCCTGATCTTCATGCGTTTCTGATTCTGCATTCTTTTTATATCCTGTCGCAACCTGCAGCTCTCCCGTACTGAGATCCCTCAGAATATGTTCCAACGAGGAAGGCGTAAATCCAACACGGTCAGGACAAGGAAGCCGCTTTTCAAAGGTCAATTTCAAAATAGAATAGACATCGCGAAAGTCGTTGTAGCGTTCACGAATCGCTCTGGTCTTCACAATCTTTTTGAACTGGGGAGAAAAAATGATTTCATCTTGGTTGTATTGGATCAAGTCTCGAATCAGTTCGATCTCTTCTTCAAAGGGGGTAGGTACTTTTCGAAGTTGCACTGACCTTTGGGTTTTCCTGCCTAAATTGGCAGTTACTCGTGAGATATTGGCAACGGTCGAGATCATATGCTTGCTTAATTCGTAACCACCTTTGACTACGTAATGGGCTAACGGCAATGCGCCGATTGTAAAAATGGAACCAAGGAAATAATTATCATTGTGGTCCTTGAAGAAATGCCCGGGGCCATGCATTTTCGGAAAGTCTTTCGCATAAACAGTTCTGGCGCGAGGTTCAGTCTTCTCCTTAATCTCGCTATTGTAGTCCAGTACCTCGTCCCTCTGTTGCTCAGCTGCAGCTTGATAGGTTTCAAGGCAAGCCTGAATACTCGAAGCTTTGGCCTGGACAGAGGTGGAGTGTAACGAGACCAAAAGGTCACACAAAATTACTGTTAATAGCGGGGTCTGAATTCGGCGTACTAGGTCATATTTTCCTAAAAACATGGATTCCTGATAACGCATAGAATCAAAATATGCAAGACACAAAAAAACGGAGTCAAATACGCATCCCTAATAAGAAGATTCTTGGGAGCGAATTCGTCCCCTCTGCTCAGCCAAGCCCTGACTCCCGGCTTTCACGAGGACATACTCCGAACAAATCAAAAACCTTATGCCACGTCCCGTTCCATCTGGAGGAGATCTTTAAAGGGATGTTTTCAATAGGATGGTTAAACTCCAAGGAATAAGCCTTGAGAAGAAGCCCGAGGATGGAAAACTGATCTCGATAAATCCTGTTATGTTCCCCAGCTCCGTAAACGGTGTCTCCAATTAAAGGGTGAGAAATATGAGCGAAGTGCCTTCGAATTTGATGCATTCTTCCGGTATGGGGTTCAACGCGTACAAGCGAGTAACGGGCTGTGGAGTACTTTCCCACTGAAATCGGGAGTTCGAGTTGGGCAATTCGATCGAAGGAAGTGCGTGCCGCGGCTCTCTCGAGTGAGTTCTTCACCGAGCCGAGGGAAACCTCGCCCTTCAGAGCGAGGTAGGTCCCCGGCGGACTGAGGGGCGGGGTGGAAACCCCGTCCCGACCTTCCAACACCTGGGTCTTCAGGCCCGGGTTCACCTTCAACGGATGATCAATCACGCCATTCTCTGGCACCCAACCGCGTACCACGCAAAAATAAGTCTTTCGAATCTCCCGGTCGCGAAACAAACGTGCAAGCCCATTGGCTGCGTCGGGGTTTAGCGCAAATACCAATACTCCCGAGGTCGCTCGATCCAATCGATGAACCGGGTAGAGGTATTTTCCAAGCTGCCTCTTTAAAAGGAGCAGACTGTTTGTATTCGGGGAAATCCGGATCGACGCATCTTCAGGAGGATGGACGTGGAATCCGGCAGGTTTATCCACCGCCACAAGCTGATCATCTTGGTAAAGGATTCTTAAATTCATGACAGCTCATCTAGATCAATTGAATCAGGTCCCACCCACCGCTATCTTGAATGACTAGCTGGAAATATCCTTTTTTATGGCTAATTCCGCTGTTTCGGATGGCTGTTGCTATTTTTTGAGCGGTCGCATTTTTTCTCGTTTTTTCTGTGTCAATGAACTTGACCTGCCTCACATCAATAATATCGAAGTCATGTCTCACTGCCTCAACTTTGAAGTCTTCCACGTTCTTAGTGAGAATTAAGGTTTGAGTGAGTTGGTGGAATAACTCTTCATCTAAAGTACCCTGCTTGTAAGTCGTGACTTTGAAACCACTGTCTCTCAATGCGTCCTTGAGGCCGAGAAGGTTCTCATCCAGTGAAATGTGAATTTTTGCTCCGACTGATACCATTTGCAGCATAATTTCTCCACTTTGAAGCATTTCAATAGAATCATACCAAAGCGAAATTGTCTAGTCGCGACATAAGGCAGCCCCCTAAAGTGGATTCTCAAAAATCGATTGATTTCTGACGGAAACGTCGCAATGATCTTTCAAAAGGTGGATGCGTATGACATTTCCCGAAGTGGATTATCGAGGAATTTTTAATTCCGGATCAATTCTCTATCTCATTCTCCTATCGGATTATCCAAAGTTTACGATTGTTGGCGCGAGTGATGCCTATCTTGAAAACACAGGTCGAACGCGGGAAGATATTGTGGGGAAAGGCGTATTCGAAGCCTTTCCTCCTAATCCCACGGATGCGGGTGCGACCGAACAGGCTTTTCGAATGGCTTTCGACCGGGTCATTAAAACTAAGAAGTTGGACGTTATGCCAATCCAAAAGTACGACATCCCAAAATCTGAATCTGAAGGCGGAGGCTTTAAAGAGCGTTACTGGAGCGTAACGCATACACCTGTTTTGGATAGGAACGGGAATGTAATCCAATTGGCGCAACGGGTAGAGGATGTTACGGAATTCTTGCGACTCAAAAAAATTACAGGACAAATGGAGGTCGAAGTTCTGTTACGGGCCCAAGAAGTCAAGGACACTAACAACCAATTGGTTCAGGCGAATGAGAAGTTAAAAGTTCTGGATCAATTGAAAACAGACTTTTTTGCCAATATCAGCCACGAGTTTCGTACGCCTCTTACCCTGATTCTCGGGCCCTTGGAAGACGCACTTCATCACCCGTCAAAAACGGTTTCCGGGGACGCTCTGGAATCCATGCACCGGAATACTCTCCGTCTACTAGGGTTTATCAATGGCCTTTTAGACCTGACTCGTCTTGAGGCGGATTATATGACCTCGGTTTTTGAAGCAACCGACCTTCCGGCGTTTACGACCAGTCTTGTTGGGTCATTTCAGTCGGTTCTTGCATCTGCAAATTTGAAATTACACATCGATTGCCCCCCAATGGCCAAGCCGGTCTACATCGATCGGTCGCAGTGGGAGAAGATTGTTCTCAATTTGGTGTCGAACGCGTTCAAATTCACATTTGAAGGGAGTATCTCTGTTCGTTTGCGTGAGGACGACGGATCTATTCAACTGGTGGTGAGCGATACCGGCACGGGTATTCCTGACGGAGAGCTTTCTAAAGTCTTCGACCGCTTCCATCGTGTCAAGGGGGCTCGTGGCCGAAGCATTGAAGGGACAGGTATCGGGCTTGCCCTCGTTCAACAGCTGGTGAAGCTACAGGGAGGTTTTGTGCAGGTGGACAGCACAGTAGGGAAGGGGACAAACTTCACTGTGGTCGTGCCCATCCGTACTGAACCTCCTGAAAAGTCTTTAACATCCGCTGAAGGTTCTGCCCCCAATACTCAAGCTTTAACAGATGGACAAAGTTTATATCTTTCGGAGATGATTCCTGCGGCAGCTTCTTCAAAGGCCCCCTTAGAACAAAAATCTGACGAGACTCAACAGGAAAAAAAGCGAATTGCTTTAGCTGATGACAACTCAGACATGAGAGCTTATATCACCCAAATTTTAAGTCCACTCTACTCTGTTGAAACCTACAAAGACGGAGAGGAGGCTTATGAAGGCATTATTCAGAATATGCCGGACTTGCTCCTCTCGGACGTCATGATGCCCAATCTTGATGGGATGGGGTTATTGAAAAAATTAAGGACCAACCCAAAGACCGAATTTCTTCCTGTTGTTTTTTTATCGGCCCGTACAGGTGAGGAAGCAATGATTGAAGGACTTGAAACGGGTGCTGACGACTATCTAATGAAACCGTTTAGTCGGCGAGAATTAGTTGCGCGGATAAAATCAAATTTAGACTTGTCCAGATTGCGAAATTTGCAAACGGTTAACCGAAACTTGACGGAAGTTCAGGCGGAATTGAAACAATTTGTTCACGTCGCGGCTCACGATTTGATTGAACCAGTTCGTCGAATTTCAATCATGATTGAGTTGTTTCTGCAGATGAATGCCAGCAACCTGAGCAATGAACAAATACAAAAGATTACGACCATCAGGCGACAGGCTCTCGATTTGGATAGTCTCATTAAGGACTTCAGGCATCTCACCAAAATTGATTCTGGTGAGATATCCTATGAAGAAATCGATGCTAAGCTATTGATTAAAGACGTTCTTGCTGAATTCTCAGATGAAATAGAGAAAAAACATGTGAATGTTGAAGTCCACGGCGACTTGCGATCCTATAGAGCTAACCGGATTTTGATCATTCAACTGTATAGAAATCTCATCTCCAATGCACTTAAGCATGGGGAGGAAAATATGAGTCTTGATTTTTTTCAATCCGAGTCCGGGGGTGTCCTAACCTTGGAAGTTCGCAATACCGGAGAGACGATTGACAAAGATAATATTCCAAAATTATTTGTACCTTTTAAGAGATTTTCTAAATCGGAGGGTTCTGGAATCGGTTTATACATCTGTAAAAGAATTGCTGAGCTTCACGGCGGCCAAATTTCGTGTGAGTCTGGAAATCAGTTGACGAGTTTTAAAGTCACGCTAAGGGAAAAATCGTGACCACATTGACAACTTTGACATAGACGTAAGTAATGGCGGCGATACGAGCTAATCCTTCTGGATTGGCTGAGGACCCGGAATAATTCCCACCAAGTCAGGATCGATACCGTCTGCAACCGACTGACTCCGGTCTTTTTTAGTTTCGTTTCGCTGTGCCCGTTTATCAACTTTCTCTTGTTGGCGTTCTTGTTTTAAACGTTCCCGGTCCCGTTTAGCTTTTGTTGCTTGATTTTGTCTCCCCATACTCCCCCTTCAATGATTGAGCGTTCTAACTAAAAAAACGAAAGGACTGAAGCATTTCGCAATCCGCGAATTCCTTCAGTCCTTTCAACTTTAATTTCAGAGAAAAATTAATATCGGTTTCCGCGTCCGCCGCGACCAAAGCCGCCGCGATCACGATTACCACCACCGAAGCCACCGCCGCCGCCGCCGCGATTCTCTCTAGGAGCCATCGGCTTAGCTTCATTTACAGTCATTGCGCGCCCGTCATAATCAGCGCCATTGAATTTTGAAATTGCGTCAGCAGCTTCTGCTTCCGTAGACATTTCTACGAAACCAAAGCCCTTGCTACGACCTGTATCTCGGTCAGTGATAATCTTTGCAGATTCAACTTTTCCACATTGTGAGAATGTGTCCGAAAGAATTTGATCGGTTGCAGAAAAAGGCAAATTGCCTACATAAAGTTTCTTACCCATTATACCTCCTAAGGCTGGGAGCCGCTACGAGGTTATGGGCACTATGCCCGCACACTCACTAGAAGCAAAACACTTAACAACACGAACATAACATCCCTTGTTATAAATAGATACGGAAATCGGCGGAGGTTGGAGAATACACGATCCATTTGACGCCTGGTCGCCGAGTTCAGCGGGAGTCAACGATAAAGGTTGTCCGATTTCCCGGTTGCTTGCTGCTTGACGAAGCTGGTTGCGACATTGGTAATTTGGCAGCTTCCATTGATTCCGGATGCACCGCCGTGACTCCTTATTCTCTGTTTTTTTATTCTTTTCCCGAAGCCACCTTGCGACGAGGGGGCCGCGCCGAAACCACAAATTTTGCACGGACATCGTCCGTCACCTTCCGAATGAACTCAGGAGAGGGGTCAAACTCCTGGAGGGTTTTGAGCATACACTCAGCGGAAAGAGGGGAGTGCCATCCCAATCCCTCCTGATTGTGTTGTTCCCTCTCCAATGCAGTGATGAGCGCCTTCTCAGTTTCTTGCGGAAAATGGATAAAGAGATTTTTTACTTCGGACTGGAAATGGAAACCGTGGGAACACATCTGTCTCCCCACCGTCTCTTCCAAGATGTCTTCCATTTTAGGCAAGAGCCGCGCATGTTCCCCTTCCTCTAACTTTTGATCACGGATCAAATGATAAAATTCCCGCTCGGTTCCAACAATCCACGGATGGTGATTGCTTACGACATGACGCACTGAGTCCGAATGAAGCAAGTTAAGCCATCCATTCAACCCTTGCGAGAACTCCTGAATAACGCCATGGACGCCTGCTGCACGAAGTCCTCGATTAATGCTTGCAATCTTCTCTTTTCTCGCTTCGAGATCAGTAATTTTTTCTGGCCACACATGCTCATTCTCTTGAACTAAGTCTGTTGAAGCAATCAGAAGATCTTGAGGTGGAATCACAATCACAACTTCGGGGCCGTAATTCTGGGTATCCCAGATCAAAGTAGATACGTAATATCCATTGCCCTGGACCATAACCCTATCTGTTTTTGAATTAACAGTACGATCTAGCTCCTTTGGGTCAACGAACCCGCGGCGGTCGTTCAGTGCAGCAGCCTCTGGAGTTCCCCAATGATAGAGATAGGTCCCTTTTTTAAGTATCTCCAACTCACCGACTTTAAACTCTTTATCTTCCTTTTCTATATAGAGTTCTGGGCCTTTCTCGCTTACTTTGACCTTGAAAAGGGGGTCCGAATCCCTTCGCCAATTCGACAATTCTGCGTCGCTTGGGTAGGTGTAGGAGAGGGATTCCTGCACTTTGACTGTGATGTGGTCTCCATGTACGCCCTCTGCTGCACTATTTTCCGCCGGGGGATGTTCAGTGTGTACTCGGCTGCAGGCGCTCCCTAAAAAAAATATCATAATAAGAATGCCAACCCCCGTTACTCGTGCCATACTGAGTTCCTCTTCGATCGTTATCGTAACAAACTATTTTTATATTGGAACAACCAAAGTCGGAAGGATATGCGCCGCTGTTGAAATGAGATCAAAATGAAACGACACGCCCTATTCCAAATCATGCGGGGTATTCTGTTAGCAGGAGTTCTTCAAAACGCGAGCCTAGCTTATGCGGGAACCTGGTTGGACCAGCTCAAAGCGAATCTACATGCCCAGTCCTTGGGAAGGGTTTCATCCGAATCCGAAGTCATCATTGCTGAGTTTCAGGGACATACCTTTCCTTTGAATATCTGGGGAGATGAGACCTACGCATCATTCAAGATCGAAGATTGTATGCAGCTGGATATTCAGGTTCACAAAGGTGTGCTGCACGGCTACGTTCCTTCGATCAACACCTCTCAATCGAATTGTCCTCTTCCATCGGTCCGAAAAGGGACCTTTGTTTTGGACTTGATCGATCAAATGAGCCAAACAGCAGGCGTGGCTTTTGTTCGACTTTCAGACGAGTCCACAATCAAATGTGAGAGCGGTGGGGAAACTGTAGATTTACCTCTCTTGCGTATTTTCCAAAAAGGGCAGAGTTGGTACGGAAGCCATGGCTACCAAGTGGAAAGCCCGTCTCGGGAGCGCTACCAGGCCGCAGTGAGCGACTTAAGGAATACTCCCCTCAGCCAATTGAGGAAAAAGCTCCCTGAGTTGCGTGACGCTGTTCTAAAATTTCAGTATCGTCACTCCAATAGCCTCGAGGCTAAACGCCTTGCTCGAGCCTATGGGAATGACTTTGAAAAGCTTCAGGAATGGCTTAACACTTACGGTGAAATGACGGAAGCCGGATCTGGGGAGAAGACATTAGGGAGTTTTCTCTCTTGGGTTTGGACGAAAGACTGTTCCTATTATTCGCGGTTTATCCGGTTGAT
>Ga0206839_1194_pt1 | contig 11980 bp, 11 predicted proteins | sample Alteio_BWOrgCont_27_FD_152883 | JGI IMG/M metagenome (GOLD analysis project Ga0206839, IMG submission 152883) | Enriched cells from forest soil in Barre Woods Harvard Forest LTER site, Petersham, Massachusetts, United States -... | ecosystem: Environmental > Terrestrial > Soil > Temperate forest >... | reverse complement strand
CGTTGTCATTTCTGCATTTGCCGTTGCCTTGATTGATCTCGTTACTCAAGGCTCCAAACTGCCCTTTTACCGGACCAAATTTGGCCATGTGCTCTCTTTGCTATTGGAGTGCGCCAACGCTGCCGCTACCGAACGATCTCCTCGTGACGCAGCGCGACACCAGTTGTTCGGTTCATCACGAGACTCTTCTCACGCTGTAGCTGCAGATGGATTGACTCCAGTGATTTTCCATGGAATGGATTTGGAGCGTGAACACAAGGCTTCGCTTCCTTTACGCGCCGAATCTTCTTTGGGCAAGGTTGAGGGCAAAATGGGTACTCCGATTCTGTCTGCGGCAAGTGCTTCTTCAGCTCTTGCTCCTGCTCCTGTGCCTATTCGTGGTCCTGTTCCTGTTCCAAGCGCACCTCCAGAACCACGTGCCATTCCAGTATTGAACATTTGGGACTCGGTATTGAATAGCGCTTACTATGTGGCCATTGAAGCGTGCAAGAACAAGATGATCAGCATTGATGATTTGGCGATGCAAGAGGCGTTCCTGTACTTGGGGTTGACTGGTTTGACGGTTTTGGAAGCGCTCTACCGTTCTCTTGGCACCGATGGTATTGTCTTGGCCCTGAATGGTATTGTGGTGAACCGTAGCAATTGCCCACAAGAGCACAAGGATATCGTTGAATCACTTCTCAGCGCCAAAAGCAAGCTGTCCGAGGCGAAATTTACGAGTGCTGAGCTGAAGGAACTGAAGGCACGTGTGCTTATTGGTGAAGCAGAGGATAAGGACAAAGTGGTGCTACTCGATTCGTCCCTTCCCGAAGGTACGCTGACACGCATCAACGCTGTCAAGGCAGCTGTAGCCGGGATTGTGACGGGTGCTACTCAAATGGCCTTCTTCAAGCAGCAATTCAACAAGGTGCTCAAGACTGCGGAAGATACTCTACGCGCTGCACAAGACGAAGCTGACGCCAAGCGAGATGCTAAACGCTAGACACCGTGGCAGACGCGTCGTATCGTCATCTTTGTGTGTACTGCATATGATTGACCGTGAACTAGTGAACTGTTGTAGATTTGTACCACCGTACTACACGTTTCTACTACTTTATATACTGATGGCGCTTGCCATTTTGACTCAAAATCAAATTCTATAACCACGAGATATCGTGAGCACTGATAGTGTCGCCACTACAGTGAAGTCAATCAATCTGTTCATTGCCTACTGTAACCCAACCCAGTGCGCAGTGCGAATTATCGAATAATCTGTTCGACGGTTTCAAATGAAATGATACAATACTCTGCGAGGGTGGCCGAGTGGTTGAAGGCGCGCTTCTCAAGAAGGCGTTTCGAATGAACGCATGGGTTCGAATCACATTCCTCGTATTTTTTTGCACTTGCACGCTCAACAAAAACACAACCAAACGATCGAGTTGCATGCCAAGAAGGGTGCGGTTACACCATAGCGACCACAATGCCAAGAAGAGCGCAGTTACACCATAGCGACCAAAGCAAGCACAGTCGCAAGCGCATGCGTCCAGGTTAGGTTAGACCTATAAAATGTCACAATCACGAGAGTCGCGCACAATGATCTTCTCAACGTGGATCCATTTGCCCCAAAAGTTTGGCGAGTGGTGTACGAGGCATTCAAAATCAAACATTGCAGCAGCGAGCAAGCCAGCATAAACATCCAACGATGCTCACTAAATAACGCTTCAAGACCGTCCGGAGAGCGGAAGCAACTCGTCGTCAAGAGGAGCGGCAGAGCACAAATTTGAGCGTGACCACAATATTTATCGTGACCATTAGCATGGTGTACCTTTACGTTATCGTAAAAGTGAGCATTGGCATAAGCTGCGAGTAACATCAGCAGTACGCCCACCCATGGCGCATACACCCCATTGCGGTTAGCAGGTACCGCACTGACTTGAGAAGAAGCGATCGCACACAGGCATATTGACGCGGAAGAACACAAGACAGGTCGAGCGAGTTTATTCCAATTCGATCGACGATCATCACGACGATCATCACGGGTGCGTATGCGTGCGCTTAAAGGGCGGTGTTGAGCTTTGTCAACAAATGTACGAGCAATTGGAAGCAACAGAGAATTTCTGACCATAGATACAATAACAGGTGCGCAAGCGCGAAGCAACAGGTAACTAACGGCATCGACTCCCAAACGATACGCCTCGGAACAAAGTACGATGGGCAGAGCGAACCAAAAAGCATCACCCATCACACCCGAAAATGAACGCATTGTATGTCTCGCATACCATTTGGGATCGAACAAAAACTGAACACCACAAGCCAATGTGCTCGTCCATATCGTCGAGACACCAACCAAAAAGCCCGCTTCGCTCAGCAAAGCATTGACTGCCGTTAAGATGAACAAGTAGTAATCATAATCATGCCAACTCCATTGCAAATGTTTGACGAAAGACAACATCTGATCACTCGACGACGTATAATAATGTCTGATCACCGACGATGTACAATAATATCTGATCACTCGACGATGTAATCAAGTGCAAAAATACAACTTACGTGCACGCGTAGTACGTAGCACGTGCGGGACGTCACATGCAGACAACGTCTCGGTATTCGACTCGCCTCGGAGGAGTTTATTTTAGTATGCGCTGATTTATTGGCCCACAACGTGCTGATGATGCGACAACCGAAAAACATGTACTTGGTTGCGCATGTCAGAGTTTGTACAACAACACATCAATAAATGGTTCATCACGACACACACAGCATACTTACACAACGCACCAAAGGTGCACTATACTTGATGACTAACGCATCGAGTCTTTGGTTTGAACACAAGCTAAGCGATCATCAATGCTGATTGCAGCACCTAGGTGCTTTGAAGCGCAAGAAGCTCGTCCGCCATCTTGTAGTGGCATTGTACCAAAGCTTCAATAGCCTCTGGCAATCCATCCTTGACATACTGAGTTAACGCAGCTATGCGCGTCTCCGTACCAACACAGCACGCATCCAATCGCATTTTCGTAAGCGCAAACCGCGCCTTGATATCGCCTTGAGCGTCGGCTTTTACAAGCCACTTCTTCTTAAGTTCTGCAGAGGTCTCCAAAATGGCCATATCGCATTGTGCACGTGCATAACCGCGCTCTGCCAAAAGTCGCATGTATGACAAATCGTCGGCAGGGAAAGGAGGGAACGCGTTCAATATGGTTGGCACGGGTCCAATGCGTAAATAGATCGCAAGGGAGTACCCTTGAGCAGCGGCTGCATCATATAAAGCACAACATCCATCTTCGATTTTGGGCACTCCCATCCCAAACGCGTAGCTCCAACCAAGCAACGTCTTGGCGATAGGATCATTTTGTTCCTTTGCAGCATGTTTCATTTGCGCCATCAACTGAACCACTTGATGTGTAATGGAGCGTGGTGGCCAGGGTTTTTTGGACACGTGGCAAGGCATAAACTCGCAGTACGCACGAAGGAAAAAGGGGAGCCAACAAAGTTGACGTAACACGACAGAGTCAATGGCAACGCATTGACGAGACAGCTCAATCGGATTCAAGTCAACGGGCCACTCGGGAAGCTGGCCCAACAATGAGCGCTGTTGCTGTTTGATGTACCAAGGCATCCACCCGGCCTTTTCGAGTTCGAACACGACGATCAACGAATTCATCAGCCATACGAGTTGGTGAATCGTGGCACGCATAGATTCGCGCTCCTGTTCGTCTCTGTCTTGTTCATCCAAAGGGTCTCGATTCTTCTTGCAGGGATCGACAGTCGACGATGATTCTGCTGAGGACGTGCACTTTTGTTGTTCGTTTTTGCGTGATTGGCTTGGTACGACGATTGATCCCAAAGCATGGTCGGCCTCCCTGATGAATCGCATTCCTTCCATGTTGTCCATGTTTCCTCCACTAATACCAGAATGCGCATCAAGGGCGCGAAGTAACGCCTGCTCTGCCACGTGCAGAAGAGAACGCGTTGCACATTTGTGGACCGAGTCCTTTTCCTTGACCTCTACACCCACATTGATTTGTTCAGTACCGGAGGCTGCAACCGTGGTGTTGGAGGCCGTATTCGCACTTGGAACAGAACCTTTCGTTGCAAGCGGCAAAAGTTCTACAGACACGACTTGACTCGCACTGGTACTTGTAGTAGTAGTCGGGGGTGATGAGACGACGGATGCATCCACGGCGGCAGGCACAGACGCCGATGCCGCCTCGGAAGATACGATCACCTTTGCTTTGTCTGATTCCAATTTTTCGTCGAAAACAGTAACATCGAGATTAGAGTGCACTTCGAGGAAAGTGTCGTCGGAATCCGAATCCATAATGATAGTATCAGTGTTTGTTGAAATCGCACGTGCGCACGTGCATCTAGGAATTCTAAAATGGCATTTTGTTTTGTACCGTTAGCGCAGTGGCGGCGAGTAGGTGATGTATGTAAATAATGGCTACACAGCGATTGGTCAGTAGTTCAAATGAAATCTGTACACAATGACAATTGTGCGCGCGACAATTCGCAGTAAGCGAACCGCAATCAAATAGTACACATATTCGCCGGCATTCAAACGCGCACGCATTTTCAGCAACTCAGCCCGTGCCGCGTCAAGCGCAAGGGGTCCAAGGGGAAGCGGCACGCGGCCCCTCGATGACCAAAACCGTCCGAACGTCATCCGCGTGCGGCATGGTGACCATTGGCTCGTCGACCGGGTTAGTCGGATACTGTGCGGTCCACACAATGGTCTCGTTTATGAAACCGCACGAGGTGCAAGGGCGTTCCGGTACACTCCTGATTTCGCGCAGAATTCCATGCGATAAGCGCAAACGACAATCACCTTTCTGTTCGTCGACGTACTGATACCCACTGCAACATACATATATATCGAAACAAACAGGCACAGGTAAGGTTAAGAAATCATAATACAAATGCAATCGATAAACGCTACAAGTTATCAGTGCGCACAATAAATTCAATAAAATCGTCAAGGCTACTAATTGTTACAAAACAACAACGGCAATGCGCTAGTGAGGCACAAAAAAAGCACTGACCTTTCGACAAGAGTTTGCCATTTGCAAGGAAACAACGAGCGTGGTACTCGCAGGATCGTACTAGGCATCCCAGGATGATGACCTGTAGGTGTCGCAAAGACCTGAAGTTCAACCTTGGCAATAACTTTGGGATCATAAGCGTCATCATGGTGTGGCTTCAGCTCCACGCTCATCCTTGCGTTTGGGGCTGGGGTAATCATTTTGAATATTTGTTCAGCAACCTTATCGTCGCCGTGCTCGCAAGCGATAAGAATGCGATTGGTAGAACATGCAAAGGCTGCATCGGCAAATTTGTGCAACTCGTCCGAATACACGCTCAGGTCAAGTTGTCGCGCGTCGCCGCTTGATCGTCCAGTGATGTACGGACAGAATAAGTACGACACATGCGACAATCGTGTTGGACTGCACAAAATGGATTTGCCGCAAGAAATGATGTGGGTTACATCCATTGTGCCAATAACCGCTTCGTTCATCGCCATGTCCGACGTCGAAACGCAGACAGGACAACCTTCGTGAAGTGCGCCAAACTGTTCCTCGCACTTGAACTCTAACTCGGAATTCCGCGTCGAACCATTGCGTTCTGTGCATCGTGGCTCGGGCGTTTGCACTCTCACACCGTTCAATTCATCGATGTCAGGGTGATCATCAGCACTGACGGGCGGTGCTTTTGTTGTTGGTCCGCTAGAATCGGAATGCGAGTCGTATACTCGGATATCTCGAATCTGTTCATCTTCATGGACGTTATTTTCTGCAACCGCAGTGAACGTGGTGGTCGGATTGGATGAATCCGTTACTTTAGGACACCCGAACTCGCTCGCACCGGATTTGATGAGCGGTGCATCGTCAGGTGTTGCATTCACAACCGGCAATTCCTGTTGCTCGATTTTGACATTCAATGGTGTCTTATTGACATTGTTGCCTGATCCCGTGCTGTCCATTTTGCCCCAGGGTCGAACGCGAACTCGCAACCTTGCGCGACGGGTTCAGTCTGAACAAACAGAAAACATGTGTTGATATGTGAGCAGCGGCTTTATCTCGCCCACGCAGGCGCTTTTGGGCCCACTTGCGCGTCAACGCATTGGGCTTAGCCTCCTAACAACCAGGCGACCCCAACTCACTCTGGCGTGATATGACACGCAAATGCACGTAATGTGGAAACAACATTTCTATCAGGTACATTGCAGCAGTACAAGTACATATCGTCTCAAGCGCGAAGCGACGACAGACACAAGCAACAAGACGCTTTCGGACAACTTAAAGCGCGTCTATCACACCACGAATGGCGGCACCAACGACGCTGTCACAAGTAACTTTCCAAAAACTGAGCGCTCCCTTGTAAGGCATCGGTTTGGCAAATGGTATCACATAGTCCAATTCCCAACAAAATGGGCCACTGTGCCAAACGGATGCAGGCGCATTAGGGCTGTGAGCGGTGATTTTTGAAATATGCTAACACAAACAACAATCCAATTCACTCGACGCGTGCACACACATACACAGAATGCGTAAGCACCACATACCGCAAGACCCAACAAGACTGAACGCGGAGCCGATTTGCACAAGTCTGCCAAGCAAACGCCCAAAGGCAGGATCGTACCATTGGACTGCACGTCGATACGTCGTACGAGCCCATCAGTTGCTTTCATGGCTTGGCCACTTGCATGCAAAACGAACCACTTGCCGTCTTGTTCAAGGTTGAGCGACCAAGACCGATTCTCCACTTTTTTGAAGCCGTTGATGATGGCCCACGCAGCAGGTTGCTTGATAGATAACGCTCTTAGATCGTCTCGAAATGCCACAAGCGAACGGCGCTGCGACTCTGTCAAGCGCGGAGCTGCGGTTACTGCTATTGTTTTGGAGTCACAGACATCAGTGGGGCGATTGGGCACTACTTGTACCACAACCGCGAGGTCAGAAGAACCAATTAAAGGTGTTGAATGAGAACAAGTCGAAGCAGCAGTAGCACTTGATTCAGGACGCTTTGAAGAAGGGAAGGTCGAGATGGAGATCGGGTAAGTGATTGAACATGCAATTTTGTGCTCCTGACGTTGCTCGTCTTGCTCGCTGCAGATCCTCGCTTTCTTGAGCGGTACATGTACACGTGATGATTGCTCATCGCCATAGGCAGACTCATGCAGGCAATCCAGTGCGTTCGGAGCTTTACGTTTGTATAAAACCAACTTGCCGCAGGAATCCATTTTACGTAGTGCACAACTGATGAGCAAGCACGTGCAAAAATATATTTCGAAATCGAGGCGCCTTCGGCTGTCTGCACGCGTCTCCTAATATATTTTTTCGTTCAACAGTGTCAACGCATGTGCAATAGTGTAATTCTACATAACAATGCCTTTGTGCAGCGCCAATTGCATTGGATATTTTCGACTAGCGTTGGTCTTGTGTCAATGGATTTTGATACTTGTCGGCATCAATGCCGTGAACCACTTATCCGTTCCTGAACCGCGGCGTACTCCTCCTCCGCCCGATGTGCAGCAATGGACGTACAAAGTCGATCCCAACTGCACTACGGCCAATCTGACTCGGATGGTGATGCAATCCGTGAACTGCGCGGGCGGTATAGAATGGCACAATGGTTGCGAATACCAATATTTCTCTCGGATCAAATTTAACGGTTGGTGGGTGTTTATGGGCATCGCGTTCGTGGTTTTTTCTTGCGTGTATGCCGTCGTCGCCCTGTACGCAACGTGTTTGGCCCATGATAAGAGCGAGCACGCACAACGTCAGCGCGAGGAGAGTTGGTGTGAGCAGTGTTTTCAACAAAATGTGGCCTTGACATTTTTCAATGGCGCGAACTTGGCGCAATGTCTGCTAATTGTCTTTGGATCGATCTTGTTGCTCGGTTACGGTTTCTCTCCTACTCTGCGCAAGTGCGCGCCATTGGGCGCACGTTTTGATCCTGGTATCCTAATCTGTCATCTTTGCTTGTCTCGTACAATGATCCGTAAAAGCCTCCACTACGTCTATTCTTCAATGCTCACGTTTTGCGTTGTACGTCAGTGTTTTGATGTGGCTTTTTTTTGTAGAACATCTCGACTCAATGCTGCGCGGGTGCGAGTTGCCGTTGGAGATTGGGCAGTGGGAGTGGGCAAAAGCAATGGTGGCGTCGTGCACGCGTACTTGGATTGACGAGAGCGGTGCCAATGCCGTGTTTCGCGTTGAACCACCCTTACCTTCGGATGCTGTGAAGGCCAAGATCAATGGGCTTATTCAAGACACGCTGTTTAGCCTTTGCTGCGCTCTGGGTGGTTTATTTATCACACATTTACTAACTTATTGCAAATACCGTACGCCAACGTGGCCTGATTCGACATGCTCGTTATCGTCTTCACGTCACCTGCAAAGTCGTCGTTCTTTTGATCGACCAAGTGTCCTCGCCGCGTCGTATGATTCCCTACCAGTCGCGCATCAGTCTGTTGACCCTCCCGTGTCTCAGGCTGCGTCCTTGCGTGATGTCCGTTCATCAACGGTACAGCACGTACCGCACGCCGTTGATGCAGTATCAGCTCCAACGGATGTTAATGTATCGTATCGCGTTCCATTATGCGCGAGTCAACCAAGACCTCCACGTCGCGTTCAGCGTATTGTCGTGCACAATACAGTCTTAGGACGCGTTGAAACTTTGCCTTGACTCTTGCCTGCCCACTCGTGACATTTGAGCTTCATTACGACATTTGTTTTGATTTGCACCATTTGGTCATTGTGTAGAATTTGTATGTTCTGTCGATTTGTTTGTTGTTGTACTGTTTTTTGCTCCATTCGGCGACGTTACGTTCGATTTGCAAAAATGAGAACGTTGGCTACGTTTGCGTTGAGATTGCGTTTTGCTACGACTCTTGCCTAAACACTGCACACAAGACACAAGAAGCATTCGGCGAGTTACGTTACGCGTTCCATTGGCAAAAATTCAAATTGCCAATCAAGACGCAAGCACAAATGCAAGGCGTTCGGTTGCCTGAATAAAACTGAAAGGACAAAAAAAAAGAATAAACAACGACTCGTTTTTAGCATTCATCATTCAACAACCCTGTGACTGTAGTCTGTCTTGGTAGGCAGAGCGACGTTCCAACGCTTTGCAGGTGCAATAACGGTGTCCAATGGGCGCTGCAGGCAAAAATAGGAAAAGTCGCAAGCGCAAGACGCCATCATCCGATGCAAGCACGAGTGACGACGGCGAAACCAAGCAACGAGCACCAAAACGGCGTCGGTTGCAACGGCCGCAAGATTTTTGCATAAACGATCGCTACCCTGCTGATCAACAGAGGTCACGAGCCGTCAGTGACATTTTGCGACAACACGTTGGTGGCATGTCGACAAATGTAGTGAGTATTGTCATTTCGTTTCTTACACTCTCCTTTACCGAGGTACAGTGGCAGCACACTGTGTACTTACTTCGCATTGTGCGCAGTGACCATAATTTCACATACTTGGGTTCAACCAATGACTTTTGGCGACGACTGAGACAACATCGAGGCGAGATATCCGGTGGTGCCAAGACTACGACGCGCAAGACCGCAGGTCATCGTTTCGAGATACAACCGATTTGTTGCGTTCGTGGCTTTGACACGATCAGTCAGGCTCGTAGTTTTGAGTACAAGTGCAAACATGTTAAGTTCTCGACCGCTTCATTCGATCGCCCATCATGGAAAGTGATTCATCGTGCCGACGGCAAACTGATACATCCGCAAGTGCGCAAGATCATCACGGTATGTTCTCTACCTCGTTGGTCCAAAAAGTGTCCAGTCGCAGAAAGCGTGCCACTCACAATGCATTGGTTTGTCAATGAAGCCAATGCTGCGCCAGAAATGCCCAAAAAAGTAGGCTACCTCCCGGACTATGTCGAACCCGCTCAAATACCACGTTCTCATTTCGCGGGGCCGCGTGCCGCTTCCCCGTGACCCCTTGCGCTTGTTGTGTTACGTTCTGTGGTCAATAGATCAATAGTATCATTTGTCACTGAAGAGAATAAAAAGAATAACGAATAGCGTGTACAACAACCATGTCGACTTCCTCACAAGATCAGTGCATGGATGTAAGTGCCGTTGTTGCCCCTAAGGATCTTGTCACGACGCGTACCTCGATTGTACCGCTAAAATTTTACTACAGTCCCGAGGCGCATCGTTTTTCCATCGGACCCCCGCCCGCATTGCTCCTAACCGCCGCTCCTATCGCCGCTCAGCGTTATTCAGTGCGAATCGAATACAAATTGCGCGATACTTAAAGAGGACGCCCGTCGCGTTGCGCACTGTTGGTACGTTGTGAAACGCATCCACTTTAACAAAAGCAGTGCGCATGTCGAACAGCGATGCAGGGCAAGTTTGGCAAGAAGAAAGATCAAAATTGGCAAGAGGAAGCCAACAGAACGTGGGGTAGTGGAAAGTGAGGATTGCACGCAACATGGCACGCGCTTGTTCATAAGCGACTGGTTCGATGGGATCGCAAATGCTTTACATGTATCGTGTCAGTATTGCGTACTCGAAAGGATGCGTAACACTGCTGAATTGCCAAGATCAAATGCTTATCAAGAATTTGCAAATGTGACACCAATCAATTTATCAATAAACTACCAAATCTCGATACGTTGCGATTTGGCGTGAATGTCTGGGTGCGTCATCCATGACATGCACGCATTCTTCCGTATGTTGAGCGTTATCAAGGTCTAAGTGTGCTGTTATGGCAACACCCTACGCTTCTGTTCTTTTGTCGCGCGTTGCCCCAAGTCTAAACATTGCATCAACATTTTGCCCAATGGAATGCTTGCCGCATGCTGTTGTCATTACCTGCTTTTAGCACGCGTTGAATCAATTTGTTCCCACTCGCACAATATTCGAGGGTGAGTAGCACCGTGCTGTCGCGGATTTTATCGATGCCAAATCTTGATAAGACGCTTGTGAGATTAATGTATTCAAAGTATGATTGTCACGCTTTAGGCGCGGTAGTGCAGCGTTTTGTGCCTCATACCCATATGTTGCCAATCATATTGAATGGCACTACGTAGCGATATCAAAGACAAGTAAAACTTTTTTCTTGGGGTGATGCTTGTACACTGTTCAAGCGACCGTAATGAACACGATCTCGGCTGCAATTGGTCGCCCGAGCCTGCGACGTCCTACTACCGGTCATCGCGCAAAGGCGCCTATGGCCGCATGCAGGCGTCCACTATATAAACAACATGTTTTGCTCAGGATAGTCCACTGTTTGCAAATTCCGAATGATCATGACGAAGCAACGTAGTGCGACATTAGAGCATGTTGATCCTCAAGGAGCTCCCGCAGATTCCATCATCCAAGCACAAATTCCACCGTAAGGTGCCGCAAGCTTGACCTGAAGAATCCTACGAGGCGGAGCCAATAGAGTCAACGAAACAGATGGAGCGCAAGAAGAACAACGACTACTTGTTCAAGTTTGTAACTCTTGGAAGTTCGGGTGCAGGCAAGACGGCATTGTTACTGAGATTCGCTGACGATAACTTCTCCGAAAGCTTTATCAGCACCGTCGGTGTTGATTTTCGCACGCGGACCATCGACGTTGACGGCAAGACGGTCCAAATTCAAGTCTTTGACACTGCAGGTAACCAGTTTGAGCGTTTTTTTTTGGCCATCGCATCATTGTGTGACTGTGAGTATACTTGTTGTTGTGTTGCTGTTATGATTCTTTTGGTTATGTTTCTGTTAGTGAGTTTGCAGTGTCCTTATCGTGAGCATGTTTTGTTGCGTGCGTATCGTGAGCGTGCTTGTTATGCTCCCATTATGAGCATCCTTGTTTTTGTTCTCCTCAGGTCAGGAACGTTTCCGCTCTATTACACGTGCATACTATCGTGATTGCCACGGCATTCTGCTTGTTTACGATGTAACCGATCGGTCTACGTTTGACAATGTTGGGGTTTGGATGGAGGAGATTGCGGCGCATGCACCTAAAAACGTTGTTGTCGCAGTCGCGGGCAA
>Ga0206839_1193_pt1 | contig 11996 bp, 10 predicted proteins | sample Alteio_BWOrgCont_27_FD_152883 | JGI IMG/M metagenome (GOLD analysis project Ga0206839, IMG submission 152883) | Enriched cells from forest soil in Barre Woods Harvard Forest LTER site, Petersham, Massachusetts, United States -... | ecosystem: Environmental > Terrestrial > Soil > Temperate forest >... | reverse complement strand
CAGCTTGTCGTGGAATGCTGAATGCAGGCTTTCTATTCGTTCCGGTAAAATCACCTGGTCGAACGGATCCAGTATCCAGGTAATAGTTCCTTTTGGTATGAGCTTAGTTGCTATTACACCATAACCCTTTTCAGGGCTTATGAAATGCAGTTGCGTGTCTGGGTGCATCATAAACTGAAAATGAAGGTATAAATTATTACCTTTTTTCAAAAAAACACCCTTCTTTTTTTTTAAAATTTTTAGCGATAATTACTGTACCGATAATTTTTCCTGCAGGAATTTTAAAGCCAGTTTTTTAGCTTCTTCCGCCGATTTTGCATCATATTTAGGATTGCTGGGATTGGCAAACGCATGGACAGCATCAAAACTATAAGTGGCTATTTTGTGCCCGGTAGCCTGCACTTTCTTTTCAAATTCTTCTACATCGCTCTTTTTTATGAAATTATCTTTCTCACCTCTTATGTAAAGAATATCACAGTTTAATGGTTTTATGCGGCTCATATCTTTTTCGGGGAAACCATAATACATCACGCAACCTGCGGCTTCGCTATGCGCCAGTATTGTAGCAATAAAAGACCAGCTCCCACCCATGCACCAGCCGATAGTTGCCACTTTTTTGTTCTTACCTATTTTTTGCAGCAGTCCTGTTATAATGCTTTCTCCTCTTTTAGGGTCAAGGCCGCCCATTATCTTGCTTGCCTCATCTGCCGTAGTGCCTACCTTACCATCATAGAGGTCAACAGCATATACTGCTACTTTGCCCCCCAGCAGCTTCTGCCAGTTTTCGGCTTCTCTTTTTATATAATCATTCAGGCCCCACCATTCGTGAAACACCAACAAAACTTTATCAGTAGATTCATCTGCCGGAACATAAAACGCATTGCCATCGGCACCGCCAGCCACAGGGAACCGGATCATAGCGCCGCCTTTTTCCGGTGTGTAACTTAATGGCAAGGGAGCTTCATGTGATGCTTTGAATGCTTTATTAAAAGCCAGCACCTGCATACTTGTAGGCTTTTTACAACAGTTCTGCGCCATGACAGGGTGCATAGCAATAAGGACGCATATACCTACTGAAATAATACTGATTAGTTTTTTCATAATAGTAGTTTTATTATTTGCGGGTTTGCGTGCAAATATACAAATGGCTATACATCTGCAAGTTGTGTTTAAGATAGTTCTGCCAGTTCTTTTGCCGATTTGTTCACATGCTCCATTAAAACTTCCAGGTTCTCAAATACGTTGTCGCTATTGGATTTACAAAGATGGTCAATTTTAATCCCAAGCTCATTCGTTTGTTTCATGCCCATCATCATCCATTTCGGTTTAAAAGAATGTACATGAAGTGCTATTTCCACAAAGTCCTTTTTTGCTATAGCATTTCCCATATTGTTGTTAAATGCAGGCAGCGCATTTAAATACACCTTAATATATTTCTTCATTCTTTTCTCGTCATCTTCACAGAATTTTCTCAGGTACGCCATATCTGTTACTTTGTCGCTCGTTCCCCCATTATCATTCATAACGGCAATTATACTGTCTGCACCATTAGATTGGTATTCTTTTTGAACATAACCGATCGGGCGTTCCTTGCCCGTTACTTCTGCAATTGTATTTATCAGTTGCCAGGGCTTAAATGGCTTGGGCACATAAGCGTTCATGCCTGATTGGAAACATTCGTCAATATCTGCACGCAATACACTGGCTGTAAATGCTATTATAGGTACCTTGTTTTTATCAGCGGGTAAATTTGTCCTGATAAATTTACTGGCCTCCAGGCCGTTCATCACTGGCATTTGCACATCCATCAAGATCAAGTCATAATCATTTTTTCCCATCATCTCTGTAGCTTCCTGGCCATTAACAACCAACTCTGTAAAAACAGTGGGCGACAACAGGTGCAATGTTTCGTCTACCACAAGTAGGTTGTATTCATTATCATCTGCTATCAGTATACGAAGTCCGCTCAACACACCTCCATCCACATTTTGCTCCACGGCAATTCTTTCTTCAAGCCTTTTTGCAGACCCTATTGCATATTTGATAACAAATGAGAAGGTAGTGCCGCTACCCACGGTACTTTCCACAGCAATATCCCCACCCATCATTTTTACCAGGTGCCTTGATATGGAAAGACCTAGCCCGGTTCCACCATATTTGCGGGTATCTGAACTGTTGACTTGCGTAAAGTTTTCAAAAAGGTTTGCAATTTTATCAGCGGGGATACCTATACCGGTATCAGAAATGGAATATTTTATATACACATGATCGTCCTCTTTTTTCACGAGGTCAAGGTCTATATGCACGCCGCCCTTTTCTGTAAACTTCAGCGCATTGCCACCTAAATTAATGAGTATCTGGTTCAGCCTGTAAGGATCGCCCACTACCACGTCATCCAGGTTTTCGTCAATTCTCGTTACCAGTTGCAGGCCTTTCTCTTCAGCCTTGTATGATAATGTCTCCTTCACCTGGTTAATGGTTTCTGCAATAGAAAAATCAATAGATTCCAGCTCCAGCTTACCAGCTTCTATTTTTGACAAATCAAGCACATCATTGATGACATGGAGCAAAATATCAGCTGATTTATTGATGCCTTTCAGATAGCTTTCCTGCTCCGGCCTGGGGTTTTTCTGAAGCAGCAGGCCTATCATGCCGTTTATGGCATTCATAGGCGTCCTGATTTCGTGACTGATATTGGATATAAACTGTTGCTTGAATTTTTCTGATCTTTCCGCCCTTAATTTTTGCTGCACTGCTTTCTTTCGCTCTCTCACAATAAAGAACATAAAGCCTGATAGTATCAATAACCCACCCAACCCTATATAAATAAAGATGCGCTGCAAGTCAAGATACCTGTCTTTGATTTTCAATTCATTTTGTTGCAGTTCCATTTTGCTTTTTTGCAGTTGCATTTCGTTTTGCTGCAATTGCAATGCACTTTCTTTTAGCTGCAGATTGGTAGCCTGCAGAGCTTTTTCCTGCTCTGAAAGTGTTAGTTTAGTTTGTTGCTCCTCAAGGGTTTGTTTCTCCTGCGAAAGGTCGGCCTGGGTCTTTCTTAGCGCACGGCTTACGTTTGTTTTTTCTGCCTCGGTCATTGAAATAGCTTTATTGGCAGAATCTAACTGATATTGTTTCTGGGCAAGTGTTCTCGCCTGTTCTTTAAGATGCTCCTCTGCAATTTGCTGCTGCCTGCGCATAGAGTCCTCCCGCCTGGAGTGCACCTGCTCTATTTGCTTCTTCTCCAATTCATTCTCCTTGTTAGCATTCAGCTTTCCTTTTTTCAGTGCCATCATTTTTGCCAGTGTCTTCATGGAGGCAGCGAGATTGCCAGACATTTTTTGCGCAGCACTCAGCGTTTTGTATGATTTCCTGAGATGGTCAACATCCCCAATCTCCTCACCCACGTCAATTGATCTTTTACAATAATCCATTGATTTGTTGAGAAAATTTGTTTCTTCTTTATCTTTTATTGCGTTCGTTGCCTTTTGATTTTTTTCCTCACTTTCATCTATCTGTTTTGCCAAAGCAAGATAAATGCCTCCCAGGTAACCTGCTGTCCGGCAAATGGCAGCCTTATCCTTACTATCTTCTGCGGTCTTTAGTGCCCGGGTTTCTGGCCCCATAACTGCGGCAAGTTCGGCCAGCGATAAATCAGACGGATCTTTATCTTCATTTACCTGTGCATGCAGGAATAAAGGAAAACACAATAATATAAAAAGCAATATTTTTTTCATTTGCAGATAATTTAAAAATTCATCAATAAATATTGGTTTTATGATCCTTTTTTATGGAAATTCTATTTCATAAAGTTCATTTGTACATCCTTGGAAAACAATATTACAAAAAAACTATGAATTAGATTTTGCATAAATTGTAAAAACAAATTTTATGACTAAAATTTAAAATACCGATAAAATTTATAAAACAAAATGAAACAAAAAAGCATTTTCAGGAACTGTGGAGACCAGCTATCGTATAAAGTTATTATTTACCGAAGGTGATGGTGCTGATGTACCCGGCAGCCTGTAGCATCCTGCTGCCATACCAGCTAAACATTTCGCCATCTACCAGTATTACATCTGCTTCAGGCAAAACCTGCCTTATCTCTGCAATATGTACCTCCTTAAACGGGTATGGCTCTGATGATAATAATACCATATCTACCTGCATACCGGTTAATTCTTCCGGCTTTATTTCAGGATAGCGAAACCTGTGTTCCAAAACATTTTCCCAACCTGCCGCCTCGATCATATTGCTGATGAACGTATCGCCGCCGGCACACATCCAGGGGTTTCTCCAGATAAAATAAGCTACTTTCTTTTTCAGGGTGGTATTATGGGCTTTTCGTAAATCTGCAAAGTTCATTGCAATACGCTCGGCCAAAGAAGTGGCAATGCTTTCCTTACCGGTTATAGTGCCCACAGCCCTTATCATTTGTAGTCCCTCGCTGATGGTTTGTATATTGCTTACCCATACAGGGTATTGCGTAGCTAGCTCCTCTATTTGCTCTTTGATGTTTTCTTCCTTATTGGCGATGATAAGGTCAGGCTGCAATGACTTTACAATATCTATATGCACGGTCTTGGTGCCCCCTACCCTTTTTTTGTTCCTGAACCATTCTTCCGGATGCACACAAAATTTGGTAATACCAATTACTTCTTCATTAAGCCCAAGGTCATATAACAACTCTGTTTGTGAAGGCACAAGAGATATAATGCGCTTAGGCGGATAATTAACTTCCACTTTGTTACCCATCATATCCGTAAATGACCTTGTCATAATGAGCAACTAACGGAATTTTTTGTAATAAAACAACAGAAAAAAACTAAACAGGCCATCCAGCAAAAACATATTGCTCATATATAATACCGACAGCTCGTTATTACGGATTGCCAAATAAAGGGAAGCGTCAATTAGCGTTAACACTATGTAACAGAAGGCACCCCATTTACGAAGGTCGCAAGCCGCTACCCAGCATATGGTATAACCCGCCATCCATAATACCTGCAGCCATTCTATACCCGGAAAATGTACACCCCTATCGTCCCAGATTGTCCATAAAAACCACAATACATGAAACAATCCGACGAGTGGAAATAATACTGGGGGCTTCTTTATTATATCAAGAAAAAATTCTTTGAAGTTGCGCAATGTTGGAGAATTAAAAGAGGAAAATTACGAAAGAAAAATCATTGCTCTCTTGTTAGTTTTTTAAACGAAAGCTATAAAAGCCTATAATATTATAGTGTATAGTTAACAATAAAAACGGGCAAATTTTCTTATAGTTGTATAAAATTAGAAATGATGCTCACCAAAAAAGAAGTGTTGGAATCATTTGATTCATTACCTCAAAAAATTTGAAGCTGAGGAGGCTATTGAAAAAATAATTTTACTCGAAAAAATTCGCGTGGAGCTGAAACAATCAGATAGCGGCAAAGTTGTTTCTATAACTGAAGCTAAATGCAAATTAAAGAAATGGTTGAAGTAGTTCTAACAGAGCAGGGCATTATCTGACATCAATGATATAGCTACTTATATTGGTAAAGATTCGGTTTTTTATGCTTCTCTGCAAGTTGAAAAGTTTTTCATGAAAATAGAAATACTGCATAATTTCCCTCTTATAGGAAGAAAGGTTCCCGAATTTCGCATGAAAAGTATCCGGGAACTAATTGAAGGCAACTATCGCATCATATACAAAATCATAAATAAAAACACAATACATATACTTACAATACATCATAGCAGTATGTTGCTTAAGCGAAAACACATAAAGAACAAAAATTAATCGTAAAATTAATTATCATTTTTTTACAATCCCATCAGGGCTAAAAGTGTCAGTTGTATTAAGAAAGGAACTTTTTTCAAAATTACCTGCAATTATAATTGACAGCTCTCGAGATTTGTCAAATCTGTGGAATCTATAACATCTTAGTGCATAAAAGGAGCACAAATGTGCCACACCTGATAACTCACCTACCCCTTACTGAACGCATTCAATATATCATACTTGGTAAGAATACTGTATTGCCCGCTTTCATCTCGGGTGAGGATAGCACCATTATCTTTATTGATGTAGTGTGTCAGCCTTTCTAATGGCGTATCCATATCCACTATCGGTAATGCTGCATCCATAATATCAGCTACTAGTTGGTCACGCACATCGGCGCCTTCTATCAGTTTTTTAAACAGGCTGCCTTGAGTCACACTGCCCGTCATTTCTCCGTCCAGCATTACCGGGATCTGCTCTATATCATATTTTTTCATCAGTTCCAGCGCATCCATTACTTTGCTGTTAGCATCAATGGTTACTAACCTTCTGCGCCCGAGGCCACCTATCAGGTCACGCACGGTATCTACCTCCAGGAAGCCGCGGTCCATCATCCATTCATCATTATATATCTTGGCCACATACCTGCTGCCATGATCATGAAAAATAACCACTACCAGGTCATCTTTTTTCAGCTTATCTTTTAACTGGCGCAATCCTGCGATTACAGACCCTGCCGAATAACCCACAAAAATCCCTTCCTCTCGTGTAATGCGGCGGGCCATTAATGCGCCATCCTTATCGGTTACTTTTTCAAACAGGTCTAATGCAGACCTGTCATAGTTTTCCGGCAGAAAATCCTCACCAAAACCTTCCGATATATAAGGATGAACTTCGCCCATATCCAGTTCCCCGGTATCAAACCATTTTTTGAGCAGGCTACCATAAGTATCTATTGCCCATACCTGCACATTGGGATTCTGCTCTTTCAGGTACTTGCCGGTACCCACAATAGTGCCACCGGTACCAGAAGCCACCACCAGGTGCGTTACCTTACCTTCAGTTTGCTGCCATATCTCCGGGCCTGTTTGCTCATAATGAGCCTGCCGGTTGGCAAGATTGTCATATTGGTTCACATACCAGCTATTGGGTATCTCCCGCTGCAGGCGGCGGGCTACCTGGTAATAGCTGCGGGGGTCTTCAGGATCCACATTAGTAGGGCATACGATCACCTCTGCACCATGCGCTTTTAATATATCCACTTTCTCCTTGCTCTGCTTATCTGTAGTAGCGAAAATACACTTATAGCCCTTTGTAATAGCGGCCAGGGCAAGCCCCATGCCAGTATTGCCGCTGGTACCTTCTATTATAGTGCCTCCCGGTTTTATTTTACCTTCTTTCTCCGCTACTTCCAGCATTTTTACAGCCATACGGTCCTTTATACTGTTACCGGGATTGAAGGTCTCGACTTTTGCATACACCTTACAGGGCAGGTCAGCAACCACACGGTTCAGGCGTACCAGGGGCGTATTACCTATCGTTTGCAGGATGTTGTCATAAACGCGTTCAGCCATAAGATCGTTTTTAAGTAAGCTATTATCAGGAAGTAACTTATAGCGGCGAAGGTAAAAAATTATAGCAACATGGCTTGGGTAAAAACCTGTTGATAATAAATGCTTCATACAAAAACGTCCCGGAAGAGTCCGGGACGCTTGTAAAATAATAACGTTCTTCTTCTTTAATAGTAATTACCCATCACTATAAGTGAATAAATGATGCCGGGCAACCAGCCTAAAATATATAGCAATAACGCTATAAGCCAGCTAATTCCTTCAAAATTGTCATTAAGACCTATAGCCAGCCAGCCAAAAGGCAAAATAGACAAAATGATATATGCCGCCTGCGGAATGGCTGCATCCTCTTCCATCCTGGCAATCTTTGCAAGCAGCCTGGAAAAGAACGAGTGTTTTTTAACAGCAGTATTTGATTGGTCTGTTACAGTTACAATTTTATTTACGGTAGGCTTCGCCACAATCGCTTCATCCTGCCGTGAAGATGAACTTAAAGAAATATCCCTTTTTACAGGGAATGCAGCGTGGCTGTCATTTACTGTAAACAGCGTTATGGAAAGCAGCATGATGAAAATAAATTTCCAGTTTTTCATTTTGTAGTTTTTAGGCAACAAAAGTAATTTGTTCTGGCCTTAATTAAAAAATAATTAGCCATATGATAGATCTCTATTATAATAAATATTTTCCATTGCAGAAATACACTTCCTGGAGCTATTCTTATTTTATGCACATTAGTGTTTTATAAAACGGATATATGTTTGAAGCTATTATTTTTATTATACTTTTGCAATAATTCAAAAAAGAGTACTGTAATATCATGAAAGCTAAACTTTTATTGATTCCTTTTCTTTTTTTATCGGTAGTACTCTTTAGCTCCTGCTTTATAAAAAAGTGGTTTAAACACGATGATGATGGGAAAACTTTAAAACCCATCATACACAAAAGCAGCGGCGAACATTTTAATGACCACAGGGGTATCTACCCGGAACTGACCAAAAAATACGAGCGACAGGAAAGAAGAAAGGAGCGCCATCACGCAAAGCATAAAGATGACGAAACAGATACAAAAGAACAATTAGCTAAAAAAGGGGGAGGAATACATAAAGGAGGAAGGAACGGCAGCGCACCAGATACCGCCAGGGGCACCATAGACACTACAGCGCTGATGGGTATAGTGCCGCATAATATCCCGGCTCCTCCCGCTCCTCCAAAAGATACGAGCACTGCTCCAAAGAGTTATTTTGATATGCCGAGCGGGCAAGTAACAGACACTACGAACCAAAACACTGCACCAAGTGGCCCTGTTTATGATGCATACGGCAACCTGATAAAAGACCCTAACCAACAAAATTCCAGCGATTCTTTTAACGACGCCGCCACAGGCGACAAGCCAAAGAAAACAGGCACTAAACCCAAAAAGAAACCGGTAAAGAAGAAGAAGCCACCCGTTACCCAATAACTTTTAAATGCTCAATGGCGAAATGGCTTAATACCTCAATTATCCATTAATGACCCCGATGATCATTGCTGAAAGACTTTTTCTCCGGCTTCAATGCTAGTATGTAGATGATTTTCTTGTGGTGGTATGGGGCATGAATACCCATCAGCATAAGCGCAATAAGGATTATAGCACTTATTAAAATCGAGCAATACCTTATTATACTTAATGTCATTCTTCGTAAGATCTATATACCTGCCGCCTCCAAAGGTAGCATCGTAATTGCTCTCATCGTTAAATGGTATGAACAAGTCGTCTTTATGCGCATCCTCTTTTATAAGGTCAACACTTTGATACACATGCAACACAAATTTTTCGTTGTGTAGGGTGAAATTAAATATACCATATTCGCGATATGGTTTTTGTTTACCACTGTGTGTCTGTATCAGGAAAGGTTTACTGCCGGGCGTTTCGGTAAAATCAGCCCACACGCGATACCCTTTATTAGGCGGAAAGAAATTAAGGGATTTCACCTGCTGCGGCTGTATTGGGGCGCGTTTATCTGCAAGCAGCTCGGAAATGTACTGTTTTCTGAACTGTAAAATACTATCCTCATAAGACTGCGCATTTGCCATAAAAGACAAAGGCAGCAATAGCAGTAAGGAGCACAAAATCTTCATAAATTTATACAAATGGTCCATTAATAAGGTTATTTTCAAGATTGGTTCGTACTACCATCATCCCGGCAGCAACAAACACCTGCCGGCAAATTTAGCAATATTGCGCACAGTATTTATTCCCGGACATTGTTATTTTGATCGTGCCTTTTTATCCCTTTATAAATACCCTTATTCATTGTATTAAAAATACTGGCACGAAATTTCTATTATTCCTGAAAAAACAAACACTATGGATAAGCTGGAATTAAAAGGTAAGTGGAATGAAATGAAAGGCAAAATAAAACAAGCCAACGCAAACCTTACCGATGACGACCTTCAATATGAAGAAGGCAAGGACGATGAAATGCTAGGTCGTTTACAACAAAAGCTGGGCAAGTCAAGAGACGAAGTAGTGAAGTGGCTAAAATCGCTGTAACGAACAAACACCCAAACCCCTGAAGGGGCTTACCCTCAGTTTACATTTTTGGCTACTTTTTTTTGAAAAATACTCTAGCAAAAATACAGCTAAATAGATGGTTCCCCTTTAGGTGTCAGGGGTTTTCTCTCCTGTACCCATTCCAGTACTAAATCAAATTGCTCCTCTCTTGTAAGATTGCTATTATCCAGCAAAATAGCATCAGGTGCCTGGTGTAGCGGGCTTTCCTCCCGCGTGCTGTCTATATAATCCCTGAGTTCCAGGTTATGGCTCACATCCTCTATAGAGATATGGGGGTTTACGGCATACATTTCCTTAAAACGGCGCATGACGCGCACCTCCGGATCTGCAGTCATAAATATTTTCAATTCAGCGTCCGGGAACACTGCCGTGCCTATATCCCTGCCATCCATCACAATGCCCTTTTTTCTACCCATGCGTTTTTGCTGCGCCACTGCAAATGCCCGCACCTCTCGTATCGCCGCGACCTCGCTCACTTTTTCTGATACGATCATATCCCGTATATTCGGTTCTACATCCTCATCGTTCAGGTACATATCAGAGTGTTGCGTCTGTTCGTTAAATACGAATGTTAAGCTGATATCCGCCAGTGCCGTCAGCACTTTGTTATGGTCAGTGTAATCTATACCATTGCGCAAAAAGTAAAGCGTTATAGCCCGATACATAGCACCACTGTCAATATAATTATACCCCAATTTAGCCGCAAGCTGCTGCGCTAGTGTGCTCTTGCCGCAAGATGAAAAACCATCTATAGCTATAATGATCTTTTGCGCCGACATAGCGCAAAGTTAATCAGTTAATTGGTTAAAAAGTTAACCGGCAATTGGTTAAATGGCTAATTATTTAATTGATTAAAATGGCAACCAGCAACTGGCTGAAAAATACTTTGAAGATATTTCCAATACTAAACAAATGTGTATCAAACCAGAACACAACTAAAAAATAACATAAAACGATTTTTTTATTTCCCCAATAATTATTTTGTTTTTATTAATTACCAGTTTATATTTGTATGGTACATTTTTCATGCAATAAGCATAAAAGCCCGGTTTCTACCGGGCGTTTTTTATCCCCACACAGGTACATACAAGTGATCGTTTTTAAAAATTCCCTTATCAATTTCCAGTATTTTACGACCTTATAATGTGTAGTTATGTATCAAGGCGTCAAACAACGAATAAAGAAAGTACAATGTTCCGCTTCGTACTGAAAAAATAATAAAATACAGTTTTGAAAACATAAAGAGTGCCTTAAAAGGCCGTTCTTTTCTTTACATATTTATCCATTCAAAAAAAATTCTATGTTCATTCTTTCCGGAAAGTGAGCAAATAATAAATATCACTGTGGCATGATTATTACGCTTTATATTTTTTATTATGAAAATTAATTCATAATGCAATCAAATAAAATGAATATAAGACTACTTTATGCATTTACAGGAATAATTCTGTTTTTAATGCCAGGTGTGAATTATGGACAAGCCCCAACATTGGGCACCGCAGCAAATTTTGTCCTTTTCACGACTAATGGGGCTATGACCAATTCGGGAATTCCCCACCTTACGCACCTCACAGGTAATGTAGGATCAAATCTCGCCGGTGCTATATCAGGCTTCGGTAATGTAGACGGCCAGATGCATGATTTTGATGTTGCCACCGGTGCTTGTGTAACAGATGTGCTCAGTTTGTATAGCCAGCTTAACCTGGCAACACCAACTGTCACCCTGGCAACCACAATCGGGAATGGCGCTGCTCTTAATGCAGGTGTGTACAAAATACCGGCTGCTGCCACGCTGAATGGCATCCTCACTTTAGACGCACTGGGAAATCCCAACGCTGTATTTATTTTCCAGATACAAGGCCCGCTTTCTACGAATACATCCTCCAAGGTCGTACTGACTAACGGAGCATTGGCATGCAATGTATTCTGGAAAGTAGAAGGTTTGGTAAGTATGGCTACCGGAACCACAATGAGAGGAACTGTATTAGCCAATAATGCTGCAGTTAATATGAATGCACTTGATACGCTCGAAGGAAGGGTATTATCCATTAATGGTGCAGTGAGCGTAAGCGAAATACTCGCATATACCCCTATAGGTTGCGGA
>Ga0206839_1192_pt1 | contig 12029 bp, 8 predicted proteins | sample Alteio_BWOrgCont_27_FD_152883 | JGI IMG/M metagenome (GOLD analysis project Ga0206839, IMG submission 152883) | Enriched cells from forest soil in Barre Woods Harvard Forest LTER site, Petersham, Massachusetts, United States -... | ecosystem: Environmental > Terrestrial > Soil > Temperate forest > O... | reverse complement strand
CTGCTTTCTTATTAAGTATTCAGGCCTTGTTGCTGACGATGAAGGTGGCGAGTTTCGTTCATCCACCAACACAGCTTTCCTTGTTAGGGTATTGGTTGATATTTTTTGTCACGGGGCAGGTAGCAGCAGTGGTGCTTTCTCATCACCGTCTTGCAACAGGGCAAGGGGATAAAAATTTGCAGGAATTTTTAATCGTAGAAGCCGTTTTGACTTTTTTCCTGTTGAGTGCCTTGGTTAAAATGATTTTTTATGATTACCGGGGAGAGATGGCCCAGCGCGCATTTAATGGGCTGTTGATATTGGCGGTGCTCAATAAGTTTTGTTGGCCTAAAATTAGGCAGGCAGGAAACTGGGCGTATGGGTGGATAAACGCAAGGGCTAATGCGAAGATGGTGAACGCATTGATTGTAGCAGGCGGCTCTGTTTTTTTGGCGTTGATTATTTTTGTGCCTAATTTTGAGCGGGTTCTAGCACGCATGTACGTGGGAGAGCAATTTCATCATTTAGATATTTTTGTCATGACTGCTGGATGGGCTGCGTATAACGGGCATATCATGGATGTGGACCAGATTTCTCAGTACGGGTTTGGGATGCCCTATATTTTTGCCCAATTGACACGTTGGATGGGAGGCTTTTCATATGCCAACGTTTTTTTGATTATCATGACGGGCACGATGATTTATTACGTGTTGATGTTCTGGCTTTCTTTGCGCTGGTTTAAAAGTGCGGCCCTGACCCTGGTGGTCATGCTTTGGGGCATACGTGAGCAGATGTTTCACCCTGGGGATTATCCTTTTGTTTTGACCTATCCAAGTGCCACCGTCATCCGTTATTTTTTTGATATCTTTGTCATGGCAGCTATTTATTGTCATTTGCAGCGGGGGCGCTCAGGATGGTTACTATGCGCAGGTGCTTTGAGTGGTTTTGCTGTTTATTATATTGATTCAACGGGGGTATTTTTGTTGGCCGCTTATTACGCGTATTTGGTATGCCTTTTAATGATGCCGTATACCCGTTCCATGCTTTACAAAAAAAGACAGGATGCGTTGGTTTTAGGCGGCTATTTTTTATTACCTGTAGCCGTAGCGTTTGTATTGTTTTACAGGGTGGCAGGCCAGCATTTATTTACAGCTTTGTTTTGGCATAATTTTTCTGAGACGGTGGAATACTTCTTAAGCGGCATCGGGACGTATCCAATTTATGAAAATTTTAAATATCATAATTTCTTTGCAGGCTTGATGGGCCTTATCATCCCGGCGGTATGGGTGTTCACGATGGTTTTTGTAGGGGCCATGTGTTATTTTAAAAGATTTTCCCGCAGGCATATTTTTATCATCGTGGTGTGCGTGTATGGTCTTGGTGTTGACCATTATTATATCTCACGTGCGGTATTGACCAGTTATTATGTCACGGCCTTGCCCTTTGTTTTTGTCTGCGGTTGGTGGCTTAAGCTTTTCTTATGGGGATGGCCTCGCCGGAAAAGAAATAATGCCCTGATGGGGCTCGTATTTTTCACCCTGTATGCTTTATTGACCAATCATAATTTTATGGCCTACCCTAATGTTTTTAACTGGTCAAAAAATGCCATGATTGACCCGTTAACAGCGCAGCCTTTGCCGGCAGATTTGTCGACTTATTTTCATCATCTTGACCGTAACGACCATGCGGATTTAAAGCTCCCTACTAATTCGTTAGGATCACAAGATGAGCAGCTCATCACGGAAAAAGATTTTGCGACGGATGATGATCTGATCACGTATTATCATCAAGATTTTGATTTCAGTAATGATGCGCATTTGATCCAATCCTTGACATTGCCAGGGGTGCCGGTCGCGGTGATCAGCAGTTTTGAGACCAAGATCCTTATGCAGGCTGACCGTCCTCCATTTTTTTATTATTTCCCTTTGGTTAATTCTCATTCGAAACATATGCGGACCATGCCGGTCAATTTTTTGCATACCAGTACAGAGCGTTTTAACAGCAAGGCCATTGACCAGCTGCGTGATATAAAGCCAACGTACGTTTTTTTGGAAAAAATATTTCTTTATGATTTTCCCAAAGCGTATGCGAATAGACCGGAAAATATCATCCCCATTGTAGCCTTCGTGAAGGAGAACTATGTACCCTTTAAGATGGGAGAATACATAGTGGTTATGAAACATAAATAAAGGTGAGTATGTTTTTATCGATTGTCATACCTGTTTATAATGAAGAAAAAACCATCAAGGCTGTGCTGGATGAGCATATCGCTCAACTAAAGCATGTTGAACAATGGGAAATCGTCTGCCTGGACGATGCCAGTACCGACGGTACTTGGGGTATTTTGGAAGCATATGCCCAACAGCAATCACGGCTGCGGCTATTACGGCATGAAACTAATCAGGGCATCAGTCCGTCATTTCAACAGCTATTTGAAGAAGCCAAAGGCGAGTACATTTATCTGACAGCAGGGGATGGCCAGTGGCCGGCAGAAAATTTGACCCGACTTTTAAAAGCGTATCAGGAAACACAGGCAGACTTGGTCATTGGTGTGCGTCAAGGGCGGTCCCAGGTGTATAGCTTTGGACGAAGGATTTTATCGTACGGGTTTAATTATCTGGCCAAAGTTTTTTTACATATTAATGCGCAGGATGCCAATGGTATAAAATTGGGGCGTAAGGAAATTTTTACGGCACCTGTCCATTCCAAAAGTTTTTTTGCGGAACTCGAACGCTTGAGCCAAGCCTATAAAAAAGGCTACCAAATTGTTCATTCGCCTGTTATATTTTTACCGCGCCAACATGGCGTTTCCCAAGGGGCCAAGCTCAAAAATATTACAGGTACTATAAGAGATTTTATTTACTTTTTATTCCAAAAATAAGGGCGGGGCATGATTTATTGGATTGGAGTTTTAAGCGTTTTAATAGCCATTGAAAGCGTGTTCGTTGGCACCTGCCTGTCCATGTTTTTCCCTCCTCATTTGGGTGCCTTGGCCCATGATTTTTTTGCAACCTATCAACGCGTGATAGCGCCCAAGCGGGACGTATTATTCTTAAGGCTCTTTATTGTCGTCGGGGTCGCGAGCTTTATCCTCTTGATGCGTTCTTTTTCCCGGACAACCCCTCAAAAGCATTCTTCGTTTAAATATTTTACTTTAATCCAAGCGGCGATTGTTGTTACAGAGACCTTCTTTTTGTTTAAATATGCCATTTACCGTTATCCTTTGTGGCTGAATGGTTTTTACGCGTCATTAATCGCTAGTGCTGTTATAAAAATATTCTCACCGGAAATCATTAAATTATTAAAGGCCTTAAATGAACGCATGAAGGATAAAACACCTGTTTCCAATCTTGCTGCCTGGTTGACAATATCAGGGATGGTGCTTATCCCCTTAATCATTTGGGTGCCTGATGTCGAAGGGGCCGTGGCCAGGATGTTTTTTGGTGAAAACCTGCATCATATCGACTGGTTATTGATGGCCGCCGGATGGGTGCATATGTCAGGGAATATTTTAGGAGTTGATAATATATCCCGTTACGGGATTGGCGCTCCCATCATTGTTTCTGAAATAGCCCAGCGTCTTTTGGGGAAATTTGATTATGTTAATGCAGTCATTGTCATGATGATGATCAGTATCGTGTATTACTGGATTTGGTTTTATTCACTGCGGCTTATTTTGAAAGATACCACCTGGGCCTTTATCGCTATTTTTTTAGGACTGCGTTTGCATTTCTTTCACATAGAGACCTTCCCGTTTATTTTTACCTATCCCCAAGTCACTCCTTTAAGGTATTTTTGTGATAGTTTGTTTTTTTTATTTTTAATCAAGCACACGCAAGCCGGTCGGATGATCTGGCTTTATTTAGCAGCAGCGATAAGCGGCTACGCAGTTTTTCATATAACAGGGGAAGGGCTATACACCTTAGCTACTTTTTATGTTTCTTTAGTGCTGCGTGAATTCTTTATTACCATGAATCCAGGGCATTTGATGGTACGGTTGAATAAAAAACAGATTGCTTTGTTATTAATAATCCCGTGGCTGGTTTTATTAACCTGCTTATGGATGGTGGCAGGCAAGCATATCTTTGAAGGGCTATTTTGGTATAACCAGTTTGAATATGTCCGTTTTTATCAAGCCGGTAATTCGGTCGCTCCTATGATGAATAATTTGGCCGCTCCTTTTGTTGACCGCGCTTCCATAGCTTTTATTTTGCCGGTTGTTTATCTTTTTATTTTAGTCATTTTTATCGGACGGATGATGCAAAAGGCTCTTAAAACCGATGGGCTGATCATGGCTTGCGCCTGTGTTTTCTTGCTGATCAGTTATCATTATCACGCGATGATCTCTAACAATATGCCGTCCTATTTACGTAATGGGGTGATTATCGCGATGGTCACGGTTTTTATACTTAAAGGCGTAACGGATCGGTTAGGGCAGTACCATCAAAGGTTATGTAAACTGGTTAGCGGTATTTTAGTTTTTGTGTTCATCGTGACAACCCATCAGTTCCTTTTACATCCGAATATATTTAATTTGGCCCGTAATCCCATGATACATCCGGTTGTCAGCCAGGTTCCTTTTGGAAGAAATTATTATTTCAATCATCTCTTCATCAGTTATCCGGAAGCTTTCAAACTGCCGGTCAATGGCTTAGGGCAGAAGGAAGAGCTGATGGTGACGGAGAATGATTTTACCGACGATAATCAACTCAAAGCCCTCTTTAGAAAAGAGTCTGATTACAGTCAAGATGCTGCCTTGATCGATTCATTGACTTCGGCTGACCAAAAAGTGCCTCTGGTTTCTTCGTTTGAAAATTTGATCCTGATGCAGGCCAAACGGCGTCCTTTTTTCTACACCTATTTTATGGTCAATTCCCAGCCGCGCCGCATGCGTAAATTCCCCGTTACGGTGATATACACTAAAGGCAATTTGCTGCGTGAATTCAAACGCATTGAAGATGAAAAGCCCCCGTATATATTCGTTGAGCGAACGTATTATGTTTCTCCTATCCCTCAGGCGTATTTGTACGACAATGAGGATTTAGTCGATCTTTTATCGTATATTTTTTATCACTATGAACCTTATAAACAAGGTGAGTTTTTGGTGGCATTAAAGCGCAGATAATGAAAAACAATTGGTATGAATTTTTAGTAGCTTCCCCCTGGAGGATCATTCTCCTTATCTTTTGCTGTGCGTCTGTGCTGGCAGCTATCATTTTTCCTGAATATTTAATAACTTCCCGTATTGAATTTAGCAGTAATATTTGTTTTGGAGATTATTGGGGAGCTTTTAGCCTAACCAATTTTTTTTATCAGGGCGGGATACAGTTATGGGACCCCTACGATCAACTTCCTCTTTCTTTTTATTGCCTCACAGTAGGTATTTATAAGATTTTCAATGTCCTCGTGGCCTTGGTGTTTATCCTGTTTTCCAATCTAAGCAGTTTTCAAGCTGAATTCTTCCATCATGTGTATAGCGTGGTGTTCTTTTTAAGTAATTTATTCCTGAAAATCGTCGGTTCGTATCTTCTTTTTAGGAAGTTTTCTTCCAGCCGTGCGATTTCAGCTGTTGCGAGTATTTACTTTTCTGTCATTTGTTCTGCAGTTCCCTTTGTTTCCGTGGGGTTATGCCTGGGGAGTTATGCCCCCTTATTGATTTATTTTACTTTTAATGTTTTCGAATATTTCCGTCTGAAGGACATTCTTTATTGGGCCTTGTTCTTTTCGATGGTGCTGGCGTATAGTCCGCTCCATGCCATGTACCTTTACCAAGGTATTCATTTTATGATTTTGGCCTGTGTCATTTGGGCGATCAGCCGTGCACGAAATGGTTTTTATCAAAAGATTGAAATAACCCAAAAGGCAAATTTTAAGCGGATCCTATTAACAGCAGCAGCTTGTGTATTGATAGTGGCCCCCATTATTTATATGTTCAAGTTCCAGATGGGGGATGTGGATTTCTCCGCCCACAGCAGGGTCGCCAAATTTTGGGACTGGCATTATTATTTTACCCGGCCCATGGCCACTGGGGACAGCACGTCATTCCCGGAATTTTTAGCTTCTCTCATTGTTCATTATTGTTCCTGGGTTTCTTGCGGCTTTGCCATATTTTTCCTTGGGCTTTTTGGGCTAATCATGAGCAAGGACAAGCGCAAATATATTTTCTTGGCAGCCATTCTTTTTATATGGATGCTGGATAAACCGCGCGATACTTTTTGGGGGGGCTTGGCGCATGTTTTAAATTTTTTAACTAATCCATTGAGTTTCGGGGTGCGGAACTTCCAGGAATTTCAAGAGTATTTCTTGCCGATTTGGCTATCGTTATTAGCAGTGATAGGGTTTGAGTCTTTGCGTGGATTTTTGAAAGATCCGCTTTTAAAAGAATCCTTGAAAATACGCCTCAGTGTCTTCTTTGGGGCCATGGTCCTTATTTTAGCTCTTGTCCTGCCTCATGTGGGCATGCAGGATAAAATATACTGTTTGGTGCAATTTCTTATTCTAACGGCATGCGGGTATTTTTATTTTTTTAGGCAAAAGCGTCCTGTATTTTTACCATTTTTATTAGCGGTATTTATCGTTATAGAAATTGGGGGGATGATTTGTTTTGACCGCAGTACTTTTAAGCCGTACACGCCGTACTTGCATATCGTCGAAGGTAAGCCAGAGCAGGGGCTTGTGGGCATTGATTATCAAAATCCCAGGATTTTACCTTATCGGGAATATTTTGATTTATCACAGTATCATGATCAGATAAATCCTTTTTTTGCAACTTTTTCATCAACCCCTGGCATGTTTTATCGGTTTACAAATTTTGCCAGGAATTTTCTGCCCAGCGTAGAATACCGTCCACGGCATAAAGCGTACGCGTTTTGGGCTTCAGATGGCGGTAGTATGGAACAGTATTTATCAAAAGACAATCATCTGATTTTTAGCGCGGATTATGCGGTTAAATGTTCCGATGCGACGTTTAATGCCATTCTTGAAAGAAATTTACAAAGAGACGTTGTCATGGTTTGCGATGATGATGGCCAATTGCATTTGCCGGACAATGTGAAGGTGCCGTCGATCGCTCAGGAAAAACCTCCCGTGTATGCAGCCTTGAGTTTTTGGAATGACCAATACTTGGCCAGAGGCGGGTATGCGTATGGCCAAATATTGGTCCGCAAAGGTCTGTGGTCGAAATATTTCGCGACCACTTTTTTAACAAAAGACCAGGATGATGTACAATTGTATATTAAGGGTAAGGACGGATTACGTAAACTGACACCAGCACAGGGACAGATTGTTGGGCCGTACACCTTTGATATCAATAATATCCGCGAAGGGTATCTTACAGTGGCTTTTCTACCTCAGGATTTTCCCCTGGGGGATGCTGTTGTGTTGACACAGGTACCTAGTCGAGAAGGGATTGTTAATATTTCAAAATGGCAGTTCGATAATTTGGGTTTTGATTATGTCACTCCTCGTAACCGTTGGCTGGTTTTTCATTATCCGTATGATCCTAAATGGGAAATCAGCGTGGATGGCCACAAGGAAAAACTTTATCGGGTCAATAAGAGTTTTATTGGTTTGCCTGTCAAGCAAGGGGAACATCATATCTTGCTACAGTACTGGCCGCATACGCCGCTGAGGTGGATGCTTTTTATATCGATGATCTTATCGACATTTATTCTTATAATGCTACTTCACCTTGCATTGAATGATCACGCGCCTAAGAAATAGTTTATAATAAATAAGGAGACTGTATGGCAACGATGGAAGATTTTAAGAAAATTGAATTAGTGGTGGCCCAGATTAAAGAGGTCAAGGAGCATCCTAACGCAGACCGTCTTTATGTTTTACAGGTGGATACAGGCCGTGATCTGCGTCAGATCGTCGCGGGGATACGTAAGGCGTATACACCAGAACAACTCGTTAATCGGCGAATCATTCTGATCGCTAACATGGAACCTGCGGTTATCCGTGGAGAGGCATCCAATGGAATGCTTCTAGCAGCGTCGGATGAAAGTGGCATGGCCTTGCTCGCACCAGACAAAGACATGGCCTTAGGCAGCATCGTTAAATAGAATTATGACAGAACTGTCCCTCAAACAATTTGTCCCGTCTGAAGTTTGCCTTAAGTGCAAAGGCTGCTGCCGTTACAAAGAGGCAGATTCCATATGGCGTCCCAAATTAGGGCAGGACGATCAGACGAGCTTAGCTGAATTGATAACCGCGGGGGATGTGTTGGACGCACAGGCGTATATCAAAACCATCCAGGTTTGCGGAGATCATTTTTGCAGGTTTCTCAACGGGGGGGACAGCACCTGCAGCATTTATTCCAAGAGGCCTTTTGAATGTTCCTTGTATCCTTTTATCCTTTCCCAGACGCCCGATGCTGTTCGTGTCTATGTGCATTTAGCATGCCCCTATGTTCAAGACTATTTGTCGCGCGCGATCTATGATTCTTATGTGGCGTACTTGAAAGAATTTTTTCATCGTCCGGATATCCGTGAATTTTTATCCATGAATAAAGCGATGTTCCATGACTACAGCGCGTACGCTCCAGAATTACTGCATTTATTTGACCTGATATTCTTATGAAACACTTGGCCTTGCTTGATCAAAAACCATTGGTAGAATCATTTTTAAATCAAGGACCGCGTCCCTTATCCAGTTATTCTTTTGTCAGTATCTTTGCCTGGGGTGATTTTTTTGATTTTGAGTTTAAAATGATTAACGATTGTCTGGGTATCTTTGCTCATGGGGAGACGGGTTCTTTTTTATATTTGCCGCCTTTAGGTAAGAGTTTAGATTCATCGACGATAGATTCTGCTTTTGAACATATGGCCAAAGGTGGCGTTCCCAAGGCAGTCAACCGCATTGAAAATATTCCTGAAAACTTATTGTCAGTCTTTGGTTCGGGTAGTTATAATCAATACTCTAGACCTGTGGAGTACCTGTACGCAAAAGAGGATTTGATTGCCCTCAAAGGCAATGCGTATAAATCCCAGCGGCATGATTGCAATCTTTTTGTGGCGCATCAAAAGGCGCATGTTTTCGAGCCGTACGTAGATGCTGATTTTGATACCTGCAGGGATTTGTATGAACGCTGGGAAATCCATCGTGCCGGGACCAGCAATGACGATGTTTATAAAGCCATGCTGCAAGAAAATCGTTTGGTGCATGGGCGTGTATTAAAATGCTGGAAACCCTTGGGGCTCATTGCCAGGGTTTTGAAGGTCGAAGGGCAAGTGATCGGATACACCTTTGGTTTTGCCCTGGATGAAAATACTTTTGTTGTTTACGCGGAAATTTCGGATTTGAAAATTCCCGGTACTGCGGCGTATATGTTCAGGAGTTTTTGCGCTGACGAAGAGTTAATAAAATTTAGCCGGATCAATACGATGGATGATTTTGCCATGCCTAATGTGGCGCGTGCCAAACAAGCGTATCATCCTTCAGCATTAATTGCTTCTTATACAGTATCAAAAGAAACAACATGAATATTAAACTTGCTGAATTTGTGATTTTTGACGTGGAAACAACCGGCCTTTCGCCTGTTGACGGCGATCGCATCGTTGAGATTGCCGCTGTCAAGATCAATGGTGCCAAGGTGGTGGATAAATTTTATTCTCTGGTCAATCCTCAAAGGTCCATGCCATCCCAAGCAACCTTGGTAAATAATATTACGGAAGAAATGCTCACCACAGCACCAGTGGCTGCAGATATCCTGCCCCAAATGATCCAATTTATCGGTGGAGCATGTGTGGCAGGGCATAATGTGCGTTTTGACCTTAATTTTTTATGCTATGAGCTTGCCCTTATCGGCCGCAAAATAAATGACCAGACACCAGCGGTGGATACTTTAAAAATGGCCCGGGAGTTGCTTCCTTATTTAAGCAATCATAAATTAGCTTATTTAGCCCGTTCCCTGGGAGTGGTCGTGGACCAAACCCACCGTGCCATGGCGGACGTTGAAATCACCGTCGCGGTATTTTTGCGGCTGATGGAAATGGCAGGGGACAAGAATCTTCAGGATGTGGCTGTTTTCCTAAATCAATTTAGCGTTGAGAAGCCCAGCTTCAAATTAAACCAAAAATCCCAAGCATCGTTTTTTTAAATTATGCCTTCGATCCATCAACACAGCTCTTCCTTCGATGGGGATGCCTTTCGTATTTTTTGTATTTTTAAAGACCAGCCCCACGCATTTTTCTTAGACAGCAGTTTGCACCGCTCCAAGGGCCAATTTTCGTACATTGGATTTGCTCCGTTCACAACAGTGAAGGAGGGGGATTTATCAGGGCTTAAAAAGGCGTTCGATAAATATCGCCTGGCCGCACAAAGCCTGTCTTTTCCCGCCGGTGCCGTCGGGTATTTGGGTTATGATGGTTCCTTATTCTTTGGGTTTTACGACACCATCTTGGGCCTAGACCACCAAAATAAAAAGCTTATCATTTCAAGTTTCTCCAAAGCCCGTATTAAGGATATTTTAAAGCAATTGAATTCGGATTTGTTATCTACCAATTATTTGTCATTCCCGCGAAAGCGGGTCGTATTGACCGACACTCGCAGGAGCTCGGAATCCAGAATCAAGAACAACCTTAATTTCAAAAGTAATTTCACCAAATCCGGGTATATGAAAACCGTGCGTCAGGCGCTCGAGCATATACGCCGCGGTGATATTTATCAGATTAATCTTTCACATCAAATAAAGGTGCAGATACCTCATTGGCATCGATACGCAGAGCCTGCGGCCATCTACAAGAATTTGCGCCAGTCTTTCCCGTCGGAATTTGGGGCTTATTTTGATGACGGCAGGCAGGTGATATTAAGCGCTTCACCGGAGCGTTTTTTGAAATTACAAAATGGAAAAGTTCAGGTCAAGCCGATGAAAGGAACGCGGCCCCGTGGAAAAACCAAGGCCCAGGACCAGGTTTTAAAAGAACAGTTGCGAAAAAGCCCTAAGGAAATCGCGGAGTTATTGATGGTCACGGACCTTGAACGTAATGATTTAGGCCGGGTTTGTGAATATGCGACAGTGAAGGTCAAGGCGATGCGTACCCTTGAAGCATACACTTCTGTTTTTCAGGCGACATCAACCGTTGAAGGGCGTTTGCGACGGGATTGCGATCAATTTGACCTGCTGCAGGCGACCTTCCCCAGCGGTTCAGTGACCGGCTGCCCCAAAATTGAGGCGATGAAAATCATCAAAAAATTAGAACATGGCCCTCGCGGCCTATATACCGGTGCTTTGGGTTATATGAGTTTTTCCGGGGATATGGATTTTAATGTCATGATACGCACGATGTTTTTAAAACCAGATCAAATCACCTTTCAGGTCGGCGGCGGCATTGTGGCAGATTCCAAGCCCCAGGATGAATGGCAGGAAACCCTGGTTAAGGCGCAACCTTTGATCGATACGCTTAAGAAATCTTTCTTATGAAAACAATTTATCTAGACGGCCAATACCTCAAAGTAGACATCCAAATTATTAACGCTTTTACACCGGGTGTTTTTAAAGCAAAGGGTATTTTTGAAACCATGCTGGGTGTAGATGGCGTAGTGTTGGATGCTGCTTTGCATATAAAACGGCTTCGCGCGGGACTTAAAATTTTAGGAATTAAGTCGCCATTGATCAACCCTTTGATATTCAAAGAGTTGCTTGCCTCCAATAAATTATCTTGTGCCCGGGTAAGGCTGATGGTTTGGCAGGCAGGACAGCAGACGCATACGATGGCGGTGGCATTGCCGTATAAAGTCTCTAATAAAAAGAATTACCGCGTTTGTTTGATTAAGACCAACCGTGCAGCCAGTGACAGGCAGGCCGAGGTAAAATCTTTAGACTATCAACTGTTTGCTGAAGCCTTTTTGAAAGCTCAGACCCATGGATTTGACGAAGCCCTTTTGCTTAATCGCCAGGGCCATATTTTTGAAGCCAGCCGGGCCAATATTTTTTGGATGAAGGACAAGGTTCTGTATACCCCCCCGTTGACGTCGGGTTGTTTAAATGGCATTACCCGTCAGCAAGTGATCAAACAAGCCCGGAATTTAAAAATTACCGTGCAAGA
>Ga0206839_1191_pt1 | contig 12250 bp, 13 predicted proteins | sample Alteio_BWOrgCont_27_FD_152883 | JGI IMG/M metagenome (GOLD analysis project Ga0206839, IMG submission 152883) | Enriched cells from forest soil in Barre Woods Harvard Forest LTER site, Petersham, Massachusetts, United States -... | ecosystem: Environmental > Terrestrial > Soil > Temperate forest >... | reverse complement strand
ATCCCGGATCAGGAAGAGTTTCTGGAATAAATATATCCATTGCCTGTCACCATCCGCGAACATCTTATGAAAATAATCTTTGTTCTCCATGAACGTTTTTCAGCTATTTATGTTCTCATTATAAACACGTCATATAACGTATATAGAGAAACTATGAAATATTTTATATAGAGACAATCGCGCCATAAATATGGGGTTTGTTATCATATGCAAACATAATTGGGGGAGTTTCTCCAATGACTCAGGAGAGCCACAACTTCTTGTAAAGATCCTTTCACATTATTTCGAAGATTTATCCCGGCACTATCGTTAGAATAGTGTCACATATAACCCTTAACTTTAAAGGTTGGTATTATGGCCTTATATAATTTCTTGAAGCAATACCGCAATTTACCTGGTATCCAGTATGGCCTGAGAATATTTATAGGCACGGGCATCTTATGGTTTTGCTTAAGGAACCTTATCGGCCTTGATCCGTTATGGGCAATAATCTCGCTCATTATTGTAACGGATCAGGATGTGGAAAATACGCTGCACAACTTCAAATCCCGCATTGTCAATACCACCATCGGCTGCTTAACGGGACTGGCATTTCTGTCATTTATCCATAATAACAGCCTGATAATGCTCCCGGTCGCGTTAATGACTGCTATATGCGTATCCACTGCTCTCATCCGCACCCCATATGGATGGCGCATAACTGCCATCACCACCGCCATCATCATAATCCCTTCCTTTATGGAGAGTTCACGCATGGTGGGCATGTCGGTAGCATTTCAAAGAACGATGGAAGTGTTCTTAGGTAGCGCAGCGGCAGTGCTGGTAGCATGGTTGCTTGCCAGAATGAAAAATCTTGCTTATGCTTGAATGTAGACATTCAATGCTATAACCTGCTTTCATAAAAAATATTGGGGAGCTTTGCCATGCTATTTACCAAGACGACAGTCTCGCGGGATGCAGGCGATTTAGGCACACGTCTGGAAACAGAACTGCGTAACCATAAAGGCAAATATATTTTCCAGGGGATGATATTCATCATGGGCGGAGTGCTTGCAGCTGCCATGCCTGCAGCCACAGCGCTTAATGCCGAGCTGCTGCTGGGCGCAATCCTGCTGCTTACCGGCATTTTCCAGTTAGTACTAACAATTAAATCCAGAATGCATTGGTGGTCAATGATGTCTTCATTACTTTCCATTTGCATCGGGATTTTCATGCTCTGGAAACCGTTTCCCGTGCTGCTTGCCTTTGTGACGCTGCTTGCCTTGTTCATGACCGTGGAAGGCATTTGCGAATTTTTGCTGGCTTTGCAATTCCGCCCCTTAAGAAACTGGAGCTGGATGTTGTTTTCCGGGATTATTACCCTGACGCTTGCTGCAGTGCTGTGGATTGGTTTTCCGGCGTTTGACATTATGTATCTTGGCTGGGTGATTGCTGCCAATCTGCTGCTCTATGGTTTTTCGCTATTGATGCTGGTCTGGAAAATAGCTTCTTAATTTAAACACCCGCGCCGATTAAGGGAGAGGTGTCTTTGCGCTGCGCAGCCTCAACATGACTATCCGCAGGCTTTTGTGCTGAGGCAAAATGCCCGGATGGCACCCCATCAGCTTTAACCATAGCTTGTTTTTCCTGGGCAGGATTACTTCCCATGCCAGTCGCTGGTATAGGTGATTTCTGCGTAATTGCCGGAGTGGTTATCTGGAGAGTTGTCTGAGGCGTTGTCTTGGTTTTTCCTTCATATTGAGATAATTTATCCAGTAATTCATCCCTCTCATCAACAACTTCCTCATATTTTTCATTTGCGCGCCTCGCTTGCCTGTACCCTCTGTAAGAAGCAGGAATTTGAAGAAGATATTTGGCAAAATGCGCTAATACTCCCGCCGCTGTTGCTACAGTAATTACTTCCTCAAGCCGCGGATTCACTTTGTGATTTCTTTTAAATTCTGCATATCTCTTCTCCGCTTCATTTACTGGCCATTTGATTTGGCGAATAAACCAATCACGATCATATTTTTTATTGCTCGGGCGAAATGCTATCATCGCAATAGTCGTTAAAATAGCAGTCACTGACAAAACAAATCCCCACCCATATGCGCCCATCTTGCCAAGAGCGTAAGTCTTTTCGCCAATAAGCTTTTTAGGATGCTTATCTTCTTTGGCATCTTTAAGCGTATCTTCCGTATTTTGCATAATAAAAGCCGCACTCGTATTGACTTCTTTAATTGTAGCCTATAGCCATAGATATGAGAATGCATAAGATATGAAGATTTTGTGACAATGCCTGAAAAGACAGCAAAAGCAGAACCAATGAAATTTGCTATAGATCAGGCGATTATAGCAGAATCGCGAGGGGAAGTCCCTGTAGGTGCAGTAATAATGGATTCGGTGACTAAAGAGATTATTGCCAGCGCTCATAACCTTACTGAAACCCTTACTGATCCAACCGCCCATGCCGAAATACTGGCCATCAGGGAGGCCTGCCACAAACTTAAAAGCCCGCGTCTGAACCATTGTGATATGTATGTAACCCTTGAGCCTTGCCCTATGTGCGCCCAGGCAATATCATTTGCCAGAATCAGAAGGCTCTATTTTGGCGCGTATGATATAAAGGGCGGAGGAGTGGAAAACGGAGCACGGCTTTTCCATCAGTCGACTTGCCATCATAAGCCCGAAATAATAGGAGGCATGGAAGAAACCCTGTGTGCTGGTTTATTAAAAAAATTCTTTGCAGGAAAAAGGCAATGACAAGTGATATTAATCTGCTGGGTCTATATACATTATACAAACGCGAAGTATGGCGTTTCCTGAAAGTCATTAACCAGACACTCTTCGCACCCATTATAACCACCATGCTTTTCCTGGCTGTGCTTAATCTTTCGATTGGTGGCAGCGGAAAGCTGGTCGAAAATATTCCTTATGCTCAGTTTATAGCTCCCGGCCTTATCATGATGGCGATTGTACAGAATGCTTTTGCCAACACCTCCTCTTCATTGATGTTATCCAAAATCCAGGGAGTGATCATAGACCTGCTGATGCCACCGCTTACAGGCAGCGAAATAACCTTCAGCCTTACTATGGGTGGAGTAACACGCGGCGTGCTTGTAGGAACAGTCGTAGCGACCTCCGTATTTGTTTTTATACCCTTTACCATTCATCACTGGCTTGCTGCGCTGTTTTACCTGTTCTTTTCCAGCCTAATGCTGGCGCTCATCGGGTTGCTTACCGGCATATGGTCGCAGTCATTCGATCAGCTATCGGCCATAACCAACTACATTATTACGCCGCTTTCATTCCTGTCCGGAACATTTTACTCCATCAGGCAACTGCCTCCCTTCTGGTATAAGGTTTGCCACTTCAATCCTTTCTTTTACATGATAGACGGATTCCGCTACGCATTCACTGGCTACGCAGACGGTTCCATTTCCACCGGGATTGTGGTAATATCCGCTACCAACGTTGTATTATGGTATATAGCACAGAGACTGATTTCAAAAGGTTACAAGCTAAAAACATGATATGAAGGCGCTCACAGTAGTTATAATAGCATCATTGGTTTTTTGCGCTCCGCCGTCGTTCTCTTTTGAATATGACGAGGCTACCACTACCAGTCAGGATGTTGCTAACTTATTAATCCTGGCCAAAAAAGGAGATGCCGAAGCGCAGTATAATCTTGCCAATGCTTATTTAAAAGGTGAAGGCGTAGAAAAAAACGAAAAAGAAGCAGCCAAATGGTTTGAAAAATCAGCCAATCAGGATTACGCTGATGCCCAGATGGCAATGGGGTTTGTCTATCGCGGCGGCGGAGCAAGGCCAATGAACAAGGTGTTATCCTATATGTGGTTTGACCTGGCTGCTAAAAACGGGGATGACGGCGCATATGAACTACGCAATGACGTAGCCTGGTCTATGACCGAGTCTGAAATTGACGAAGCACGTGAAAAATCGCATAAATGGAAACCAGGGCAAGAGGTTTCTGATGAGGAGAATAATAATTAAGTACACCTTGGGAAATCTGAAGGCGCATACCCCGAATTGATTTTATCATTAATCTTTATGCACCGGGCATATTTCATGCGATTTTTATCCAATCCCTATTTCGGGCTTATCTGCACCAGCTGGAAATATTCTACCGATAGCCGCAAAAAATTCGTTTTATTTTACGTGCTGTCCATACTGGCAAATTCTGCCACATTGCTCACGCCATATGTGTTTGGACGCGTTTTCAACACATTGCAAAAAGGTGGCACGGGTATGTTGACAGAGCTTGAATGGTGGCTTGCGGCCTACGCAGGACTCAGTGCGTTATTTTGGGCATTGCATGGCCCCTCTCGCATTATTGAGCGCAAGATAGCTTTCAGGATCAAGGAAAATTTTATAGATGATATGTATGGCAAGCTTAAAAGCCTGCCAATGAAATGGCACCAGGATCATCATTCCGGCAACACCATCAACCGCATCAACAAGGCAGCAACGGCTTTATATAGTTTTTCTGAAGAACAGTTTGTTTTTATCACTTTTATAATTGCTTTTTTCGGGCCAGTGTTTGCCCTGCTTTTTATTTCTCCCCCGATTGCCGGAATGGCATGCTTATGTAGCATCACAACCATCTTTATTCTAAGTTGTTTTGACCGTGTTATCATTCCTCTGCTTGAGCAGGAAAATAACCTTGAACACCATTTTTCTTCCGCATTTTTTGATTATGTAAGCAACATTACTACTATCATATCGCTGCGAATTGGCGAAAGAACACGCAGCGAATTGCATCGCAGGCTTGCAAGCATATTCCCTATATTCAACAAAAGCATTGTACTCAATGAATATAAATGGTTTGTGCTCAGCATGTGCACCGTGCTCATTGATGCACTCATCATTTTATTCTATATCTGGCATCAACTGCATATGGGTATTGCAATCATGATCGGCACTACCATCACTGTGCATCAGTATTTGCGTAGTCTCAGCAGCAGTTTCTCAGGATTTGCAGCACGTTATGAAAGCGTTATTCGCTGGCGCACCAATTGCAACGCCACCCGCTTCATCGAAGAAGCGTATACCGGCCTGCCACCTGCCGCAACGGCAACCGCATCAGAAAACTGGCAGCATATCAGCATAAGGCATTTGCGTTTTTCCTATGAAGATCGCGAACACCATATGCATCAGTTACAGAATATTGATTTTGATATTGAGCGTGGCCAGCGTATCGCACTGGTGGGTGAAAGTGGCTCCGGCAAGAGTACTTTGCTTGGTTTATTGCGCGGCCTTTATGAAGCAGAAGGAACGGAAGTGGCGATAGACGGCGAACCTCAACCTGGCCTTTCCTCCCTCTCTGCACTTACTACCCTTATCCCGCAGGAGCCGGAAATATTTGAAAACACGGTAAGCTATAACATCACCACCGGACTTGAATACGATAATAGCGAACTTGATGACGCAATAAGGATTGCCTGCTTTAAAAGCGTGGTAAGCCGATTCCCGCAAGGCGTGGACACCGATATACGTGAAAAAGGAGTGAATATGTCAGGCGGGGAGAAACAGAGGCTGGCTCTGGCGCGTGGAATATTCGCCGCACGCGGCAGCAGCCTGTTGCTCCTTGATGAACCGACCAGCAGCGTCGATAACCAGAATGAAATGCGTATCTATGCCAATTTGTTCGAAGCATTTGCAGGCTGTACCATTATCTCTTCTATCCACCGCCTGCACCTTCTGCCCAACTTCGACCGGATTTATGTAATGCATGACAGACGCATCATCGAACAGGGAACCTTGAAAGAGTTACTGGAAACAAAAGGCAGGCTATACACTGCTTGGCAGGAGTATAACAAAGCGCGTTAGGCTACAAAGTCCCTATATCATACGAAATCGTTTTCACCGGAATAAACAGGCGGTGCATGATGGTAACCGCAATCATAAAAATCAGTATCGCATTCGCCAGATGTAAGGCAGCGAGCGGCAGCGGCACAGTAAATAGTAATGTTAAGACACCAAGCAGGAACTGCACAACAAAAATGGAAAATAAAATAGGCAGCAGATGGGCAATATGCGGGTTATTATTGCCGACCAGCCAGAATAACGGTATCAAAAGCGCCAGGCCATAAGTCAGTATACGGTGAACAAATTGGGCGGTCGTCGCGTCTTCAAACAGGTTTTTGTACCATACCGGATTTCCCCATACCCCATCAGGCAGCCACACCCCTTCCATATACGGAAATGTGTTGAAGATGAGGCCTGCGTTTAACCCGCTGACTGCGCCCCCAAGGGTTATTTGCAAAAAAATAGCTGCAAGCGTCAAACAGGCAAAAACCTTGAACAGGATAGTAGGTTTCGGCAATTCAAATCCGCCAGCATCCTGCCTGGGATAAGAAAAGCTAAGAAAACGCCATAGCAGAAGGCCAAGAAACATAAATTGCAAAGCAAGCTGAAGGCTGAGACGGTAGGGAATAAAATGCGGATCATCCATCATGGCATTTTGCTCCATATGATAGTGTGCTATATATTGCACTCCGCCAAAGGCAAATATACCTGCCAGCTTTAGTGCATCAACTCCGCTTATCACCTGCACTGCATAAAATAAAGCCAGCGGCAATAGTAACAATATTACCAGACAATAAATAAGAATATATTGTATATATTCAAGAAGATAAACCACCTTAAATTCTTCAATAGGCATATCCGGGAAGAATCTTTGGAATTGCGGCAGGCTCTTATAGCTCTCAAACTCTTTTGCAAATTCTTCATCGCTTGCTGGAAACCCGTTGTCCCCAAGAGGTTTAACCTGCGTGATGGAAATGCCGGATTCGCGCAACTCTGCCGTGCCATGCACCACCATAAGGATAATAGTGACTAAAAGGCACAAAAACAGCCAGAGGCTTAGGGTACTGGATTGGGTTTGTTGTTGCATAGAAACTATTAGACACTTATAAGACCCAAATGCAACGTTTTTACGGGACATTTATATGAGCAAAAAAATTAAGAAAGTGGTGCTGGCCTATTCCGGCGGCCTTGATACATCCATCATTCTGCGCTGGCTGCAGGAGCAGTATGGCTGCGAAGTAGTAACCTTTACCGCCGACTTAGGTCAGGGTGGCGAGCTGGAGCCTGCGCGTAAAAAAGCCGAGATGATGGGCGCTTCTAAAATATACGTGGAAGACCTGCGCGAAGAGTTTATACGCGACTTCGTATTCCCCATGTTCCGCGCCAATGCGCTCTATGAAGGTGTGTATCTCCTTGGCACTTCCATCGCCCGTCCGCTTATTTCCAAGCGCCAGATTGAAATAGCCATTGAAACCGGAGCGGATGCCGTAGCGCACGGCGCAACCGGCAAAGGTAACGATCAGGTGCGTTTTGAACTGGGGTATTATGCCCTGAAACCGGATATTAAAGTGATAGCTCCCTGGCGCGAGTGGGATTTAAATTCACGCACCAAACTCATTGAATATGCGGAAAAACACCAGATCCCCATCGCCAAGGATAAACGCGGTGAAGCGCCCTACTCTACCGATGCCAACCTCCTGCATATTTCCTATGAAGGCAAAGTGCTGGAGGATCCGTGGCAGGAGCCGCACGACGATATGTTCACCCGTTCAGTTTCTCCTGAAAAAGCGCCCGATAAACCAACCTATATTGAGATAGAATTTGCACACGGTGACCCGGTAGCCGTGGATGGCAGGAAAATGTCGCCCGCTGCCTTGCTCACACACCTTAATACGCTAGGCGGTGATAATGGTATTGGCCGACTCGACCTCGTCGAAAACCGTTATGTCGGCATGAAATCACGCGGCATATATGAAACTCCCGGCGGCACTATATTATCCGTTGCCCACCGCGCTATGGAAAGCCTGACGCTCGATCGCGGCGCATCCCACCTGAAGGACGATCTGATGCCACGCTATGCCGAATTGATTTACAACGGTTACTGGTGGTCGCCCGAACGCGAAATGCTTCAGGCGCTGATTGATAAATCGCAAGCCAATGTCACCGGCACTGTACGCCTCAAGCTCTTTAAAGGTTCCGCTACGGTTGCCGGACGCAAATCCCCGGTCAGCCTGTACAGCCAGCAGCATGTCACGTTTGAAGAGGACAGCGTCTATAACCAGAAAGACGCCGAAGGCTTCATTAAACTTAACGCGCTGAGGTTAAGATTGCTGGGCAGGAGATAAATTTACCTCAGCAGCCCTTTGATTTGATTACCAACATCCCCCACATTGCCAGCACCTGCTTTATTCAGGGTGTCATTCAGCGTCCCGCTAACCTGCTTGGCAAGCGCTGCACTTGAATCTTTCAAAGAAACAGCTGTCACAGTGCCGATAACCTGCTTGGCAATCTGGGCTGGTGATGCGCCACCGCTATCCTTGCCTATATTGGTGAGGTGGATAGTTGGCAACGGTGTAGTAATTTCCTTGCCCTTAAGCAAAGCATGGCTTAACTGCACCTGCCCATCATGGATATAAAGATCACTAATGATGATCTTGCGATCCGGCTTGCCGCTGCCACCATTATCAGATTTAGGGCTGGTACCGGTGCTGGTATTTGCCGGAGCAGCATAGCTCTGGGTGTTTTTCTCAATAGTCTGCAAGTTACTTCTGCCGCTGTTATCCACTTCAAAAGTCACCTTCGGCGTTTTTATATCAATTTCATGGATAACAATCGGGCCATCGCCCCATAACGACTTGGTATCAATCGTAACGGAAATCGAACCCAGTTCAAAAGCATTGGGAGTATTAAAATCTTTCGGGTTCTTGATAACGAGGCCAGAAATCGTTCCTTCACCCGTAGAAGTGGATATTTTGACGCTGGAAAGAGTTACCTCGGTACCCGTTGCCTGGGTGCCATACTTCTCAATGGCAGCTTTGACAATAGAATCCAGGTTAGAAAACAGAAAATACACCCCGCCCGCCGCTATGAGCACCAGGACAAGAATCCCTATCATCAATTTTTTAAGCATATGCTACTCCTTATTTTGGGTTCGCCCCGAAACCGTTCAATCGTGCAAGATAGCGTGCGATGATATCTATCTCGAAGTTGAGCTTGTCACCCACTTTGCATTTACCGAGTGTAGTGGACAGCAAAGTGTGGGGGATAATATTAACGCAAAATGTATTTTCTGCAACTTCATTAACCGTAAGCGACACTCCGTCAAGGGTTACAGAGCCTTTCTCAGCTACATAGCTGCTTAAAAGCTGAGGAACTGAGAATGTTAACTTGAAAGAGTCTCCTATTGCTTCTTTTTTAACAAGCTCCGCGAACCCATCCACATGGCCGCTCACAAAATGACCACCAAGTTCATCCCCTACTTTAAGCGCCCGTTCAAGATTAATTTTCTGGCCTTCTTTCCAACTACCAAGCGTAGTGCGCTGAAGTGTCTCCAAAGAAGCCTGCACCGTAAAACTGGTTTCATCTTTAGTAATCACCGTAAGGCATGCGCCATTATGGGCGACAGAGGCACCTATGGCAAGATCATGGGTAAATCCAGCGACCTCAATAACAAACAGCCAGTCACCCGATTTTTCAATGCGTTTTATAGTGCCAGTATGGGTAATGATTCCTGTGAACATAATTAAGCTCTATTGAATTCGTATATTTCTAAAATATCCTCGCCAATCTCCTGAACCTCCTGCAACATGTAGCGTTGCAATGCAGAAAGCGGCAAATCATTCCCCTTAATAGCGCTCATACCTTTTTCACCAATCACTAAAGGAGCACGGAACCAGTATATGCGATTGACAAGGTTCTGTTCTATAAATGCAGAAGACAGACCGCTACCGGCTTCCACCAGCAGGCGTGTTATGCCTTCTTCAGCAAGCTTCTCCAATATTTTCTTCAAACTAAGATTCGATCCTTCTTTTTCTACCGCAAAAACGCATTCCCTGCCTTTATATTTCTTAAATGCCGCCTCAGAGGTAAACAGCCATGCCGGAAAAATACGGGCATCCGCAGGAATTTTCAAGTGGCTGTCAATCACCACACGCTGCGGTGAATCCTTCTCACGCCCCGGCAGGCGGCAGGTAAGCTGCGGGTTATCATGCAGCACCGTGCCACTGCCTGTGAGTATCGCATCATGCTGCGCTCTGAGGTGATGCCCCATGCTACGGGATGCATGAGATGTTATCCATTGGCTTTCGCCGCTTGCAGCGGCTATTTTTCCATCGAGTGAAGTAGCAAGTTTCAGCGCAACAAACGGGCGCTTGCGCTTAATAACTGAAAAGAACCCCTCATTAAGTTTAAGCGCAGCCGCTTCACACACTTTTTCCGTGACTTCAATACCGCTTGCACGCAATTGCGCAAAGCCTTTACCTGCCACTAATGGATTCGGATCCGTGCAGGCTGCAACTACATGCTTTATACCTGATTTAATAATCGCTTCCGTGCACGGCGGAGTTTTACCAAGATGCGCACATGGCTCAAGTGTCACGTATAAAGTGGCACCCTTGGCTGAATCACCGGCCTGGGCAAGTGCCACAGTCTCTGCATGCGGCCTGCCGCCACGCGCCGTCCACCCCCGCCCTGCAACAACACCGTCTTTAACGATGACTGCGCCGACTGCCGGATTGGGATATACATTGCCAAGCCCGCGCTCCGCAAGGCGCAGGGCATGCAGCATGTGTTGTTCGTTGTTTGCTGTTTGTTGTTTGTATGACATTGCTAACAACTAATAGCGAATAACAAACAACTACTCAAGGTTTCCAACAAATTTCTCAAAATCCTTGGCTTCGCGGAAGTTTCGGTAAACGGATGCAAAACGGATATAGGCAACGTCATCTATGATCTTTAACCCTTCCATAACCATCTCACCAATCAGCGAAGATGGAACTTCACTCTCACCCATGCTTTCCAGGCGGTGCACAATAGAATTGACCAGATTTTCCACCTGATCCGCATTGACCGGGCGTTTGCGCACGGCAACATTGATGGCACGCGTCAGCTTGTCGCGATCAAACACACGCTTCTCGCCATCTTTCTTAATCACTGTAAGTTCGCGCAACTGCACACGTTCAAAGGTGGTAAAGCGCGAATTGCAAGAGGGGCACGAGCGCCTTCTGCGGATAGTCAGGCCATCTTCACTTGGCCGCGAATCCTTCACCTGCGTATCCATATTGGAACAAAACGGGCACTTCATAGCACCCCTCCCACTACAAGGAGAGCTAACGCGACTCGCGGCTCGCGAATCTGATCACCTAGTATATAGGAAATTGCGCACAAAGTGTTTTTACCTTTTCTTTAACTTTATTTTCTACAGCGCCATTCTCTTCAGGATTGGCAACAAGACCATCCAGCACATCGCCGATAAGTTCACCGATCTGCCTGAACTCCGCCACGCCAAAGCCGCGCGTAGTCCCTGCAGGCGTACCTAGCCTAATGCCAGAAGTGATAAAGGGTTTTTCCGGATCAAACGGTATGGCGTTTTTATTGCAGGTGAGCCCCGCACGTTCCAGGCTTTCCTCTGCTGCTTTGCCAGTCAGCTTTTTAGGGCGCAAATCCACCACCAGCAGATGATTGTCCGTGCCACCCGTGGTAATAGCAAGACCACGCTTTACCAACACTTCCGCCAATGCGCGTGCATTGTCTATGACTGCTTTGCCATATTCCCTGAAGCTCGGTTCAAGAGCTTCACCAAAAGAAACAGCTTTTGCCGCAATCACATGCATGAGCGGTCCGCCCTGGATTCCAGGGAAAATTGCTGAATTAATCGCAGTTGCCAAGGTAACATCCGCACCAGTGGGCGACTTACGCACAACAAGATCTGGATTATTGGAAAGAATCATCCCGCCGCGTGGACCACGCAGGGTTTTATGGGTTGTGGTTGTCACCACATGTGCATGCGGCAAAGGCGACGGATACGTTCCGGCAGCAACTAGACCAGCAACATGCGCCATATCCACCAGAAGATATGCGCCAACCGCATCAGCAATTTTACGGAAACGCGCCCAGTCAACCACGCGCGGATAAGCAGAGAACCCAGCGATAATCAGCCTGGGTTTATGTTCTTTAGCAAGCTTTTCTACCTCATCCATATCGATAAGCTGCGTATCAGCTTTAACGCCATACTGCACAGCCTTGAACCACTTACCGGATTGATTCGGCGCAGCGCCGTGGGTTAAGTGACCGCCTGTAGCAAGCGACTGACCGAGAATAGTATCGCCAGGCTGGAGTAACGCATTGAACACACCCTGGTTTGCCTGCGAACCCGAATTCGGCTGGACATTCGCAAAGAGCGACAAGGATGTTTTCGCGGCTATGGAAAAAGAACTTGGGCGCC
>Ga0206839_1078_pt2 | contig 12355 bp, 11 predicted proteins | sample Alteio_BWOrgCont_27_FD_152883 | JGI IMG/M metagenome (GOLD analysis project Ga0206839, IMG submission 152883) | Enriched cells from forest soil in Barre Woods Harvard Forest LTER site, Petersham, Massachusetts, United States -... | ecosystem: Environmental > Terrestrial > Soil > Temperate forest >... | reverse complement strand
GAAAACAAGCGATGGTGAATTTACGCCCATAAACAAACGCGAAATCGGCTCCTACTCATACCCAATAGCTATTTCTCATGATAACAAATACGTTGTAGCTGCCACTAACGACTTTGCGGAAATTTTTAGATTACAAGACGATAAATTAGAACCTATTCAAAAAATGGAATTTGGCCCAAGAGCGCAATCAATTACATTTTCTCCTGACAATACGCATCTCGCCCTAGCAACGTATGATTCAAAGAAACCTTGGCAAGCACTCATAATAATTATGAAATTTAATCAAAAATCACAAAAATACGAACAAATAGCAACTTTGCCACACGAAGATTTTTATCGAGATCCATACCAACTCATTGGCTTCGCACCTGATAATTCAGTAATTACTGCAACTGTCAGAAATGAAATAACCCTTTGGGAAAACCAAAAAGAGCAGCTAGAGCGGGATGCTGGTGAAAAAATTAAAAGTGCTGTAGAGCAGGAGCAAACAGTAGTTACCGAAGTAGATTAAATAGAGGATAAATCATGCTTACGAAAATAATCACCCTATGCGCATTGCAGCTACTAGCTTCGCCTATATTTGCATCTGAAGAGAATATTGCTACAAAACAAAGCGCTACTCAGCAGATAGAAAAACTAAAAGAGCATATTCCTGTAGCTGATGTTCAAAAAATTATTCTGGATTACGTGGGTAATGAATATTTACCTACAAAATTTGATCAGGTTAATAAAATTTCTGCAACAGCTCAATCTTCTAATGGTAAATATCTTATGATTGCATCACGAATAAGAGACGATATTTCGAATAAACAAGATGCCGCAAAAGTTTGGAAATTTGAAAATGGAAAATACATACTTATTGGAGATATAGTTTTTCCCATAACTGCTTATGAAAATGGTGCAGCCGCAATTTCTGATGATGGTAAATATGTTGCTATGAGCGCCCGGCATGGGAATATTCACATTGGTCAGTTGGAGAATGGTAAGTATATCGAAAAACAAATTGTAAGAACCCCAGAAAAACCGAGGGGTTTGCAGTTTTTTGAAAATCATAATTATTTAGGTTTTGGAACAAGTTCGGCGCGGATTAATGTCTTGAAACTATTTCAAATCAATAGATTTAATCCAAAGCAAATATTTGGAGAAAAATTTGTATCAGATTTTGCAGCATTTTCTTCTGATGGCACATATGTAGTCTCAGCAGAAAGTAAAGCCATTCAACTGTGGAAAACAATCAATGGTCAATTTACGCCCATAAACAAACTCGAAATCGGCCAATACTTATATCCAATTGCTATTTCTCATGATAACAAATACGTTGTAGCTGCCACTAACGACTTTGCGGAAATTTTTAGATTACAAGACGATAAATTAGAACCAATTCAAAAAATGGAATTTGGCTCAAGAACGCAATTAATTAAATTTTCTCCTGACAGTACCCATCTCGCAATTGCAACATATGATTCAAAGAAATCTTGGCAAACACTCATAATAATTATGAAATTTAATCAAAAATCACGAAAATACGAACAAATAGCAACTTTGCCGCACGAAGATTTTCATAAAGATCCATACCAACTCATTGGCTTCTCACCTGACAATGCGGTAATTACGGCGACTGTAAAAGATGAAATAACCCTTTGGAAAAACGAAAAAGAGCAGCTAGAACAAGACACCGGTGAAAAAATTAAAAGTGCCAACGCACAAGAGCAAACAGTTGTTACCGAAGTAGATTAAATAGAGGATGGATCATGCTCAAAAAACTAATTACCCTATGCGCAGTCCAGCTACTAGCTTCGCCTGTATTTGCATCTGAAGAGAATATTGCTAAAAGACAAAGCGCTACTCAGCAGATAGAAAAACTAAAAGAGCATATTCCTGTTCTGGAACTTCAAAAGATTGTTATGGAATATATTGGAAACGAATATGTACCCAGAATGCTTGATCAAGTTCAAATTGGCAAAGCATCGCAGTCTCAAAATGGCATGTATCTTATTATTGTAGGCTACGCAGAAGAAAATCCATATGAAGGCGCAAAACAAAAAGCAAAAATTTGGAAATTTGAAAATGGTACCTATAAACTTACGCACGAAGTAGAAGTACCTATAATAGTCGATAACGTAGCTATTTCAGACGATGGCAAGCACATTGCCTTTGAAGTTCAGGCCGGATGGCGTAGTCGTGAGATTCACATTTGGCAATTAAGAAATAATACCTACGTTGAAAGCCAAATTGAGAAAAAACTCGGGTATTGTAATTTTCTTTATTTAGAATTTTTTGGGAATGGTAAAATGCTCGGACGAGCAACCCATGGCTCTATTAACGTATGGCAGTTATCAGATAAGACGCATACATTTGTTCGCACAAGAAATTTTACTAATTTCGATATGGATTCAGCGGCTTTTTCTTCAGATGGCAGATATATTGCTGCAGGCATGAACAATGATTCCATAAGTATTTGGCAACCACTGCAAAGTGATACCACCCCTTTTATCACTTTGGAAAACGCTCTTGGAGACCAATCCCGTCTACCTCTCCAAGTGACGATTTCACCAGATGGAAAACAGTTCGCTGCGAAAAAAACCGGCGTGGGATTATTCAGGATGAAAAACAACAGCATAGAGCCCTTTCCACAGCGCATTCTCATAAACGAGAAATATAATACCCTTTACTCAATAAAGTTTTCTCCTGATAGCAGATACATTGCCACAGTAACTCTTGAATGGTCAACAGCATATAAAACCAAAATCGACATCTGGAAATTGAACCCGAAATCACTGAGCTACGAAAAAAGCGCACTGATACTCAGTGAGGATATGGATCTCATTGGATTTTCGCCCAACAATTCGATAATTACCGTAAATAATAAAAATCAACTGATAATTTGGAAAAATCAAAAAGAGCAGTTAGAACAGGATACTGGTGAAAAAATTAAAAGTGCTCACGCACAAGAGCAAACGGTAGTTACCGAAATAGATTAAATAAAGGAAAAATCATGCACAAAAAACTAATTACCTTATGCGCATTGCAACTACTAGCTTCGCCTGTATTTGCATCTGAAGAGAGTATTGCTAAAAAACTAAGCGCGACTCAGCAGATAGAAAAACTAAAAGAGCATATACCTGTGCCTGAATTGCAAAAAATTGTTATGGAGTATATTGGAAACGAATATATGCCCATAACACTTGATCAAAAGAAGAGAATTGTCAGAGCAGCTTTATCGAAAAATGGCGTATACCTGATTTCTTTTTCAACCATGAGTAAAGGTTATTACCATTCTGAAGAAACCGTCAAAATTTGGAAATTTGAAAACGACGCATATAAACTTACACATGAATTCGCAATACCCATGATGGTCTATAACGTAGCCATCTCGAACGACGGCAAATATATTGCCCTTGAACCAAATAGCACATCGGTACATATTTGGGAGTTGAAAAATAATAGGTACAGTGAAATTCAAGCAGAGAAAAATCTTTTTCAGAATTCGAAAACTTTGCAATTTTTCGGACATGATAAAATGCTCGGACGAGCAACAAACGATTCAATTAACATATGGCAATTATCCGATAAAACAAATACTTTTGTACATCAAAGAGATTTTCCTATTTATCAGGAGCTAATTTGGGCAGCATTTTCTTCTGATGGTAGATATATCGCTGCTAGCATGCATGATGGCAGCATACATTTTTGGAAACCGCTTCAACGTGATATTATGCCGGTTAAGAGTCTCGAAACCATTTCCGAGTTACCAGTAAGAGTTACTATCTCGCCTGACTCCGATATGCTTGCCGCATATAGAGCGGGTACTCACTTATTCAAAATGACAAACGAAAACCCAAGCCCAATTGAAATAATTGAAAAAGATGAAGAAATATTCAATTTAAAATTCTCTCACGATAACAGATATATTGCCCTAGACACACTTGATGGATCAAGATCATACAAATCCAAAATTAACGTGTGGAAATTGAACCCGAAATCGTTACAATATGAAATGAACTCGGCAATACTCGGTGATCAGATGGATCTCATTGGGTTTGCGCCCGACAATTCGATAGTTACCGTAAATGTTAACCCCGTAAATAATAATCATGAACTTGCCGTATGGGAAAATCAAAAAGAGAAGTTAGAACAAGACACTGGTGAAAAAATTAAAAGTGCTTCAGGACAAGTGCAAACAGTAGTTACCGAAGTAGATTAAATAGAGGAGAAATCATGCTTACGAAAATAATCACATTATGCGCATTACAGCTACTAGCACTACCAGTATTTGCATCTGAAGAAAATATTGCTCAAAAACAAAGCGCTACACAGCAAATAGAAAAACTAAAAGAACATATACCTGTGCCTGAACTTCAGAAAATTATTCTCGAGTATCTCGGAAATGAGCCCATAGTACTAGATAAGATACCTATTTTGACTGCAGCTCAATCGCTTAATGGTATCTATCTTATCAGCGCGGGATATAATGAGAAAATCAAAGAAAGCAACGTTAAGATTTGGAAATTTGAAAATGGTAAATATATGCTTGCCCATGAAATCACTGTACCATTTAAAATTATCAGAGCAGCTATCTCAAATGATGGTAAGTATCTGGCCCTTGAGAATGATGGCAGATATCTTAAACCTGGAACAAATTTTATCTGCATTCAGTATACCGTTTACGTTTTGCAATTAAAAAATAACAGATATGATCAAATTCAATATTTCAATTCCCGTAACAAATCAATCAGTTTAGAATTTTTTGGTGATAGTAAATTATTAGGACGAACAACACGATTTTGGCATATGGAGATATTGCAGTTTTCTCCTGAAACTAACACATTTGTTGATCAAGATCCCATAAATAACCCTGAACTCGTGGGACCGAAAACACAAATTGCAGCATTCTCCCCTGATGCTAAATATATTGCTGCCTTGCAAGCCGTGCAAAATGGTAACATCGCTCTTTGGCAGATACTTAATAATAAAATTACGTTTATTAACGAATCAATAGTTGCTGGACAACTTGTTGACAGCATGGCTATTTCGCCGAATGGTAACTATCTTGCAATAGGCACTTTTAGCCCGCAAAGAGCTGCTCTTTGTAAAATATTCAGTAAGAAAAATAATCGCTTGGAACCTCATCAAACAATTAACAATGATATCATTGAGACTCTCGTAAAAGAGTCGCGAGTTGAGTCACTCAAATTTTCTTATGATGGTACCTATCTTGCAGTGGCAACACATTTCCATACAGAGGACTGGGTAACCGAAATTAATATCTTAAAATTAAATCAAAAATCAGGCTTATATGAAAAAATTGCAACATTGCCACGAGCCGCAAATTCTATGCTGGTTGGCTTTTCACCAAACAATTCCGTAATTACCATAAATAATGGGATGCTTATAATCTGGGAAAATCAAAAAAAACAGTTAGAACAAGATACTGGTGAAAAAATTAAAAGTGCCGCAGAGCAAGAACAAGCAGTAGTTACTGAAGTAGATTAAATAAAGGACAAATTATGCTTAAAAAAATAATAGCGCTATGCGCATTGCAGTTAATAACCTTACTAACTTTTGCATCTGAGCAAACGATTGCACAAAAAAAGAGTGCTTCACAGCAAATAGAAAAATTAAAAGAGCATATTCCCGTTCCAGAGCTTCAAAAAATTGTTCTTAATTATATTGGAAATGAATATATCCCCACAAAACTTGATGAAAACAAAAGAATCGTCAAAGCAGCATTATCTCAAAATGGAGAATATCTCGTTTCTTTATCAACGGATAGTAAAGCTTATTACCACTCAGAAGAGACAGCAAAGATTTGGAAATTTGAAAATGGCAAGTATAAACTTACACATGCATTCGACATACCTATGATGGTTCAAAACGTTGCCCTTTCAAACGACGGCGCGTACATTGCATTTCAAATAAATAGTGATGAAGTACATATTTGGCAATTAAAAAATAACACCTATGCCGAGAATCAAATAGAGAAAGGGCTTATTTTTGATAGTGAAGCTTCGTTGCAATTTTTTGGAAACAGTAAAATGCTTGGACGAGCAACAAACGATTCAGTTCAGGTATGGAAACTATCTGATACACTTAAAAAATTTGTACTTCAAAGAAATTTTAATACTTATCACCATGTGGCATCTGTAGCTTTTTCTTCAGACGGAAAGTATATCGCAGGAGGCACGCGTAGTGGCAATATAAATCTTTGGGAGCCAGATAATTCTAAACCATTTATGAGTCTCGAAACGAGAGCAAGCGATCCCGTAGATCCACGCGTCAAGGTGACAATATCCCCAGATTCAAATCAGCTTGCAGCATATAGAAGTAGCGTTGAATTATTCAAGATGAAGAACAATAGGTTAGAACCGTTTCAAATAATTGAACCGGATAACAATGTCGACATGGTGAAATTTTCTCCGGATAATAACCATCTCGCGATAATAATACCCGATCCATCAAGATCATGGAAACCGAAAATTAACGTCTGGAAAATGAACCCGAAATCATTAAAATATGAAAATAAATCGGCAATAATCGGTGATCGAATGGATCTTATTGGTTTTGCGCCCAATAACTCGATAATAACGTTAAACGTTAACACACCACATAACAAAGAACTTATTGTGTGGGAAAACCAAAAAGAACTGTTAGAACAAGATGCTGATGAAAAAATTAAAAGTGCCGCAGAGCAAGAACAGCCAGTAGTTACAGAAGTAGATTAAAAAAAGGACAAGTCATGCACAAAAAAATAATTGCACTATGCGCATTACAGTTGATAGCTTTGCTAACTTTTGCATCTGAGCAAACGATTGCACAAAAAAAGAGTGCTTCACAGCAAATAGAAAAATTAAAAGAGCATATCCCCCTTCCCGAAATTCAAAAAATTGTTCTTGAGTATGTTGGCAACGAATATTTACCTACTCATTTTGATAAAGTTAAAAGAATTTCAGCAACTGCAGTATCTGCCAATGGTAAGTATCTTATGATTGCATCACAAATCACCGGAGATATTTCCAATAAACAAGATACAGCAAAAATTTGGAAATTTGAAAATGGCAAATACGTGCTTATTGGCAATATAATTTTTCCCATAACAGCATATGAAAGTGGTGCAGCAGCAATTTCAGACGATGGTAAATATATCGCGATGAGCGCTCAGCATGGAAATATTTACAGCGGCCAATTATCTCAAGGCAAGTATATCGAAAACCAAGTTGAAAACACATCCGAAAAACCCAGCAGTCTACAGTTTTTTGAAAATCACAATTATTTGGGTCTTAGAACGCTTTCCCACGGAATTTCTGTTTTAGAACTTTCTAATAACAAAAGATTTAATCCGATACAAACATTTGGACAACAATATTCATCGAGACCAGCAGCCTTTTCAGAGAATGGCGAATATGTCGTCACAGGTGAAAATAACGAAATACAACTTTGGAAAATGCTTATGGACAAGTTTACGTTATTAAATAAAACGGCTATTGGAGATCTCTTAGATGCAATTGCAATTTCCAATGATAATAAATACGTGGTTTCCGCGAATGGCGCCAAAGTTCTAGAAATATTTAAGCTACAAGACAATACATTACAATCACTTCAAAAAATTAAATTAGGTTCATATATTCGATTAATAAAATTCTCTCCCGATAGTACACATCTTGCTATTGCAAGAAGCACTGTTGATAAACCCTGGCAAACAGTAATCGATATATACAAATTAAACCAGAAATCTCAAAAGTATGAGCATATTTCTACTTTGCCTCACGATGATTTTAACAAAGATCCTTATCAATTAATCGGATTTTCACCCAACAATGAAATACTCACCGCGACTTTTGGAAGCGAAATAACTATATGGGAAAATCAAAAAGAACAGCTCGAACAAGATGCTGGTGAAAAAATTAAAACTGCTGCAGAGCAAGAACAGCCAGTAGTTACAGAAGTAGATTAAATCTCAACCCGAACAGTTACGCCATGTAATTTATCTGCTGGTAATTTATAGAATTGCACGAAAGATGGCGTAAGCTTTTTGATAACGGTGAAGATCTTCCAGAAAATATTTTTGGTAATAATATCTTCGACACCGTAAAATATTACTTTTGGCTGAATGTCAGTGCTATTTAAGATTTTTTCGAGATTTAAGATTTCCATATAGCCCGCTTTTATTTCGAAAACGCGCAAGCGAGGTGCCAGATTTTCAGTAAATTTGCCCGTCACACCAAACGCTTTTTCTTGAATCGTGACTGCTACGATAATATTTTCTTCGTAGATAATATTATTTACAAACATGGTGTAATCTATGTAAGTCGGCATGTGCTTAATACTTTTAACAAAGAATACCGCTTGGCCTTTAATTACGTTAATAGCAGGCAAGACCTGATTATATTTTTCTAAGAACAAATTAAGTGATAATGGTTTTAGTGATTTATATAGTTTACGTTGACCACCTGTATAAATTAAAATAATAGTAAAGGGAATACTTGCAATGACGAGTGACCAATAGCCCCCGTACGGTATTTTGTATGTGTTAGATGCTAAGTAAAGTAAATTAATACATAAAACTGAGCACGAAGCTGCTAATTTTATAAAATCTTTTTTGATAGAAAAAATCCAGACAAGCAAAACTGCAGTGATGGTCATGGTGCCACTTGCTGCGAGGCCATAAGCGTTTGCCAAATTATGTGAATATTTAAACTTTGCAATCGCAAGCAAAACAAGTGATAAGAGAGACCAGTTAATAAACGGGATATAAATAGATGAGCGAAATTTCATCGATGTGTATTCTACTTGTAAACGGGGCAAAATATGGGTCATAATACCCTGATATACGATCGAGAAAATGCCGCTTATCATTGCTTGAGAAGCGATAACAGTTGCAACGATACTTAAGAGTAGTAACGGGACGTAAAAATAACTAAACTGACTGAGTACCATTTCGTAAAAAATATTATGTGCATGGGGATTTGTTAATAAAAACGCGCCTTGACCCAAGTATGTAAGACACAAGCAGACAAAGGCTATATGCCACGCATATATTATTGGCTTTCTACCCAAATGGCCCATATCGGCGTAGAGCGCTTCCCCCCCTGTTGCGCATAAAATAACTTTAGAAAGTAACAAGAATCCGAGAAAGCCGTTCTGTGTTAAGAAATAAAATGCATAAATGGGATTAACAGCTTTTAGAATTAACGGATGCTTAAGAACAAGCAAGAAGCCGGATGTGCCTAAAAATATAAACCATATGAGCATGATGGGCCCGAACATGGCTGAAACTCTTTCTGTGCCCCACTTTTGAAAGATAAAGAGTACGATTGTAATTATACAGGCTATAAGAATAAAAAATTCACGCGGTAATCCCTGAAAAAGCGTAATGAGCTCAAGCCCTTCTACCGCACTCAGAACACTAATTGCAGGGGTTATGACACCGTCTCCAATAAAAAACGATATCCCCAAAAAAGATAAAAACGTGACAAAAGTGATATGGCTTGATGAGCGTAAAAGCGGGACAAGAAATTCTTTTAAAACGATCGTGCCCCCCTCGCCTTTGTCTCCAATACTCATGGCAAGCCACGCATACTGGACCCCTACGAGTGAAATGAGCGTCCAAATAATAAGAGACGAGATACCTAAGATATTGGCAGTTGTTGCAGCAGCAAGGGTAAAAGCAACTGAAAAAGTATAAATTGGGCTGGTCCCTATATCCCCAAAAACCACTCCCAACGATTTAACCACGTCTTTAATAATGGGTTTCATGGAACAATCGGCTACTCTCTTTCTAAACGAACATAAAAGTGCTACTTATCAAAATAGCGTTACGTACTATAGCTTGGTCAAAAGAGAACTAAATTGTCAAGATACGAACAATGGTCATATGCTGGCGATGGCCCTGTTTACGCATATATTTTTTACGACGTTTAAATTTAAATGCAATAACTTTTGGCCCTTTATCATGTTTAACAACTTGAGCAGTTATTGCATTTTTTAAGAAAGGGGTCCCTATTTCAACTTTATCATCTGCGGTTTTGCGTAAAAGAACTTCTGAAAAAGAGATTTTCTCTCCTTCTTGAGCCGTAAGTTTTTCGATGGCTACTGTTTTTCCTTCAAGTGCTTGGTATTGCTTGCCACCAGTTTGAAAAATAGCATAACGAGAAAAAGTTGGCTGTGTCATGATGTGTCCCTCTAGGGTAATTTGTGTGAAACTATTAGATAGTCGTAAATTTTTATATGCTCAGTATAATCGATTTAACTTTTCTTTGCAAAATGCGTTTTAAAATTTGCTCGATTGTTTTCTTTTTGGCAAACTAGAGGGAGATTATTACGGTATACGAGCCTCAAAAGATTATTAAGGATATAAATATGAGCAAAATTTCAATGGAATTAATTCAGCAATTGCGTGACCGTACGGGCGTAGGCATGATGGATTGCAAGAAAGCACTTGAAGAATCGAATGGCAATATCGAAAAAGCAGTTGATTATTTGCGCAAAAAAGGAGCTGCTGTTGCAGAAAAACGTTCAGGCAATGCTACTTCAGAAGGCATAGTTCACGCATATATCCATCCCGGTTCTCGTATTGGGGTATTAGTTGAAATAAATTGCGAAACTGACTTTGTTGCTCGTACTCCCGCGCTCACTCAGTTTGCTCAAGATATCGGCATGCAAATAGCCGCAGTTAAGCCTCTTTGTGTTATAGAAACCGAGCTTGATCCTGCCCTTATTGAACGTGAAAAAGCTATTTACGCTGAGCAATTAAAGGGCAAGCCGGCTCAAATTATGGAGCAAATTATTAAAGGCAAGCTTGAAAAATTTTATGCTGAAAAATGTTTGCTCTACCAGACGTATATCAAAAACGATAAAATTACTGTACATGATCTTTTAAAAGAGCTTATCGCTAAAATGGGCGAAAGTATTAAAATTAAGAGATTCTGTCGATTTGAAATTGGCGCTTAACACATGGTAAAGCCCAAAAATATCTTACTCAAGCTTACTGGTGATATAATTACGCAATCAAGTGCCGGACTTAATGCAGATTTTGTGCGCTCCATAGCAATGCAGATCAAAAGACTTGGTTCTGATTATCAGTTTAGTATTGTTATTGGGGGTGGAAATTTTTTCAGAGGGACCAAGCAAGGGCTTGAAATAGAAATTCGACCCCAAGTTGCCCATTCAGTTGGCATGCTCGCAACCATGATGAACGGGCTTATTATTCAAGATATTTTTGAGCAGAGTGGTATAAAAACGGCACTTTTAACAGCGCTCACCTGTCCCGAAGTGGGTGAATCAATTACGTATCATAAGATTAACGTCTATCAAGCAGAGAACAGGTGTATAATATTTACGGGCGGAACGGGTAATCCATTTTTTACGACAGATACAACTGCTGTTTTGCGCGCACTACAGGTAAATGCGCAAGAACTCTGGAAGGCAACTAAAGTTGACGGTATTTATGACCAAGATCCCCGTTTATATCAAGATGCACAACTGGTAAAAAAACTATCGTTTCAAGAAGCGCTTGATAAGAAATTGGGTATCATGGATCTAAATGCTTTTGTATTAGCACAACAGCATCACATTCCAATCCGTATTTTTAATTTATTTGACCATGAGGCATTGATTCGTACGGCACAAGACACAAATTTCGGCAGTACGGTTCAATAAATTACTAACCAAGAAATTACTAACTGAGGATCAACTATGACAAAATTACCAATAACCGAAGGTGCAAATCCAAAACCGTTCGAACAAGCAATAGAACAAGAAATGGAAAAGCATACGCAGCACCTCGAAAAAGAGCTCTTAAAACTGCGTACGGGAAGAGCAAATGTTGCCATGATAGAAGATATTAAAGTTATCTGTTATGGCGAGACCATGCCCCTTAAGAATATTGCTGCTTTATCTGCACCGGAAGCTACGTTGCTCGTAATTCAGCCGTGGGATAAAGCGAATATGGCTGAAATTGAAAAGGCTATTTCTACTTCTGATTTGGGAATTAACCCCCTTAATGACGGAAACTTGATACGCTTACAGCTCCCCCGCATGAGCAGTTCTCGAAGAGATGAACTAGTTAAAGTTTTACAACAAAAGCTCGAAGCAACACGCATTGCCGTGCGCAACGTACGAAAAGATGCCCAAACAGCGATTCGTGATATTGAAAAAGATAAAAAGATCTCTGAAGATTATAGTAGACGCTTACAAGATTTGCTCCAAAAAATTACGGATAAGTTTATACAAAATATCGAAAAAGTGGGAAGCAAAAAAGAAGAAGAGATTAAAAATTTATAAACTGGTTAATTAAAAATTGATTGAAATTTTTGTTTAGGGCCGCTAGCTCAATTGGTAGAGCAACAGACTCTTAATC
>Ga0206839_1190_pt1 | contig 12360 bp, 14 predicted proteins | sample Alteio_BWOrgCont_27_FD_152883 | JGI IMG/M metagenome (GOLD analysis project Ga0206839, IMG submission 152883) | Enriched cells from forest soil in Barre Woods Harvard Forest LTER site, Petersham, Massachusetts, United States -... | ecosystem: Environmental > Terrestrial > Soil > Temperate forest >... | reverse complement strand
TCCTCTTCCAGCCATAGGGATTACAATCTTCATAATTACTATTATATTCCTTTTAACATGAGATATATCATGTATTTCATGAAATCTTCAGGGGTTGCCATGCTATGCATTTGGGACGGATCAATTTCCCAATTTTTTATTTTACTGTCATTGAGGATTAACTCATTGAAGACGAGACTGACATAGAAATCACTATTAAAACGAATGTCTTTCTCTATCATATTGACTGCTGCCTCGACGAATGATCTTCCTCTACGAAAGTAGTAAATACCTACTGTTGCTTTATTTGAAATTACTTTTTTCTCAGTAACTTCGGTAATAGAATTATCATTCTCTAGTCTGACAAAACTCCATTTCGGGTGACTTGAGCGAAAAGTCATAATGGCGCCATCTACTTTTTGCTCTCTCGCAAACGTGATAAAATCATCAATCGCAATATCGACTACTTGATCAGAGTTGGCGATAATAAGTTCATCATCGTTATTTATATAGTCAACTGCAGTAAGAACACTACATGCAGCACCTTGGGTCGGTTCGGTGAGCTGAACATCCTTAAATTTTTTTCCAACCGCTCGCTCGAAAATCTCCTTAAGAGAATACTTAATGTAGTGCTCTTTTTTGCAGATAAATATGAATCTATGTGCAGCAGTCGGACGCAGGTTCTCAGCCACAATCTCTATCATTGATTTACCGTTAATATCGATAATAGGCTTAGGAAACGCATACCCTGCCTGCTGAAACGGCGTTCCATCTCCAGCCATAGGAATAACAATATTAAGTCTTCGTGTTTTATTCATGATTAGATTTTGAATCTGTTGAAAATAGTTAAGTTAACTTGCTCATAACCTGTTACCTCAATGGTATTTGCACCTGATCCTTTCGCAGCTTTCACACCATGTGGGGCATCCTCAACGACAATAACTTCCTTTGGCTTTACTCCTAATTTTTTAAATGCCGCAAGATATATTTCAGAGTTGGGTTTTGGCTTGTATCCTTCATCATTACCAATAATAAGATCAAAAAAATGATCGACTTGTGATTTTTTTAACATATTAAGCACAGAATATTTCTGCGCGTTGGAGCAAACAGCAAGCTTTATTCCCCTATTCTTTAAATGTGTCAGCATAATCTGCTTCTCATAACTAGGCCTACAAAATTGATCAACGAGTTGATCAGTGTATTTCCGTTTTAGACGTTTCACGACCTCATGAAGACCTGAAGGAAATCCTTTTCGTTCTGTTAGTAGATTTAGTTTTTCAGTCGTTGGTAACCCATTATATACTGTTAAGTGATCTTGTTTGCTTATCTCATAGCCAAAAAGATGAAGTGCCTCATTTAATGCTTCGAAGTGCCATTCTGTTGCATCGATGAGAACACCATCAAGATCGAATATAACTGCTTTAATCATCATAGATGTCATAAATAATATATTATGATGTTTCAATTTTGCGGAGGATCGTGGACGATGTTCAAACTTATTACGCACGAAATCCGCAAATGTATTATATACCAAATTTCTCCTAAATATTGCTATAATCCTATTAAGATGAAAATCAATGCCTATGCAACATTTGCTCCTCATTCACCTTTAAAAAAGTTTATTTATGAGAGAGAACCTACAAAAAATGAAATTGCTATTTCCATAAAAAGTTGTAGTCTTACTCGTGGAGACGTTAGGTTTATAGATAATTATTGGAAAGATACCACATATCCATTTATCCCTGGATTAGAAATTATCGGAACTGTTATAAAGATAGGTTCAGAGGTTAAAGGTTTTACGAAAGGAGATGTTGTTGGAGTTGGATACCAAGTAAAATCATGTCTTGAATGCGAATACTGCAAAGCAGGGAAAGAACAATTCTGTCTTAAACAACGTCTTATTCCCCTAAACGAGTATGGAGGATTCGCGGAGCATATTATCGTTGATTATAGATTTGTATTTAAAATGCCAGATAATCTTCAGACAACAGAATCGACGCCACTGCTTTGCTCTGGCTTAACTGTATATGCAGCAATTGTAAAATATACTAGTGATAATTCTGGTATGAAAGTTGGGGTCGTGGGTATTGGTAGCTTAGGGCATTTAGCAATTCAATTTCTTAATAAAATGGGTAACCATGTAACTGCGTTTTCACATACAGAAACTAAAAAAAACATAATCGAAAACTTAGGAGCTGAAGACGTGATTATTTCAAATGATTTAAAAACTATAAAAAAGTTAGAGAGAACATACGATTTTATTCTTTCCACTTCTGCAGGATCTTTGCCTTGGCAAGATTATATAAAAATGTTAAAACCTGAAGGTATACTTTGTTTTGTTGGGCAACCGCCTGATGACATATCATTTCGGGCAGAACTACTATCTGACTATGCGCAAAAGCGCGTTGTAGGAAGTTATATTGGCAGTCGAAATGATATGAAGAATATGCTAACATATGCTGCAAAACACAAAATTCATGCATTCGCGGAAGTATATCCGATGACAAAAGTTAATGAGGCAATTACATTAATGAGAAAGAACGAAATTCCATTCAGTGCAGTTCTAATAACATAGTTTCCCTCTAATGTTCAAATCCTTTTTCTCGTTGATATAGATTTATATACTTATTTGAAGCTAAAAATCAGTGCGGAGGAGATGGGATTCGAACCCATGAGAGCTTGCGCTCGCACGCTTTCCAAGCGTGTGCACTGGACCACTATGCGACTCCTCCCTAATTAATAAATCTTATTACAATAATGGAGTCGTGCCCCTTGGATACGACGTCCGATTTCAATTTTTAAATTTCATTGTATAAAGGTTCCTGGCTATGGGCCTTCCCCAATACAAAAAGTACACCCGAGAGGATTCGAACCTCCGGCCTCAACGACCGCAACGTTGCGCTCTATCCAGCTGAGCTACGGGTGCGAATAGGTGTATTGTACCTTATAGAAAAGGTACAAGCAAATAGTTATCTTCTTAAAAAACTTTATACATGGATGATAAAATAACAAATATATTACGGTGTTTTATAAATAATTAGCTAACAGTTCTCTCAAGAGGAAAATTTTTTTCCAACCACATTCCTGCTCTTTCCATAAAGGTAGGGTTAACATATTCTCTAAATGGAAGAAAATTAATAAGAATTGTCTTCAGTTGATCTACAGGAACATCTCCAATTACAATTGTAAGCTCTCCAGGAAAATACGCTTTTGTTCGGATATGAAGCAGATCTTGTCCGTAACTTTTCATAAAATAAAAATCATATAACTCTTGCCAAATAAAATAATGATCTTCTATCCGTATCCCCTCACTGCTTATCCTGTAAAAAAACATATGCGGAGGAACAGCTGCGAGCGCACAAGATAAAAAGGCAAGTGAAAAGACAAGCGCCATAAGAAGATATTGGGAAAATATAAAAAGAATTATTTCAATAGACATGGTTATCAAAAAAATATTTGTGAAATATTCTAACGAGTGTTTTTTGTAGGGTCTTCCTGGAGCATGCCATGAAAGATAGGTAGTTACATCATCATTCTCTGGAAATGCCAATTCTTCATCCTCATAGGGAATCATGTAGTCTTGTTGTGTGGCATCATCCATAATCTCACTCTAGCTGATTGGAAAAAGGAAGTCAAGAAATGATATAATTGATCATCGATTATTAGCTTTTAACAATAAACAGCTAATACAAATGGAGAGGTCGCATAGTGGTCGAGTGCGGATGTCTTGAAAACATCTGAGGGTTCACGCCTTCCGCGGGTTCGAATCCCGCCCTCTCCGCAATTATTCTGTTTCGCAAAACTTGGAGGAGGAGTCGCATAGTGGTCGAGTGCAGCGGTTTACTAAACCGCCAACCTATCAAAGGGTTCATGAGTTCGAATCTCATCTCCTCCGCTCATTATTTTAAAAAAATATTATATTGAAGATATGTCAGAAGTAGCACCAACAATAGAGCCCCCTAAAGAATTAGCAAGTGATATTGCCGATAATCATACAAGTACACGAAGACAAGTATTGAATGAGCGTCTAGCAAGATGGGGTAAATTGTTTATTGGCGGCAATTTAGTTGGCATAACAGGAGCATTGATCTTTCCTGTTGCACCACCTGTAGGAGCTACATTAGCTATTGCAGGTGGCCTTGTCGGAGAAGTTGGATTTTTTGGTATTTTAGGAAACATAGTAAAACGTATTCGTAAAAAGAACAGGTAGTGTTTATACTTAATATATGCAACAAAGCTACAAGGATATATTACTTCAAATTTTAGATATTATTAACTATTCACATGACAAAGAAAACTTTATAGATGAATTTGAAAGGTTAAATCGAGAAGAAACGATCGTTAATCTCTTAGATAAGCTTCCCGAAGATATACAAATGAAAATAAAAGATGCTAACGATTCAAATGAGCTCAAAAAGTATATTAATCTGGAGGATTACATAGCTGAACTAACAAAAGTATATGCAGAATCTCTAGGGAAATTTATTGATAATATTGCACCCTCTCTTAATGAAGAGCAAAAAGATAAAATAAGTGATATTATTTTTAAAAAGCAAAATTAATGGACCAGAAAATAAAATATGACTTTTGCTGGATAATTGAAGCAAAGAAAGTTCCAGTATCGTCCCCTCTGGCCCGCATTATTTAAGTATGTCTAATCCACCACGTCCATTATCACAACGCAAAACCGATACCTTATACCGTTTGGAACATGATAAAGATGCGTGGATTGCAACAGCAGATGCAAAAGGTAATCCTTATCTTGTCCCCCTCTCATTTTGGTGGGATAGAAAAAGTTTATTTGTATCAACAGTTTTAAAAAATCAAACCGCAAAAAATATTATTGAAACAGGGAATGTCCGTATTAGTCTAGGGCATACTCGTGATGTTGTCATTATTGCTGCCCATGCTTCTGAACAAAAAAATGTTGAGATATGTGGTAACGAATTTTCAGAAAAATGCGGATGGGATCCACGAGAGGCAAAAGGCTATCTATTTTTCCGCCTTGATCCCTATCACATTGAAGCATGGAGGGAAAAGAATGAACACGCAGATAGATTCCTCATGCAAAACAGTAAATGGCTTGCATGAAAACAAAAATACGCTACTTTATTTGCAATGTTTGATATATAATACTTCTACTCAAATTAAGTACTAAAATAGTAGAAACTGGCAACTTGCAAATCTCTTCTAATTTCTAGTAGCAAGTCCATGACTAAAGGAGGAGTCGCATAGTTAGGTCCATTGCGGAGGGTTGCTAACCCTCTGAGCCCTTTAAACGGCTCACGCAGGTTCAAATCCTGTCTCCTCCGCCAGATCGAAATATCATCGGTTTCGTTAAGATTTTCAAAGTATGCATAGGGCAATTTGTATTGTACTGACAGGATTTTCTGTTCTTTAATACCAAAGTTCCAAAGTAGTGAATTGAGCAAATCACTTCTCACTTGAAAATCATCACAAGCAAACAATTCATCGAAGCTACAAGCCTTATTTTTAATCTCATACAGAAGTTCCAAAAATTTTTCTAGACTAACGTTTTTTGTTTGTTTTAGTAGGGTTTCTAATTCTATCTTTTCGTTTTTTAGTTCTTTTTGCTTTTCTTTGTAGTTTTTCAAATCAACGTTTTCATCAAGTTTGAGATTAAGCAAGTTATCGAGTTTTTTATCTATTTGCTCTATGCGTTTAGTAATGACTTCTTTTACTGATACTTTATCCCTGTACTCATTTTTCAAGTCCTCGATATATAAATCCAATGATAAATCAGCCATGTCTTTTTTCAAGGTAAACTTAGTAAGATGTTTTTTCACTAACATTTCCATTTCACTTTCTGAAAGGTACTTTTTATGTTCCTCACATTTTCTTTTTCCATTCGTGCAGTAGTAGTAGGTGTATTTACCTTTCTTCAAGGAAGCTGTTAATTTACACTGACAAACAGCACACAGAAGAAATGGTCTGTAAAGAAATTGATGTGTATGGTGTTTTGCTCTATTTTTCCCATCAAGTCGGTTATTTACTTGGTCAAAAAGAGCTTTACTGACAAGTGATTTATGAACTCCTTTGTAGAGTGTGCCGTTTCTCTTGATAATGCCACAATAAAAGGGATTTCTGAGAGTTCGTTGGATCAGTGATCTATGTACTTTCTTTTGAGCAAGTCTTGTTCGTAAACCTTCCTTGTATAAAATATCTGCAATTTCTTTGAGCGAGTATTGTCCAGTGTTGTAAAGTTCAAATGCTTTTTGGATATACTTCATTCTGGTAGGATCAGGATAAATCTTTGCATTTTTATTGAAATAGCCTAGTGGAGCCATGCCAGGATATTCTCCCTTTTCCAGTTTTGTTTTATTGCCTTCCTTAACGCGTATTGATAAATTTCGTGAGTAATGAGCAGCAAAGACAAAATCAAAGTCAATATAGAGCATATCTGAAACGCTGTTGTATGTTCTTGTAGGAGTAATAATTTCTTGAAGATAGCCTTCTTCAAACAACTTAACAATTCTTCCTGACTCAATACCATTTCTGCTTAACCTATCGGTATGGAGTACCAAAATTCCTTGAGCTTCATTATTTTCAATCCGTTCAAGCATAGAGGAGAAAAGGGGTCTATTGCCATCGGTTTTAGCACTTCTGCTTTCTTTAATGACTTCAACAATATCAAGATGATGATTTGCAGCATATTCCAATAAATTCTTCTCTTGCGTTTCAAGAGATTGTACTTGTTTGGTTTCTTCTTCTGATGATTTTCGGCAATAAATAAAATACTTCATACTAGATCTTTTTATATCTCCCGTATTATATATCAAAGCTCATCAAGTCGCCGCTTTTAAATATATTCAGCTTTAAAAGACTGTATAGTAACTTTCTACTTAAATGGTTACCTGTTACTATATGGTAACTATATAGTCCCGTTACAATATTGTTACTATAAATAGTTACTATATATTATGATTGTTGTTTTCTCATTGCTTCTATGCCTTTGTCTGCTTCGTCAGGATCAACTTCAATCTCATTTATGTCGTCTTCAATAACCGTATCAATATCGCCAACCTGCTGTTTATATTCATCAAGAAAGAGCTTACTAATAGTTTTCCAATGGGATTTATTTTCAAGAATGAATGATTTTTGATAGTGTCCTTTTCCAACTTCATATGCAGGAAAATCAACACATAGCTTTGTTTCTCCACTAAATACCTTTTGCTTGATAGTAAACCCTTTAATTTTTATGACTGGTTCTTCACTATCAAACTCAAACAAATGTAAATCACCAAAGGCAAGAATATTATCCATTCTTGCATAGGGTTATACTTTTACTTTTGCCTCAGCTTTGATAATTGATATGTTAAATGGAAGTTCCATAGTTTTCCTTTTTGCTACCAGCCATAAAATGACTTATCTTCTTCGGTTAATAACTGTTTTGTTTTTGTCGTAAGTTGCCACAATTTTAGAGTCTTTGAGATACAATCACGGCATACCCAACGATAATCAGACCAGTCAATTATCCAAATCTGTCTTTTCTCTGACCAGTGTGATTTATTCCGAGTTGTTGCAAACACTGATGACTGCAACAGCCGTTTGACATGACGGCAGAAATGACAGGCTTTTTTCTGTCGTTCCCATACTTTTTTTCGCAAGTAATTGTTAGAAACTAAGTAATACATGTTTGATATGCCATTTTTCCTGCGTAAACTCATGCCTGTACTTTTTCTTTTCTGAGTACTTACACCTCTCTCAAAATATACAGGCATGAATTTATAGCTAAACGCTTTCTTCTTGTTTTATGAGTCCTTTTTTGATGAGATGATAACGGTGCATTGCACGAGCAAGAAAAAAGAAGCTTAAGCGGATTTCTTCTGTTTCTGATGCGGAAAAGGAAACGTGATAGCTTTCTTTAAAGAACCGTTGTATTTTCTCAGATTGATGTTTTTCAACTTCAGGATGGGATTTATTCATGAATCCCATTTTGCCCTAAAAGGACAAAATTTTTTTATCTATCAGATGCAACTAGAGTATGTCAGATAACTTTGGATAATACTGGAGTTAAATAGTGTAGGTTTGCTAAATTGTTTTCAATGTTTTCAGTTCTCCCTCTAATTTGTTTCGATCAAATATGAGCATTTTTAAGTCAGTTTCTGTAATATCATTTTGAAAATATACGACTGACTTATTGGTTCTTGGGAAAAAGATGGTTAATAGCTCTCCTTTAAAGCCCAGCTCGTTGATAACACGATAAAATTTTTTTTGAAACTCAGGTAACTTTTCATTCAATTCACGGCTTGTAATCTCTCTTCGAGGATTATTGTAAACATAACTAAAAAATATATCATTTTCTCCGCTAGGGTTTACCTTAGCAAGCAAATATTTTCCATTGAGTATTATTTCTCCTGTAAACTTATACTCAACTTTATACAAAATTTTATCTGTTACTTCTGATTTGGAAATGGGAGTTTTTGTTTTTCTAAGCGAATTAAGATAACGATTTTTTTGTTTGTTATGATTGACGATCAACGTATCAATTTTTAAAAAAAGTACTTGTACATCATAGGGAACATGCGGTAAACCAAAATAATCTGTTGTTACTTTATTATTCTTTATGAGCTTCTCTTTATCCTCAAGAAATGCTTTCTCATGATACGGCCAAGATTTCGTTTTTTCTTCTGTGTTTTCATTGAGTGAATTAAAAAATTTGAAATCCATTATGGCTAATTGGTGTAAGTCTTTTCGAGCATCTAACCTTTCAAAACAAGATAACAATTCTTTAAAGCATTCATCAAATTCACGATGAGGTGCTAAAAACACATGTTTTGTTTTTTCATAGCCACTAAAGACAGTTAATAAAACGTCTACTAATTTCTCATATATCGCTGCATGAAAAAGTGCGGCATCCTCAGGTGGTAATGAGTTCATATCAAACTCTTCGTATAACAGAGATAAATATAAAATACCTGAATTTTCTTTGTACTTTAACATACTCATGAAGGATTTGAGGGCAGCAACTGATGTGTATTAAAGCAGGTTTAGCCTTGTTTTTCAAGGTTTGTTAGCTTTAATAAAAAAAGAAGCATACTTGAAAGATTTTAGAGTATTGCTGCTGAAATAATGATAATTCAAAATTATCATTATGAAGCCAAAGTAAGCTGATCTTTATACCAGTGTTTTGATTTATCTAAAAGCTCTGTAAAAGATTCTCCATAAGTGGATATGTAAGCGTTAAGAAATCTTTCACGATTAAATCCATTTAATTTACTACCATAACTTGCAAGCTCTTTTATCTTATCTATTCCTCCTCGTTCTGTTAATAAATACCAATGCAACAATGTATTAGCCGGATTGTAGGTTGTTGTATCAGAGCCTTTCACTCTTCCCTTAATGCTACCGTTTGCAATATCTTCCATCTCATTGAACATATCATCTATCCCATCATATTTTGGCATTTGTCCAGTTACTACTTTCATTGGTAAAAGATCTCCGATAGTACCTATCCCTTCATTGATAAATTTTCCATAACCTTTTCCATATTGAGATGCGTCCACTCCTTCTTTATCCATATAATTATGAAGCAATTCATGTACAAGAGTCTGTCCATGAACTACTTCACCTTCTTCTACTGGAATATGCAATTTCTCTCTTGTTAATAAACCGGCAGGAGACGCAATACCTTTTATGCTGTTTACATGCCGTTGATTGAAAAGAAGCGGACGAATACGTTTTCTATAAATAAATTCGCTTGCTTTTTCACGGCCAGATAATCCCTTCGTTTCTAATCGTTGTTGTGCCCAAAAATCTACAATTTCAAGAGGAAACTTATGGATATCGATTTCTAATTCTTTGGATAGAATTACCCATGCTCCTCTCACCTCATCTTTAAGATCACTATAAAATTGCTCAGGGTCTTTTATTTCATATGAACCCCTATGAAAATTTATATCAAAATCAATATCTTCAGGAAACTCTTCTGCGAATAGCTTAAGGTCTGTTTGTTCTTGAGGGTCATATCTCAATTCTTCCTGCGGTGGAACAACTGCTTGTATAGCACCTTCATTATTCATCTTTTTTATATGAAACCTATCATTATGTCGTATTAATTCCATCTCGCCCACAAAATTATCATCAGATATTTCATTAACTAATCCGTTTGGTAAATCTATTAATTCTTTTGATACATAAGCGATCCCAGACGCATCATCTGTATAGATAGCAAGACGGAATTGCTTATTCCTATCACCACTAGGCATATCAGCCTGTATAGGATTTCCTATAATCGCACATTTTAATGGAGATTTTTCACCATCTCTTCCCGATTGAGGAATAGTAAATGCAATCTCTGCGTATATAGGCATCTCTGTAGGTTTCGGAGGCTCAGTGGATCTTTCTCGCTGAAAAGTTCGTAAAAAAGTCTTTGTAGCAATTGGTTTATCAATAAAAATTTGATCAATAGGCGCTTCATCAATATATGGTGTTTTATCAGTAATCTCTACTGTTTCGGGATGAAGAATGTCTGTTGCTGCTTCTAGCGTAGCTTCTATAGCATGTACTGTTTCTCCAATCGCTTCTTTAGCAGCCCTAGAAGTTGTAGAAGATGCTTCATCTAACTCCCGCTCAGCGGCTCTTGCAGCAGCTTCTAAGTCGTATACACTTTTATCAAGTTCTTGTTTATCTGGTGTTAAATCTGTTTTTCCTTTATGTGGAAAATTTCTTAAGATAGCATCAGCACGAGTTAAATATCCTTCTCTTAACTTTGCCAATCTTGTTTTTGGTGGTTCTGTCTCTGATATATGAGATGGCTTTTCTCTACCGCTTTCTGCTGCTAAGTTGTCTATCTCAGGCCTTTGGTCAGTCATATTTTTCTTCTATTTTTTCTAGCACCTTTCTGTATGCTTCATCGTCTACTTTTCTTTGTGCACGGATTACTACTTGTATCATCTTTTGAAGAATTGCTTCACTCTTTGCTTCGTACTCTTTTAGAATCTGTTCGGAAGTATTTGCTTTAATCATATGGAATAAATTAAGTATAGTACACTAGAGGGTATTAGCTCAAGTCAAAGGAGACCAAGAAATATGCTTTAACCAAATTTTATTATATAATACGTTTGCGGGTTTTGAGCAAGGAAAGTTCCAATTTTGTCCCATGTCGCCCGCTTAAAAAAGTTCGGAAATAGCTTCAAATATTATCATTATACGAAAGTTACATTCTCAAAAAATAAACACCGGAAGCAGTAAATAACGTTTGAATTTTATAGTTTCAAAATATCCTCTTACTGGAAATCGTACTCTAATTCTATTATAGTAAAACATATGCTCCCTACCTTTCAAAAAATCCGAAGCTACACTATCGTCTTTATGGCTATTTTTTCTTTTCTTTTTTTTTCTTTCATTCCTCATGTTTTTGCTCAAGGATCAGTCGAAGGTGCAGCTACATTGGGAATTGCTAATCTAGTTAATACTAATGTTCCCAATATTAAAGACGGAAGTGTAGTTTCAAGCTCCCCTAATGGAGCGGTCCTTTCCTATATTCCTTATGATTCACAGGTCTTAGGAGTGGTATCTCATGATGCTGCTATTTCAATAAGTACTAACAATAGCAGCGACACAGTCCCTGTTATTTCTAACGGGACAATTTATGTCTTGGTTTCCACCCAACAAGGAAACATTAAGAAAGGTGATTATCTTACCACCTCAACAATTCCCGGAATTGCAGTCAAAGCCACTAATTCAGGATATGTCCTAGGAACAGCGCTGGAAGACTACAGTGACCCAAATACTAAAGATACAGACCTGATTGCAGCTGACTTAAACTTACATTACTTTAACACGAAACCTACTTTTGCGGGATCACTGAGTGACATTTTCAAACTTGTACTCTTACCTACTTCAACCTCTGTTAGTCCTATTTTTAAATATATTGTTGCTGCTGTTGTTGTCCTGGCATCTATGATTCTTGCTTTTTTAACCTTTGGCAGAACTGCAGCAAAAGGAGTAGAAGCGCTTGGACGTAATCCTGCTGCAAGTAAGATTATTCATCTTGGTATCATTTTCAATGTGGGAATTGTTGTGGTAATTGTTCTAGCAGGATTAACTGTTGCACTTATGATCCTTCGCTTATAAATAACTGCCTCTAACGATACAACCATCTAACCATAAGCCTTTTTAATATATTTTTAATAAATAGTTATCCACAATTATTAATTGATTCTTCCCTATTCAAGGCTAAACTATAAGATTTAAATTATCTAAAAAAATACTTTTACAAAATTTGATCTTAAACTATAAGCTTTGCAACTGATCTGCCTCTTTTGTTTACCGCTTCTTTATCTCTAAGACTAGCAATATAATACAAACTAAACTAAAATAATAGTAGTATGCTGCCCACAATGATTTTTCAACTTT
>Ga0206839_1189_pt1 | contig 12409 bp, 14 predicted proteins | sample Alteio_BWOrgCont_27_FD_152883 | JGI IMG/M metagenome (GOLD analysis project Ga0206839, IMG submission 152883) | Enriched cells from forest soil in Barre Woods Harvard Forest LTER site, Petersham, Massachusetts, United States -... | ecosystem: Environmental > Terrestrial > Soil > Temperate forest >... | reverse complement strand
TATAGCTATTGTTTGCTTAGGCTTACTTGTTAACAAAAAATATTTTACTTTAACCTACAAAAAACTTGAACATGATGATACTGTTCTTTTATTGGCCGGTATTGTCATCCTTGCTGTAGGAGTTTCTCAAGTCATTGGATATGAAGTATGGCAGGCAAATTACAAAGGACTTCTCACAATCCTCGGCTGGGCAACACTTATTAAAGGTACGTTAATTTTATTAGCACCGGGTTATACGGAAAAAATGGTAAAACTTTCAGTAAAAAACAATAAGTTATCTTTATTCTTTACCGTTGGCCTACTTCTTGGTCTGTATTTACTCGTAGTCGGATTTATCGCTTAATAATACCGCATTGAAAATCACAGATTAACAGGATGTACAACGCAAAATTTTACTCTCATAGTAAATTAACTGACTTCATTGTCTTTAAAATTTTTTCTTAGAGTTCTTCCCTTATAAATTTTTTACTAACCAAAATATCTGCTTCTTGAATAACTCTCCCACCAACTTCTACACCATTATTTTGTACAAGACGAGCAAAAATTACCGATCCTTCCCCATGTTTAACTTCAATAGATCTACGCAGTATTGTAGCCAAAAGCATGGCACCTGATCCATTTCCTTGAGCTTCTGGTATCTCCCAATCTGTTGCAAATGTTCTTGCTCGAATAAATCCTTTTGCTTCATCTATCCAACTCCAAACTATCATATGTTTCATATCAGATGTCTCTTCTAATTTGATAGACTCAACATCTGAAACTTTGTCTACGCGTTTTATGTTCCACTGAGGTAATTTTTCAACGGACACGCGAACCCATATAATATTTTCCTCCTGTATTATTACAATATCACCATCTCGACCAATCAATTTTTCCACTGACTTACCATGCAGTTTCGTCAAAAACCAAGCGGTGCCAAGACCCCCTACACCGGCAAAACTGATTTCTCCTTGAGGATGCATTACGCTTATTTCTGCATTTTTAATGTTGTTTATAAAAATTGTTTCACCAGTATTAAGTTTGCGCGCAATTGCTTGTCGTTTTTTATCTGAGATATGTCTTCCTTCATCAATAACAATACTTGCTTTATCGCCACAGTTACCATAAGCGTCTGTAAAGACTCTAAACATTTGCGCTATTATCATTTGCTAAGTATAACAAATTCCAACAAATAGATTCCCCAAAAGTTGTCCTTAGATACCATCGAATCTCAGACATGGCTCTCTCCACATTGCACATCTAAGCCATTTCCCTTAGAATAGATAAATTGCTTATGAAATCTCTTTTAGCTAATAAAAGCTTTTTGTTCATCATGTTCACAACATTTTTGTCGGTAATGGGTATCGGCATCATCATCCCCGAGATCCCTTTCATCGTACAAAAATACATGCCAGATGCCTCAAATAGTACGATCGCTTTTAATGTCGGTATGCTAACTTCTCTTTATTCATTTTGCCAATTCTTTGCAGCACCGGGACTGGGCGCATTAAGCGATAAGTTTGGTCGGAGACCGATTCTCCTCGTCTGTTTAATAGGTTCAGCTATAGGATATCTACTGTTTGGTATTGGAGGTTCGATGACTGTATTATTCATTGGACGCATTATTGACGGCTTAACTGGCGGAGATATCGGGACGATTTTTGCCTATATCGGTGATGTCACTAAACCCGAAGAACGAGGAAAAATGTTTGGACTTATTGGCGCAATTGTAGGAATCGGCTTTATGATTGGTCCTTCTATTGGCGGGTTCGTCTCGCTTATCAATCTTTCTGCTCCCTTTTACTTAGCTGCCATTCTCACTCTCATCAATGCCCTCTTCGGCTGGTTTGTCTTACCCGAAAGTTTATCTCACGAGCATAGAACGGCTGATTTTTCGATTCATCATTTAAATCCTTTTCGCCAATTAACTGGTGTACTTTCAGATATCACTATCAGAACCATTTTGTTTATTGGCTTTTTCTATTTTCTGCCTTTTTCTCAATTACAAGGTATTGCAGGTGTCTATTCCAAAGATATTTTGCATTGGACACCTGCAAACATCGGTATTTTCTTTTTTGTCGTTGGGCTTGTCGACATTATTACTCAAGGATTTTTATCCAATAAATTGTTAGCAAAATTTGGCGAAATTAAGCTGATAGTGGCGGGTTTGGCAATCACGGGAGTGGCATATATAGCAAATGCATTGCTAGTCATCTTCCCCCTGACAGTTCTTGCATTTGCGGGTGTTATTGTTTTTGCCTTTGGTAGTGGATTAATTGAACCAGCATTAGGAGGACTGATCTCCAGAGCTGCCGGACCCAAACAACAAGGCAGAGTACAAGGTGCAAATCAGTCGTTACAATCACTGACTCGTATGACCGGTCCACTAATTGCGGCATATTTATATGGAATAGTACCAAATCTACCATATATTATTTGCGCTATATTATCACTAGTAGCAGTTTTCTATGTTCTAAACAAAAAAACATTTATAAATCAACATATTGCTGCCCAACAAGCCGGTAAATGATAAAGATATCCTTCTTGACTGGCCTACACAGCATATAAATTGAAAAATATAAAATCTGTATTTTGCTTTCATTTTCACTCACCCCGCTTTCTAATAATAATTGCTTCTGGTCCTCCTTATGAGAAATAGAAGGCCTTAAAAAAATGTTATTAAATCTGAACTTATAAATTGACGTTACTAGATATGGCCTTGCCGCAAGCTAAGAAAAAAAAGCGATAGTTTTTTCTCAGGTGTATATGATATATTCAAATCATGAGTGATTCGCCATCTGAATTTGGCTCCCAAAAAGAAGCCGAGGTTGCGTCTGTTTCGGACTCGATTATAAAAGGAACTAGAAGAGCCTTACAAGGCGATGCGGCAATAGACTTTCATGAAACCAATCCAAAGTACGGAGTTATTTGGCACAAACGATTGGCTCCATTACGAACAGAAGATGGTAGATTTTTAGCAGTACCAGAATATTCTTACAGACCAGAAGATCCCCATACTCTTGGACTTGGACACATAGATTTCAATATATTCGATACCGAGAGACACATTTATTACTCTCTCCCTGGTGGCTCTACAGATCTTTATGCTCATCTAAATGTATATGATAACTATCCTCCCGGCAAAGAAGTGGAAATGATGTTCGCCACTGAGGAAAACGACCGCATAGAAGATAATGATGGTTTAGTAGTCTCCCTTGAAGACCTAAGAAGAGAAGAAGGGGAAGAACACACAGACGTGCGCAAAGAAACAATTAATACTCTTGCTAAAGTTTTAGGCGAAGCAAGGGTTGACCAACAGACCTGGAAAGGAGTAAAGGACTACTTGGATGAAAAAGGCTTTTCAACAGCGCTTTCTCCTGCCGTATCAATCAAAGCAAATAATGATGTGAACCAGGCCGATAATGAGATTAGAACTATGGTAAAAGATGCATACTTTCCTGAGGATTAGCCAAGTAAAACCATATATCTAGGGGTAAAATCCAACAAAGGGATGAAAAACACCACGATACCGCAGCCTTTCCCCTATACAAGTGGCCTATGCTCCTGACGTGAACTGAAATTGTACATTGCCATTGTTTCTTGAATTGCAGATTCGGTCGCGAAAGGTAAAGGAGCAAGCTGATCGGCACAAAGTCCGATATTAAGGGCGTTAATAACGAAGGCCGTATCAGTCCAAGGGTTTCGCTGAGAGACAAAAGGTCGCCCGAGATCTGGTATGCAGGCAGCGACGCGGTTCCATTGCTCGGTTATTGCATCGATATCAGCCGTTTCGGGCTCAAAGCTTAGAGAGTAAGATACCTGTTTTGGATATAATTCTTCGCTCAGCCTAGCACCAGTCGCCTCAACTCCTCGCCTTACGTTTTCGTCTAGCAGTACACCTCCAGAGAACTGAATCTCTTGGAACTGGCTACGTTTCGGATCACCAAAACCCGAGCAATTTGTATTCCAGCCTGTAGCACGCAATCTTATAACTGCTGGCCTAACTTGAGGCTCCAGGCTCTTGGTATAAGCCCATCGATTCTTCGAAAGGGGTTGGGGTAGGGCAAGTTGCGATACGATGAGATAGCTCGCCGCACATCCTCTGCTGAGTGGCGAATCTCAATTTTCTAAAGGAAGCTTCGACTTCCGCTGCAGGTAATGCCTCGGGTGTTGCGCCTGCTGGGGTATGTTTATAATGTTCACTATTCATCTTAATCTCTTGTTAATGCAGGTTCTTCTGTCACATGCATTAATTCTTCTAATCTACCATAGAAAGCTCCGCTAATAGGATTGATATTATGTCCTATAATATTATGAATATTACTCTTCAATTACATTTTGTCAAGCTTTATTAAGGAAGAGATGAAAATAATAAATTACTATAGGTTGATTTCTGCTTTCTTTTCTGCTACTATTCCCTTATCTATGAAATATAAAACTTACTCTCATGATGATTTTAAAAACAAAAAAATTATTCTCAAGCCAGGTAATTTTATTGTCACGCATAGTAACAATTTATTTGATCTTTTAATTCATCTTTTTACTGGTTCTCCGTGGAATCATGCAGCACTCATTGTTTCATCAAATGGAACCCTCATTGAATTGGAAGAATCAGGAATACGGGAACGCTCGATTAAAGAATATGCAAACACAAAATTTCATCTCATAGATATCTCATTAAGTCCAGAAGACCGGAAACAAATTGTTGCTTATGCAAAATATATGCTGAAAAAACATGCTAGATACGGATTTCTCACAATAATTTCTATTATTTTTAAAATAATAACGCATTCCCGTCTGATCGTAAAATTAGATGGGACATTAATTTGTTCAGAATTTGTGGCTAACGCCCTTAGCGAAGGTGGCATTATTTGGGATAAAGACACTTCACTTATTACACCCTCAGATCTTTATCAAAAATTTATACATAACTAACCATCACATAAATACTCTCTATAATTTTTCTTCACTTGGTAAATATTTCTCCGGAAAAATCTGGAGAGACTTCCAATCTGTTCTCTTCATCAACAAGCGCGTAGGAGAAATGATATTTTTGTAACTTCTTTGCTTCAACAAAAAAAAGACAGGTTGCTAGTGCATCCGCAAGAAATGCATTACCTGCAATAACCCATGTCGCTTTTACTGTATGGGTTGAAGATAATGTGTGAGGATTCAGGATGTGATGAAATTCTCTCCAACGCCTCCTATTTCCCGCGGAGGCACAGATGCTTTGGTTACGAATAGTCGCGACGCCAATAACTTGTGATGGATAATCAGGATGCTCGAGACCAACACGAAGTTTTTCATTACTTTTATTGAAATAAAACATATCTCCCCCTGCATCAACGCAAAAATATGTCATTTTTTCTTTCTTCAAGAAATCGGAAACTATATCAATGATATATCCTTTTCCTGCAGCTCCGAAATCCAAAAGAGCAGGTTTCTTCATAAAAAGAGTTGGGACGGCGTAGTCGAGAACCTCTTCCCACCTCGGCGGATGATACATCTTTTTGGGTTTGAAAGAATAGATTGCATCATATCCTGCATCAACAAGCACTTGCCCGATAAGTGGTGTAAATCGATGCTCAGTAAGCTCATAAAGCTCTTTATATAAAAATAGCAGGGCTTCTGCATTATCCGGCAATGCATATCTCCCTTTTTTATGCGCCATATCAGTAACCAAAGAATCAGAACGGAACCGCGAATATGTTTTATCAAAATCCTCAATCAAATCAATTATTTTTTTTAAAAGATATTGACGTTTTACATCGTCAGTATCGTGTGGAATATCAATTTGCCAATGAGTGCCAATTGCTTCAAATTTAAATGAGGTCGTCTGCATGAGACTTAGGATTTCGCTTGCTGTTCTATCGTCTGAAGAGCAGCATTAAAACCATTTGGTGTTAATGATGACATGGCAACTTTTCCTAAATGAACTTTTGTAATATCCTTACCTATAACCAATGGTTTGTATCCGCTTATGAAGGAATCTTGAAAGTGTTGTGACATACGGTCATCTGCTTCATTTATAACATCAGCGCTGGTGATAATATCATTTTTTAATGTAATTGTTACTTTAATATGTTTTTGGCCTACATGAGTAATGTAATCGCCTTCTGCCGAATAAGTACCATCTTTATACAAAGCTGTTGTCATCGCTGAACCAGAAGATTGAGGTAACGCACTCATTTTCTTTTGAGGCGCCATTGATGTTGCTGCCATATTTTGCTTCGCATGCTTCTCATAGACAAATCCTGCTATAGCAAGAATGATAACAATAGCAATAATACCGATTATTTTGCCGCTTCCGCCGCCGCTGGTGTTCTGTGTACTTTCTTCTTTTTTCCCCTCATTTTCCATAAAGAACACTATATAAGTTTATAAAAAAATTTGCAAGGATTATTATTACTATATTAATAAATAATACGTTTAAAAAGGTTTCAAAACGTTATGAACAAAGCTGTAAATTATGCAGCCACTCATAACTGAAGTTAAACTTTCATTCCGATATATTGAAGACTGGGAGAATAATGAAGAGAGAATAAATGAAATTAATTTACCTCTTGAGTTCATACTTCTCCTTTCGTGCGCCATCTAAATACAATATCGTTTTATCAGCAAGATAATCCAAGATTTTGTTATAAGAGTGGTTTGTTGAACTAATTATCTTTGTAAACATTTCACCTACCACATTATGCTGTACTGTATCTTTTGAATAACCAATTATTATATTACTCATAATTTTTCTTTCATTATCACTGTATAATCTGTGACTTAACTTCTTCTTAAAATCAGTATGGATTCTAAAAGAATGTACATTCGTGCAATCCACTGATTCCTCCTACTTGAGTGCAATTTGCTTTTATCCAATTGACGATTTCTTAATTCGCATCAAACATCTCACCACCAGTATTATTGAACCACTCTGGTTAGAACTGACTAGAGGCATCCATTACACATAGGAGTTTTTAAAAAGTGCTTACTCTTTTGTTAAGAAACAGTTAAGGGTAAGGTTATGATAAAAGTCGTACCTTTATTTATTTCACTTGCAACGGCTATAGAACCATTATGTGTTTGTATTATTCTTTTTGCGATTGAGAGTCCCAGCCCATATCCTTCCTCTGGATAAGATTGTTGCGACCGATAAAAACGGTTAAAAATATGAGGAAGATCTTTCCCTTCGATACCAACGCCTTGGTCTATTATGGCCACTTTAATAACATTTTTTTCTTTTTGAGAATTAATAGTTACTTCTGTTTTTTCAGGACTATATTTTATGGCATTTTCCAAAAAAATCACAAAAACTTCCGTCAAACTACTCTCCTCCCCCATTACAAAAGCATCTGATAAATTTTGATGGATAATAATATGTTTTTTCTTTGCAAGAGCAGTTACCTTTTTACAAGCATTTTCAATACAATTATCAAGAGATGTTTTCTCCATATATTTTAAGGCATTACCCTGAGGAATTTGCGCAAGTCGCAAGAGATTATTGGTTAATGTTTGAAGAGAACCCAATTCCTCCAAATTACTATTTGCGATTTCCCGTGCACGTTGGTCTGTTATATACTTTTCTAAAAGACTCCCCTCAATATCAATCCTCATGGCAGCAATAGGGGTACGGAGTTGATGTGAAGCGTTGCTGATGAATTGGTTTTGTTCATCAATCATAATTTTAATAGGACGCAATGTTCTTCCTGCCAAAAAATATGCAGCACCACCGGCAATAATAAGTATTATGCCATTAACGATAATTAAGGTTACAAAAAGCTGTTTTTCCTGATTCTGCAAATCTTGCGTAGAAATCATCGGAGGAGCGTTTTTTGGAGGAGTTGGTAGGTTCTCTCCTTGTTGTAAGTCATGCTGAAAATGACGGATTCTGTCATTTTGCATATGAATAAGTCCTTGAATTTGATGAGAAACAATATTAAAAATGACAACACTAAAAACTATGCTAATAAGCATTAGCATAGTAAGATACCAGGCAGTAAGTTTAAGTCGTGCTGCTTGAAACATAAATATATTTATTGTTTATCTGACTCGTCTGTTCCAATTTCATACCCGAATCCTCTCACAGTTCTTATCAATTGCTTTTCAAACGGTGTATCAACTTTGTCACGCAAATGCTTCATATGAACTTCAACAGTTGCGGGAAGAACATCTGCGTCATAACTCCAGACATGAGAGACAATCTGCTCTTTTGATAACACTTTATTCTTATTCCGCATGAGATATTCCAATATTGCATATTCTCTTGACGATAAATGGATTGATTTACCATCTCGTTTGACCTTAAAGTTAGCAGGATCAAGCGACAAATTACTGACGTGTAATATTGTTTCTTTTGATTTTTCAGGTCTTCTCACCAATGCTCTGATCCGTGCAAATAATTCTTCCAATGAAAACGGCTTAACAAGATAATCATCCGCACCGCTATCAAGGCCAAGAACTTTATCTTGGGTTTGTCCCTTTGCAGTAAGCATCAAAATTGGTGTTGTAATGCTTTCTTCTCGGATTCTTTTGCATAATTCTATTCCATCAATTTTTGGAAGCATAATATCAAGAATAATAAGGTCAAATTCTTCACCGATTGCCAAATCGAGTCCTGCTTCTCCATCGTATGCTACATCTACAGCATATTTTTGTAGTTCGAGTGCCCTTTTGGTTCCGTTTGCAATTTTTACTTCATCTTCAACAATTAATATTCTCATATTTTTATTATATCTTTCCTACTTAGTTTCGCTTATGAATTGCTTATAAATTCTTTAAGCTTTAGCTTGATTTAACGCAGATGCCAACGATTGAATAAATGCATTACTAGTATCTGTTGCACCTGAGACAATATCAACATTTGCTGATTGTGCCTAAACTGCTTCTTGTGCAAGAACTGGATCCGTTTGTTGATTAATCTCTATTGAGCGCCCCCTGTCATTGGGATATTGTAAAAAAGTTACATTGGTGATTTTCCCACCTGAAATGGTTGCCTGGACTTGGATATTGCCATAAAATGCATCTGATGCCGAACCAGTATAAGTACCATTTTTGTAGGAAGATGAAGTACCCACTGAACTAATTGAACTACCTGATGAATTAGTTAAGGCAACAGTTGCCGTCTCAGTATTACTATGAATAACTCCATATAATACAAACGCTATAATAACAAATGTTGAAACTAGTATCTTTTTCATATAATGCAATTAAACAATTATTTTTTTAAGAAAAGCTTAAGGGTTTTGAGGCTAAATTATAAAATTCCATACCATATTAATTTTTTAAAAAAATGCATATTTTAGAAATAACCTTTTAAAAAGGTAATCTCTTACTAAATTATTTATTTCAATCCCCTCTCTCTATGATATAAATAACAATATGGATGTCACCAAATTGTCATCAAAACGTAAATTTCTCATTCTTGCTATTTGTTGTATGAGCATCCTGATTGTCAGTTTAGATCTGACCATCTTGAATGTAGCCCTGCCTGTCATCCAGCATGATTTACATACTTCTATTTCTGGGGCGCAATGGACTATTGATGCCTACACTTTTATCCTGGCATCGTTTTTATTATTGGCAGGTTCTACAGCAGATAAAATCGGACGTAAACATACCTTTGAAACTGGTCTTATTGTTTTTACCATCGGCTCACTTCTTTGCAGTATTGCACCCAGCCTTGGCTGGCTTATTGCCTTTCGAATGATACAAGCCATCGGCGGCTCCATGTTAAATCCCGTAGCGCTGTCTATTATCACCAATATCTTTCTTGATCCTAAGGAACGAGCCCGTGCAATTGGTATCTGGAGCGGCGTAGTCGGTATCAGCATTGCTGCTGGACCAATTATCGGGGGTACCCTAGTTGACACTATTGGCTGGCGTTCTATTTTCTGGATGAATGTTCCAATTGGTATTGCTGCGTTTGCGCTGACTAAGATATTTATTCCTGAATCGAGGGCAAAAAAACCTAGACAATTGGATCCGATAGGACAATTACTGATTATCATTTTTCTAGCATCGCTTATTTTCGGCATTATCGAAGCGCCAGAATTCGGCTGGACTGCGCCTCCTATTATTGGCTGTTTTATAATGGCAATTTTAAGCTTTATCGGTATCATTGTTTATGAAAGGAAGCGGTTTGAGCCGCTTATCGAACTTCAATTTTTCCGAAGTGCACCATTTACGGGAGCAAGTTTAGTTGCCATAAGTGCTTTTGTCGCATTAGGAGGCTTTCTCTTCTTAAATACGTTGTATTTACAGGATGTCCGTAATTTTTCAGCTTCAAAAGCAGGTCTTTATTTGTTGCCAATGGCTGGAGCAATGTTTATTCTCGGGCCTGTATCAGGATATATTGTTGCCAAACGCGGACCGCGTATTCCGCTTATTATCGGCGCTGTTTCATTATTTACAGCAGCTCTCTTATTTGCACTTAATGGCAGCACCATTTCAACTACTGAATTATTTCTCGGTTATGCCTTTATTGGTATAGGACTGGGAGTATTAAACGCCGCAATTACCAACTCGGCTATTGCGGGGATGCCACGATCACAGGCAGGAGTCGCTTCAGCTATGACATCAACGAGTCGCCAAATTGGACAGGCACTCGGCGTTGCAATCATTGGTTCAGTTCTTTCATCTAATGTCCATCAAATAGTAGCAGGGCCTGCATTTAACAATGGCTTCCGTACCAGCTGGTGGATTATCTGCATTTGTGGGCTTATTGTCCTTTTTGTTGCCCTTATAACCACCGGAAAATGGGGTAAGAGGACTGCAGAACAAGCAGCAGTTCTTATAGCGTCAGAAGAAAAAGGGCAAATCAATTAACCTTCTTCTTTATTTCCATTCCTTACATAGTGTCGAGTTTATGCTTAGTAAGTAAATGCTGAATCAAAAGATCCGCATTTTCTTTCTGCTCCCCTGTTAAATACTTTGACACCATATCATTAATAGCAATTCCTCTTGCTTTGATAATATCTTTATATAGATATGCACTCTCACGAATAGTTCTTTCTCCTGTCAGCGCATCGACATGAATTATTCCAAATTCTTCATTATACCCTTCTTCCCATTCCAAATTATCTACTGAAGACCAAGCAAGATATTGTCGTACATCAACACCTTCCTGCATTACTCTCCACAATGCAACTAAATGAGTCAACAGATAAAAAGATCTGTGATAATCTCGACGATCAGCGATACCGTTTTCTGTAATAATAATTGGTTTATGAAAACGCTTCCAAAGTATCCTAAGAAGTTCAATAAAAAATCCTGGAACAATAGGCGCGCCCATATCACTTACATAAGCACCTGGCTTTCTCACTTCTCCAAAGAGAATAGTTTTGGGGGGAATTAATGAACGAGATCGAGTGGAGGGAAAATGAAGCTTGGAAAAATCTAAATTGAGAAAATAGCCTGCATAATAGTTGCATCCAATAAAATCCAAGGTATCTTTTAATGCTTCGACATAATTCAAGCCTGCGAGATAATTTACCACATCTGCATATTTCTTTTCAAAAAAGTCATGCGGATCTTCGGGTCTATACCAACGAAAATCAAAGGCTATAGATACTTCAGAACGGGAAATTATTTTTTTTAAAACAAAATAAGCTTTTTTATGAGCCTGCAGCATATGCTGCCTTGCAACAAATGCCGAACGCAATCCGACATACCTTGGAGGAAAAATCGGTAGCAGATATCCGAGTTCAATAAGTCCAGCAGGTTCGTTAAGTGTTAACCAGGTAGTCACATCTCCGAACTCGTGCGCCACTACGGAAGTGTATTTTTCAAAAGCCGGGACTATTTTGGGATTTTCCCAATTTCCGATCCAATGAGGCAACGTGTAATGGTTAATAGTTACCATTGGAACTATTTTTCTTTTATGCAGGTGGTCTATTATTTCACGATAGCGTTTGATCGCATCATGGTTAATATTTCCCTCTTCCGGTTCAATTCTTGCCCATTCAAAAGAAAGACGCTGCACTTGCATACCCAACTCCGCCAATCTGTCAATATCTTCTTCTGCTTTCCCCTTCTGCCACCATTGAGGGCCAACTTCTCCCTTTCCGACAATATTCGGATGTTGAGCTAAAAATACATCCCAATCACTTTTTCTAACTCCGGTATTTCCCTCCACCTGAAAAGAAGAAACTGATGTGCCAAACTTGAAATGATGAGGAAACGAAAGAAAGTCAGGATTGTGATCCATATCATTTTTATCATAGCACAGGTTGTTTTATCCTTAAGTAAATTCCTTTATTTGTATTTGCTATATTAGAGATTTTTATGTAATACTAACAGCGAGAAAATCAATGAAAACGATAAAAAACCTGCACAATAATAAAAAGCTAGATAACATTAAGATAAGTTTTATTGATATTTACGAAAAACTTCAAAAGCAAAAAAAAGAAAGTAACTCTGAGAAATCTTTACAGCTTATTTT
>Ga0206839_1188_pt1 | contig 12437 bp, 8 predicted proteins | sample Alteio_BWOrgCont_27_FD_152883 | JGI IMG/M metagenome (GOLD analysis project Ga0206839, IMG submission 152883) | Enriched cells from forest soil in Barre Woods Harvard Forest LTER site, Petersham, Massachusetts, United States -... | ecosystem: Environmental > Terrestrial > Soil > Temperate forest > O... | reverse complement strand
CATTCTTCTTTATCTTTAGCCTTATGCCAATCTTCTACCGGCTGACCCTTGACCCAAACCTGCGTAGCAGCTTCCGAAACAGAATGGAGTTCCTTCAACAAATCAATTCTAGAATGGGCAGTGCTCGAAAAGCGAATCGTCTTAGGGGCAACCACTCGGTCTCCCACTTTCAGCTCGCTTCCTTTCTTCAAGACAAGTTCTCCGTCCTCATGAATGAAGATACTATGACTAGAGGTGATTTTGACAGACCGTCCATAAGCAGTCTGAATGTTATAGAGCGTTTCATCCAAAGGATGACGAATCACACTCTTAATAGGTTTGAATCCAATTTGGTGATTCTCTAAACCAAAGCACAAGACCTCACCCAGACTCGAATCTGTACGTTTCTGATAACCACTTCCAGTACTTGCCGGCCCGCCCAAAGCAGCATCAACGAACTCTCCGATCTTAGTCATACGCACGCCGCGATAGTCCCGAACGAAGACGTGTTCTTCGGCATCAACGCTCATAATTACAACTTTATGATACCGAAGCTTACTGACATCGAAGTCATCCTTGCCAATACCAGTACCTAAAGCAGTAATGAGAATCTTAATTTCCTCAAAAGAAAGCATCTTATCGAAACGAGCTTTCTCTACGTTAAGAATCTTACCTTTAAGAGGAAGGATAGCTTGGTTCTTCCGATCTCGTCCTTGCTTAGCACTATTATGGACAAAAATCCCTGACTCCAAAGCGAAACAATGGGTACCAGGAACCTCTAAATCATAAACATCGATCCGCTCTTCGAGTCTTTCAATTGAAACTACCCGGTGATTGTAGTTCTCTACGGCCTCTCTGAGTTTAGATTCATCACCGTTGAAATACCGCGAACAGAATTTATCAAATCGCAGTAAGCTCCTATCTTTCGTACTTAAACGAACCTGCTGATAGGCTAGAGAGTCAATTTTGCCATGGCTTAGCTGAATATTTTTAAGAGCGACTAACGTTTTTTGATAATAAGTCCGGTTGAGAGTCTCTTTTCTACGCATGCGAAAATCTGCGGTCCACTGCTTTGAGGTCGCTTCCCGCCGCCAAGAGACCAACTCAGAATCTTGCCATTGTTCCTTCGCTCGTACAGATAACTCCTCCCGTGCCTCAGGATGCTCAACAAAAAAAGATTTTACTCGATCCGCCTGCTGAACACGATGCTCGTTATCAGACCAATATTGTTGCTGTGCTTGATGCAATATTTTACGGTTCTGATCTCGATATTCGGCGTTTGAGTCATAGAACTCTTTCCATTTTTGAGTCATGTATTTTTTGTAAGACTCATTTTTCCATTGAGACTGAGCGTTCTCAGACAGTTGACTCCGGGTCGATGAACGCTTCATGCGCGCACTCATAAAGTTCCGGAATTCGGGCGTTTTCTTAAGTATCTTAAGCTTTGCTACCGTTGCTTCAGAATGGAGCGTTTTTGATAAATGTTCCCGATGAAGAGCCAAATGCTCATCTTTTGGAAGTCTCTTTAAGTTCGTTGGATTATTGTTACGCTTATTGAAATCGACATGATGACAATGCTCACCATCTTCCTTGCAATAAACCTTTTTCCAGCGGTTATATCGATCACCCAAAACATGGGTAAAAACCCAACTTTCGGATCTCGGATCCCAGGTCATTTCATAACCGTTGATAGTAATCCCACGCTCTTGAGTATCTGAAATCTTACGATAAAGAGGCATCAAAGAATCATTAGGCCCTAAGTCTATTGCGGCCTTGTAACTCCGGTCGCGCAACATAAACCGATGATCTGGAGTACAAACAACAGACTCACCGTTATCAAAGTTCAATCTCACGACCTCTGCAGAAGTCCGAGTTCTGCGGACGTTGAGTATGCGCTCAAGCCCCACTGTTCCATCTTTCCGAACAGTGTAACAGAAGTTCTGAATGCCTCGATCCTGTTCCTCAATGAGTTCAAGGAATGTCAAAGAACGCCCGTCCGACAGCGCCACTTGAGTATCGCCAGCAAAACAGCCACCCGCACTATCTCCCTCAACCAGGAAAACTTCACAAAGAGCAGGATCCTTCTCCTGACAATCCGCCATTTTTCCAGGCAGCCCACCAAAATCCAGCGCCGTCTTCCGACGAGTCAGATCACGCGCCTTTCGAGCCGCAATACGAGCCAAAGCAGACTCAATCGCCTTCTGACAGACCTTCTTCGCAACAGAAGGGTTCTGTTCAAAGAAAATCGTTAGCTTCTCGTAGATAACGCCGTTAACAAAACTCTCGACTTCACTATTGCCGAGCTTGGTCTTAGTCTGCCCTTCAAACTGAGGCTCGGGAACTTTGGCGCTGATCACACAAGCCAGTCCTTCGCGAATATCATCCCCTTGAAGAGATTCCTTCAAGTTCTTCGTTATCCCAGAGTCCTGGGCGTACTTATTAACGACTCGGGTCAGAGCATTCCTAAACCCAGAGACGTGAGTACCGCCTTCAATCGTATTAATATTATTTACGTAAGAAGAAATCGTTTCAGAATAAGAATCATTCCACTGAAGTGCGATCTCAAGCCCCAGAAAATCCTTCTGGCTCGAAATATAAATCACTTGATCATGGAGTTTCTGTTTGGACTTATTGATGTATTCAACGAACTGAATCAACCCACCGGTGTAATGAAAATCCGATGTTTTCGGAGGTTCAAGACGCTGGTCATTCAACAAAATCCGGATTCCGCTATTCAAAAACGCAAGTTCACGAAGTCGCGTAGCAAGGACGTCAACACTGAACTCCACGACCTCAAAAATTTCAGGATCAGGTTTGAAAGTAGTCAGAGTCCCACGCTTATCCGTGACACCCACTTCTTTCAGCGGACCAACAGGAGTGCCGCGCTTATAACTCTGTTTATAGACCTTACCGGCCTGTCTGACCTCGACATTCAAAACTTCAGATAAAGCATTGACGACAGCAGCCCCTACGCCGTGGAGACCACCCGAAACTTTATAAGCGCCGCCTTCTTCGTTGAACTTTCCGCCTGCGTGAAGTTTAGTCATAACAACTTCGACGGCAGAGATCCCGGACGAATGCATTCCAACCGGAATTCCTCGTCCATCATCTTCAACGGTTACGCTATTGTCGACATGAATGGTAACATTGATGTTTTTCGCAAAACCGGCCAGAGCTTCGTCAATGGAGTTGTCTACGATTTCATAGACGCAGTGATGCAAGCCGCGCACACCAGTGTCGCCGATGTACATTCCAGGTCTTTTGCGAACAGCTTCAAGTCCTTCCAGAATCTTGATTTTGTCCGCTGAGTATTCGTTACCCTCTTTCAACTCTGTCTGTTCTTCTGTCGCCATGCATTCCTTCTTCTATGACACCATTACTGACCAGAAACCGTTTTCCAATGAATGAAGAATCCTCTGTCGTCGTAACAAACGTCTGAAGATCCGACTCCATCAAGAATCTTAATAAAAAAGACCTTCTGTCTCGATCCAACTCGGACGAAAAATCATCCAAAAGAAAGAGAGGTCTATGTTTAGTCTTGTACCGGAAAAGCTCAATTTCGGACAGCTTAAGTGCTAATAAAGCCGACCGTACCTCTCCTTGTGAGCCATGTCCTCGTAATGTCTGTTTTCCGAGCATAAAGGTCCAATCATCTCGATGCGGACCCACTAGAGAATGCCCTGTTCTTCGTTCGGCCGCTTCCAAAGTGGAGACCTTCCCCCAGAAAGCCCTCTCTAAAAGTTCTAATGAAGGCAACACGCCTTGTCCAGAGAAATGAATGGAATTCAAGTCGTTGTTATTAAAAGATAAATTTTCAAAAAGAGGCACCCATCCAGAAAGGTGAACCATTCTTAACTCAGGCTGCCCTGGAGCGATCTTTTGAACGATGAGGTTGAGCACCCCCTCCGCTCGATGAATCCATTCCAGGCGCTTTAACGTGAGAATGGAGCCATACTTACAGAGGGGTTCAGTAAACCCAAAAAGGACTTCTGAAGAAATTTTGTCTGATGTTTTTAGTAATGCATTCCTTTGCTCTAAAGCTCTCTGATACTTCTGAAGGACTTTCAGATATTCAATATCCTCCGCCGAGATCACCCGATTCAGAAACGCTCGTCGAGTAGCTGGATCTCCTCTTACTAAATCATGGTCGGAAGGATTGAAAATAATGGAGTGCAAACCGAGCTCAAAAGAGCCGAATCTTTGGCTGAGATATTGAGTCGAGCTCCTATAAGGTTTCTGGTTAATAAACGCGGTTTTTGATGCTTTCTGTTTCTCGGGGTCTGTCACTTGAAAGTGAACACGGAGCTGAGTCTGCCAGTTGCCTGTCTCAATTTCATCTGCGCTCAACGAACAAGCCAATTCAGCGCTTTCTACTCCCCAGCGGACGACTTGATATGCTTTCGAATCTCTAAAAGACTGAAGGGTCGATAAAAAACCCAATGCCTCCAGAAAGCTCGTTTTTCCTTGCCCATTGCTCCCGACAAGAAAATTCAGGGAAGGGGAGGGGAAAAAAACGGACTCCCTGACATTTCGGAAATTCCTGAGCGTGAGACGTTCAACCTTCATTCAAAAAAATAACCTTTAGCGCGGCTGATAAGCACCAGTGGGTCAAACACTAAATCCTCATCGGCATAATTACGTAGGTATGATTCTTTTGACCTTCCTCATGAAGGATTCCAGGACTGAGCCGATCCTTCAGATGAAATTCAAGCTTGTCTGCTTTCATGACCGATAGGCATTCCAACAGATATTTTGAATTGAAACCAATCTCCAAGGGATCTCCATTGTACTCAACGTCTAGTTCTTCTCGCGCCTCTCCCATATCTGGATTGCTGGAGGAAATCACAACAGATCCGCCTTGAATTGCGAGCTTAACGCCTCGGCTTTTTTCATTAGCTAAAAGACTGACACGCTTAAGAGCTGAATTAAACTCCTGACGATCCAGCTTAACCAAACGATCCGACGATTTTGGGATGACCGGCCGATAATCCGGGTACTCTCCGTCTATCAGGCGAATGAATAGGTAGCTCGCGTTGAGCTTAGCAAACAGGTATCCCCTTTCGAAGGAGAGACCGATATTCTCACATCCCTCATCAAGCAGCTTACGAAATTCATTAAGTCCCTTTTTAGGGATAATCACACCACGTTTCAGCTCCGGATTTTTTAAGAAAACTTCCTGATCTACAAACGAAAGCCGATGACCGTCGGTGGCTGTCATTCTCATCAGAGAATTGTCGAGATATTCAAAGTAAACTCCGTTGATATGATAACGAGTTGCATCCGTTGATGCGGCGAACTCAGTTCGATCGATCATATCAATCAGCGCATCGGTTCGAGCATCAAAGTAAGGTTTGTCTTCAAATGCAGGAAGGGAAGGATACTGATCAGCAGGCAGGCTAACAATGTTAAACCGAGACTTGCCACAGACTAACTCAATCCAACTATTGTCCTTAGTTGTAATCTGAAGCTTCTTTTCTGGTAGTTCTTTTACGATATCCAAGAAGTGCTTGGCTGATAGGGTGATTTTTCCTTCCTGCAGGGTGTCTACCGGAAGATTGACTTTGATGCCGACCTCTAGGTCAGTTGCACAAAGGGAGAGTTCTTGATCCTTAACAGAACATAAGATGTTTCCGAGTATTTGAATCGTGTTCTTTTTCTCGACTACCGACTGGACCTTTTGCAGTGCTTCCAAAAGCGGTGACCGATCGATTGAAAAGTTCATCTGAGTAATCCTCTCTGTTGGAGTCTCCTTGTATCACACTCGGTGTCTGAAACCATTCTGCAAAGATCAATTTTCCTAAAGACCTTTGTATATATAAAGCAGTAGTAGTAGTAGGGCGTGTGGATAAGTGGATAAGTACTTTAACATTATGAAATCATTAAAGAAGTGATGTGGATAAGTCTGTGGATAACTGTGTTGATAACTTTCCGGTTTTTGTTGATAACTTTTAAAAGCGTCGAAAAAAAAGTTATCAACATAGTTATCCACATTTTTTTGTGGATAACTTTTTAAGTTGACTAAAAACGTCTTTTTGATCTCAAAAATAGGCATTTTTTTGACGACGAAAATCAAGTTATCCACAAAAACCTAGTAATAAAATTAAGTATCGTTTTTCTCTTAAAAATGAATATTTGTGTTAGTATGTGGATAACTTTTTAAGTAATTGATTTAGTTATTAAAAACTAATTTAGTCTTGTTAATAACTTGTGGATAACCGTGTTGATAACTTGTGGATAAAAAAGTTATCAACATTTTATCCACACGGTTATCCACATACTTATCCACAAAAAATCGGTAGTTGATTAATTAATTTTATAAAATAATTTATGGGGGGATGTTTAGTTGGGTATTTCTGCGTTAATCATGACTTATTTTATCAGATAATGGGAGACGAAAAGACGGGACCCTTGTCTTCTTTAGACCTAAATTGAATCTTTGAAAGAGCGACGTGAATTATCGCTGCGGCGCATTGCTTCGGATGTAATCTACGACCTCTTGGAGACTTGCACCCGGGGTGAAGACCATATGAACCCCCTGGGATTTTAGATGCGGTATGTCTTCTTCAGGGATGATCCCGCCGACAAGAAACAGAACGTCGTTCAGGCCTTCTTTTTTCAGCCCGTCCATGATCTCAGGAACCAGGGCGTTATGAGCTCCAGAGAGGATGCTGAGCCCGATGACTTGGACGTCTTCCTCAACGGCAGCGTTCACAACCATTTCAGGAGTTTGGTGCAGGCCGGTATAAACGACTTCAAATCCAGCATCCCTCAGGGCGCGAGCAATGACTTTAGCCCCGCGATCATGTCCATCTAAACCTGGCTTAGCTACCAGGACCCGGATTTTTTTGCCAACGGTACTGTTCACAGTCATACTCTAGAAACTCCCTGCCTCTCGATATTCTCCATAAACTTCACGCAACTTATCACAGATTTCTTGAAGCGTGGCGTAAGCTTTTACGGCTCCGATAATAGGCTCCATCAAATTTTGGCCAGCCTGGGCGGCTTCCTTTACGATTCGAAGAGAATTTTCGTATTCCTTAGCGGAACGTTTCTTCCGAAGCTCTCGGAGCTGCTCCACTTGACGCTCCTCGACCGCCCGGTCGATGTAAAGGGTCTCAATCGTTCTCTTGGATTCATGGACAGAGTGTTTATTTACTCCCACCATCACCTTTTCTTTCGTCTCCAGCTGCCTCTGAAAGTGGTATGCGCTGTTTGCGATCTCGGCCTGCGGGAAACCCCGCTCAATGGCTTTGATCATTCCGCCCATTTCGTCGATCTTACGTATGTATTCCAACGCCTGTTTTTCAACCTGATTAGTGAGAGATTCGACAAAATAAGATCCGCCTAGGGGGTCGGCCACGTTTGCGACTCCGCTTTCTTCAGCAATAATCTGCTGGGTTCGAAGCGCAATCATTACGGATTCATCCGTTGGGAGCGCAAGGGTTTCATCCATGCTGTTTGTATGGAGAGAGTTAGTGCCTCCCAATATCCCCGCAAGAGCTTGAATCGCTACTCTCACAATGTTGTTGTAAGGTTGTTGTGCTGTGAGCGAAACTCCCGCCGTCTGGGCGTGGGTTCTAAGCATCCACGACTTTGGATCTTGAGCCTGATACCGTTCACGCATGAGTCGCGCCCAGATTCTTCTGGCCGCACGAAACTTCGCAATCTCTTCAAAGAAATCATTATGAACGTCAAAGAAAAACGATAGTCTGGGCGCAAACTCATCGATTTTCATTCCTCTTTCCAAGCAGGAGTCAATGTAAGCCAATCCATCCGCCAAAGTGAAAGCCAGTTCCTGCACGGCCGTCGCCCCAGCTTCACGGATGTGATAGCCGCTGACGCTAATTGTATTCCAATTGGGATAATATTTTGATCCGTACTCAATCGTATCTACTACGAGTTTAACAGCGGGAAGAACTGGATAAATCCATTCCTTTTGTGCGATGTATTCTTTCAAAATATCGTTCTGAAGTGTGCCCTTTACCTTTTCGCGAGGTACACCTTGTTTTTCCGCCACGGCGAGGTACATGCATAGAATTACAATGGCGGGGCCGTTAATGGTCATCGAAGTGGTGACATCTCCCAACGGAATTCCGCTAAAGAGCCGCTCCATATCCTCCAAGGAAGAAACAGCAACACCACATTTTCCAACTTCCCCTCGGGAGCGCGGACTGTCTGCGTCAAGCCCCATCAAGGTGGGCATGTCAAACGCAGTGGAAAGGCCTGTCTGGCCGTGTCCTAAGAGGAGCTTGAAGCGTTTATTGGTTTCCTCGGCGCTCGCAAATCCAGCGAATTGACGCATGGTCCAGAGCTTGCCTCTGTACATGTTTCTCTGAACTCCTCGGGTAAATGGATATTCTCCAGGGAATCCTAAGTCTTTCGTAAAATCAAACTTCTCGCCTTCTAAGTCAGCAGGGGTAGAAAGAAGTGGAACTTCCATATCGCTCAACGTTGTAAATTTCGCCGGACGGGGGGGAAATTTCTTCTCCGATTCCTTCAGGCGATTTTCCCAATCTTTTTGCAACGCACGGATTTTTGCCGGATTATTTCCATCTGATTGATCTTCAGCCATACCCCCTCCTCTCAAGCCACTCCGGGCTTTTAATTGCCTGTGAATTCTTGAGCGGCGATGACTACACGCTGAATTTCCGAGGTTCCTTCGTAAATTTCTGTGATTTTGGCATCTCGAAAATTACGTTCGACCACGTACTCCTTGGTGTATCCGTATCCACCATGCACTTGAATCGCTTTAGTTGCGATCCACATTGCGGCCTCGGACGCGGCTAACTTAGCCATTGCGGCTTCTTTAGTATATTTTACACCCGAATCCTTCAATTTTGCAGCATGCCAAGTCAGCAACCGAGCTCCCTGGAGTCGGGTAGCCATGTCTGCTATAAACCACTGAATGGCTTGAAGTTTTGCTATCGGCGCTCCAAACTGTTCTCTTTCTAAAGCGAATTTCTTGGAAGCCTCAAGCGCGCAACGTGAAATACCGAGAGCTTGTGCCGCGATACCAATACGGCCGCCGTCCAGGGTATTCAAAGCGATCTTCAAGCCGTCTCCACGTTTGCTCAATAAGCATTCTTCAGGAACAAAAACGTCGTCAAAGAAAAGTTGGGCCGTGGAAGAAGCCATTATCCCCAGCTTATGTTCCAGTTTGGCCACCTGGTATCCGGGAGATTTCGTATCTACGATAAAAGCGCAGATTCCCTTGTGGCCTAACTTTGGGTCCGTAGTTGCAAAGAGAATACAATAATCAGCTTCCCTGCCATTTGTAATCCAGTTTTTTGTGCCTTTGATTTTGTATCCGCCTTCTACCGGAGTAGCTAAGCACTTAAGGCCAGCAGGATCCGATCCATAACCTGGTTCTGAAAGCGCAAAACAGCCCAGCTTTTGCCCACGTGCCAGCGGGGTCAGATACTTCTTCTTCTGGATATCGTTTCCGAAAGTGAGAATGGGTGCACACACAAGCGAATTATTGACCGACATGATGACCGCAGTCGACGCGCAGGCAGCAGAAATTTCTTCTATCGCCATTGCGTAAGAGACCGCATCCATTCCGGAGCCGCCCCATTGCTCAGGGACCATCATTCCCATCATCCCCATTTCCGCGAGTTGTTTAATCAGGTCGACAGGGAAATTCCCAGTTTCATCCAGTTCTTTAGCTTTCGGGGCAACTTGTTCTTGGGCAAATGCTCTTACTTGGTCAATTAGCAGTTTCTTAGATTCGTCTGTTTCCGGCCATCCATATAGCATCTTTTAGCTCCTTAACTCCCCCAGCCCCTTAAATTTCCAAACCTTTAAATTTCGGTTTTCGCTTCTCGACAAAAGCGGTCATTCCTTCTCGCTGATCTTCGGAACCGAATAAACGGCCAAATGCCAGCGCCTCAGCATCCAGTTTGAAATTGAGCCCGGTCGTTTCCGAAAATTCGTTCAGCAATTTCTTGGACTGGGCAATTGCAGAACAGGATTGCGATCCGATCATTTTAACAAACTCCACAACTTGGGAAAGAAAATTCTCAGCAGGAAGAACATGATTTGCCAGACCGATTTCATATGCCTCATCAGCCTTGACTCTCCTGCCCGAAAAGATCAGCTCTTTGGCTCGTGGGAGGCCGACAAATTTTGCTAAACGGAGTGTTCCGCCAAAACCGGGGATAATTCCCAAACTCACTTCGGGTTGGCCAAAAACTGCTTTTTCACTGGCGATGATAAAATCGCAGGCGATTGCGATTTCTGTTCCGCCGCCCAAGGCATATCCGTTTACGGCCGCAATTGTAGGTTTCGGCATGAGTTCAAGAAGTTTGGTGACCTCGTGTCCGAGTTGCGCAAATTGAACTCCATCGCTTTCCGACTTATCTTTGATTTCTGAAATATCCGCTCCAGCAATGAAAGATTTATCTCCGTCGCCGGTCAAAATGATGACCCGTGTGGCGGGATCGTCTGCCTCTTTTTTTAAAACCTCCTTCATCTCTTGGAGAACTGAGGTGTTCAACGCATTCAAAGTTTGAGGGCGGGAGATCTTTACGATCCGAATTCCAAACCCTGCTGATTCCAAAAGAAGATATTTAAGTGTCATAGCGGTAAAATCCTCGTCCCGTTTTTCTTCCAAGCCACCCGGCAGTTACATACTGGCGCAGAAGAGGGCACGGACGGTATTTGGAATCTCCAAGACCTTCATGCAGGATTTCCATGATAGCCAAGCAGGTATCTAGTCCAATGAAGTCTGCTAAAGTGAGAGGCCCCATTGGCTGATTAGTTCCTAATTTCATCGCGGTGTCAATATCCTCAATAGAAGCTACGCCTTCATAGAGTGTTGTCACAGCTTCGTTAATCATCGGCATGAGAATTCTATTTACTGCAAAGCCAGGAAAATCTTTTGCTTCAATAAAACTTTTGCCCATCTTCTCTGCAACAGCTCGGGTCGTTGAAAACGTCTGATCGGAAGTTTGCAGACCTCTAATCCCTTCGACAAGTTTCATGATCGGTACCGGATTCATGAAATGAATCCCGGCAACCCGGTCTGGCCGGTTAGTTTGAGCTGCGATGGCAGTGATGCTGATAGATGAGGTATTTGAAGCAAGAATCGTGTCCGGAGGACATGCGGAATCCAGTCTTCGGAAAATTTCATATTTCAGTTCAGGTCTCTCAGATACGGCTTCAATGACAAACTGAGCTTTACTGAGTTCGCCGAGTTCTTTGACTGGAATAATACGATCTAGGGTTTGTTTTTCTTCCGCTTCGCTCAGCTTGCTTTTTTCAACCAATTTCCTCAGTTGGGAGGCTATTTTCTCTTTCGATTTTTCTACGAATTCAATGTCTTGGTCGGAGAGAAGAACTTGAAATCCGTGTTGAGCAGCTGTTTGCGCAATGCCGGCTCCCATTTGACCGGCGCCTACGATACCAATGGTTCGAATCGGTGAAGTCATTTTGCCTCTTTTCAATCACCATTAGCCCCAAAAACTGACTATTTTCCAATACAAAAATCAGAAAAAATCTTTCCTAAAATATCGTCAGGCAGTGTTTCACCTATGAGGGGTGATAGAGAATGGAGTGCCTGTCGAATATCGGCGGCAAAAAGCTCAAGTTCCGCTGCTTGCTTGGCTCGTTCTAGATTTTCAAGAGCAGCGGTGACAGCGTTATGATGATCCACGCGAGTCAAAAGGATTTCACCGCGGTCACGACAGGTCCAATTTTCACAAAAATGAGTCATCGTATCGATAGCCTCAGCAATTCCTGCACCGGTAAGGGCTGAAGTCGCAGCCCAAGTTGTAATTTCTAATTTCCTAACACGATGGGCGGACTCATCCAGCTCGTCCTGAGATAACTGATCTGATTTGGTAAGTATTCCAAGAGTTTTTTCTGTGAGGCTGGGTATTTTAGCCTGGGAGAGTGCGTTCCATTGCTGCTGCGCGGATTCGCGGGAAGAAAGTGGATCCACGATAAAGAGGATCATGTCGGCGTCGCGACAGGCTTGGAGCGTTCTTTCAATTCCCATTTTTTCGATGGGATTTTCCGTATTTCTTAGGCCTGCTGTGTCTTCCAGTCGAAGCGTGATGGTGGTTCGTTTTCCCCGAAGCGTCAGTTTTTCCCTCACCACATCTCGGGTCGTCCCAGCAATTTCAGAAACGATGGAGCGATCCTCTCCTAACAGAGCGGTTGGACTGGCTCTGGAGAAAATGTCAGGATCTCAAAATCAAATCTTGACCGACCTCGCAGAAGGCCTCCGAAAAATGGCCGTCCTAGGAGAGGTTGGAATTGATTTCGCCGACCAAGACATTGATGAGGTATCACTTCCTACTCTCAAAAAAAATCTCGGCCCATCTGTTCTCCTTTTGGAAAGACTTCGCCAAAGTTACAGCAAAGGCATCAAGCTTCAGGAAGGAATCCGAGTAGCATTCGTAGGATTACCTAACGCAGGAAAGTCGAGCTTCTTTAACGCGAGGTACGGGGTCATA
>Ga0206839_1186_pt1 | contig 12481 bp, 12 predicted proteins | sample Alteio_BWOrgCont_27_FD_152883 | JGI IMG/M metagenome (GOLD analysis project Ga0206839, IMG submission 152883) | Enriched cells from forest soil in Barre Woods Harvard Forest LTER site, Petersham, Massachusetts, United States -... | ecosystem: Environmental > Terrestrial > Soil > Temperate forest >... | reverse complement strand
ATGGTCCGGGCCGACTATTATGATTGGAACGGAAAATTCGTAAAACAGGTGACGTTTCAAAACTACAAACGTTTCCCCCCTGGAATTTGGCGGGCTCAAATGGTTAAAGTCAGAAATTTTCAAAACAGGCGCGGCACTGAACTCATTTTGACAGGTTTGTCGGTCTATAAAAATTTACCCGACAGCGATTTTTCGGTTCAAGCTTTGGAACTAAATTAAAAACCGCCGGCCATGGTGCGGTCCACTTCTTCGATTGTCGTCAGGCCATGGACTGCCATTTTGAGGCCGAATTCAAACAAGGTTTCGAAACCATCCACCCGTGATGCTTCCAACATGGCTTCGGCTGTTCCGTTTTCAGCGATCAACTCTTCGATGGCGTGGTTCTTCTGCCAGATTTCCATTATGGGAAGGCGGCCGTTGTAGCCCGTGTTGTTGCAGACAATGCAACCTTTGCCAGCCCAGAGGTGCTCGGGAAGTTTTTCAAGATGCAACTTATTCAAAAGAAGCTTCTTTTCGAAATCCTGAACAGGGCGGGGCGCACGGCATTTCTTGCAGATCGACCGCACCAGACGCTGAGCCATGGAGCCTATTAAGCCCGCGGACATGGTTCCCAACGGAACTCCCAATTCCTTCAACCGGTTCTTCACGGCGAAGGAGTTGTTGGTGTGAAGGGTGGAAATAACAAGATGGCCTGACAGGGCCGCCTCGAACACGGACTTGGCGGACTCAGCGTCCCGAATCTCGCCGACTATTAGAACGTCGGGATCCTGGCGAAGCGTGCTCTTAAGGGCTCGTTCAAAAGTGAGGCCCGTTTTTTCATTGATTTCCATTTGGGAAACGCCTGGTATTTCCAACTCCACCGGGTCTTCCAGGGAAATAATCTTCACGTCCACACGATTGAGTTCGCCGATGAGGGAGTAAAGTGTTGTAGTCTTGCCGCAACCCGTGGGACCGGTGACTAAAAATAAACCTTGTTTACATCGGGCGACATATTTCAAGACTTTTACCGTCCGCGAGTCCGGCGCCAGCATCATCAACGGTACCGCCGAGCTGCGATTGCGAATCAGACGCAGCACGGCTCCTTCGCCATGTTTGGTCGGAGAAGTAGCCACGCGAGCCATAAGGTCCACGCCATCTTCATGGATTTTAAGTTGGCCATCTTGGGGAATGAGGTGGTTTGAAATATCGAGAGAGCTCATAACCTTGACCCGATTGAGAAGGGACTGGCCCACCTCATTGGGAATTTTACTGGCCACCTCGGTCAACACGCCGTCTATGCGATAGCGAACGCAGTAGCCAGTGCCCGTGGGCTCCAGATGCAAATCGCTGGCACGGGCTTCGAATCCGTCTATAAGGAGTTTGTTCAATTCCGTGACGGTTCCGTCGCCGGACTTTCGAATGGGTACGGGCTTGCCGTTTCCGTGAACCTCCGCATGACTGTTCCCGTTCACTGTCTCCGACTGAATCATCCATTTCTGAAAATTTTCAAAACTCACAAATTCAATCTTGATTCGATAACCTCTCAAATATCGGGAGATAATCGAATAGATGGACTCGTTGTCAGGATTGACGATTCCCAGCGTGATTTCCTTGTCTTCCAGACGCAGTGGAATCACCAAATGCTGACTCATCAATTGCCTTGGAATTAATTTGCTCAGTTCCTGCAGTTGGGCCGGTTTGTCTCCGGTATAAATTTTCAGGGCCAGTGAGTCGGTGTACGATTGTAGCCGCAGAGCCAGAATTTTCGCCAGATTGATGCAGAACATCCCCGATGAGAGAAGGTGAATGAAGGTGTCTTTCGGCATGCGCAAGATACGGCTATTCTCGATGGCTCGCGCTAACTGGCCGTGCTGGAGATTCAGCAAAAGAGACACTTCCGCCATTCCCTCGGAGGAATTACGAATTCGTGAGCTGGTCCACCCCATTTGATTCGCCGTAGGCCGGCTCAACTCGACCCTGCCCGTCTGCACAATGTAAAAATATTCAGACACGTCGCCCAGACTGAAAACAGGCTGTCCCGCTTGTACTTCGATGCTTTCAAACAGGGCGGTGAGTTGTTCCAGTGCGCCTTCAGCCACGCCGTGAAAGTAAGGGCTCCGCTGGAGACAAGTTTTCGCGTCCACGAACTCCGCCTCAACGGGCTTGACCGGCTTAGTGGGAGCCGACATGTCTCCGTACATGTGGCTTAGACGTTTGAAAGCGTTTTCGAATTCGTGCTCACTTATCATGACCACATTGATTTGAATATCGGGCATGGCGGTTTTGCAATGTTCGAAGAAAGTTGTTTTAGAGGGATCCTTGGCCGCCACAAGCAGGATGCCAGGAAAATGATTTAGCGGAAGAACACCAAATTTCTTCCACTGGGATTGGGGCAGAAGTTTCGGAATCTCGGCGTTGTAGGAGATTGACAAAGGATCAAAATATTCCAGAGAAGAGCCCGCTACCGAATTATGAATGAGATCAGCGAGTCTTATGACCAACCGCTGACCGATGCTCGGCACCTGTTCGATGATTTTAAGAAAGGCTTCGCCGTTCATCCGATAAAGGACCGAGTCTTCTAACGCAAAAGCGGAAGTGGATTTATTGGCACGGTTGAGAACCGAAAATTCAGAAAAGTGCGTGCCCGGCTTCAAGATAGTCACCCGGCTCACATCGTGCATTTCGTGACGGTATTTGACGATTTCGACGGCGCCGGTTTGAATAAAAAAAACGTCTTCGCCTATCTCGCCTTCAAGAACAATCGGGTCTCCCTTTTTGACTTCCATTATACGGAGACTTTGCGCGGCCAAATCAATGGCCTGGCCGTCCGCTTCCGCGAACAGAAGACTGCTCATAAGCATGGATTGCAGGGAATGCTTTTTGTCAGACGGCGTGTTTTCCATATAATTAAATCGGTTTGTTGAGCGGCATCCTTGATTGCTCTGGACCTTGGGCTCGGGATTTTCACTGGAGCTTGGCCCAGTTTGTTCAACCCGAAACATGATTGACCGGAAGGCAACGGACAAATATATGTTCCTCGGGAGTTACCGATGGAATTGAGGAACGAAATTTCAAGTCTGCCCTTCATAGAAGAACTGGATCGGCTCAAAAGTGTGCTGAGACGGACCATGACCTTTGATGCTTCAAGGCTTGAGAATACGGCGGAACACTCCTGGCATTTGGCCATGGCCGTACTCGTTAGCGCCGATCTGTCCAACGAACCCATCGTTCTTGAGCAGGCCGTGAAAATGGCCCTCACCCATGACATCGTAGAAATAGACGCCGGCGATACTTTTCTTTATGACGGCGGGGCCAACGCCGACAAGACAGACCGTGAGCGGCGCGCAGCTGAAAGGCTGTTTGGATTACTCCCCGCCAACATCGACAATGACTTGAGAGACCTTTGGGAACGCTATGAGCGGCAGGAATGTGCCGAATCCAAATTCGTCATGGCCTTTGACCGTTTTTTGCCGCTGACCGCGAACTTCAAAACCCAGGGCCGAAGTTGGAAAAAGCACGGAATAAAAAAAAATCAGGTCATGCAGTTAAACGAAAAGATAGCGAAAGGCTCACGAAAACTCTGGCAATACGCCGAAGCCATGATCAATGAAGCCGTAAAGCTTGGATACTTGCCGACTGAATAAAATAAACTGAGAAAAACCCTCGCCTGAATATTGGGGCAAATTGCTGCCCCATTTTGCCTGACCTGTTCGCCAAAGACTCGTCAACCGTTCTCCAGTCCATTCAGAAGGGGCCCGTCAATTGCAAGATATCTTAAAGCGCCGTGACTAAAATGGGGGATGACATCATGGGACAAAATGCTTTTACAAAATTAATACTGTCTTTGCTTGTGATCGCCGCATGGAACGTGGCAAGCGTGGCCATGGCTGAAAATCAAAGTGCCGCTCAAAATACTTATCCCGCTGAAAATGGAAACTACAACACCGACATGACAAACAACATGGGCGTGGGGATTAACGTCGGAACTATGACCGGCCCTCAGATCAAGTGGTGGCTCAGCAACAGCCAAGCTTTTGACGCGGGCATGGGTTTCAACTCCTCAAGCACGGCGTTCTTCGCCGATTATCTCTTCCATTTCAACATTCAAAATGGAGGGGGCGTAGATATTCCTTCTACCGTGTCGCCCTACATCGGAGTCGGCGTCGTCGGGGGATGGGGCGGCAACAGTATATTCAACCACAACATTCAAAATTTTGGTTTTGGATTTCGAGTTCCTTTGGGAGTTGAATTTCTTCCCCATGGAGTACCAATGGGCTTCTTCGGAGAAGTTCAACCCGGAATTGGTGTTGCTCCCGACACTTTTGGATTTTTGCAAGCCGATTTGGGAGGTCGTTACTATTTCTAAAGATACCTGTACCTTTGAAAGGAGACATTTATGTCTATGAAAAAAATTGGTATTGTTTCTCTGTCAATCTTGGGGTTCTTAGGCGCCAGCTGTGCCATGCGCGAAAATAAGTCAGCCCCTCAGCCTGCTGAAACGCAAGCCAACACCCAAACTAATAACGCGCAAGAAAATGCGCCCGCCTCCGTGAAAGCACCCCTCTTTCAAACTGTCCCGATGCAAACCAGTGATAAAGTCCCTGCCGCCCAAGGTGAGGTTAAAGTTTCTGAAGGCAATAACAGTGGCAACACAACTCTGGACGTCACGGTAAAACACATGGCTCAGCCGGATAGAATTGCGGATAATCTCAACACCTACGTGGTTTGGGAGCTATCAACGGAGGCTTACAGCCAGCCTCATAATATCGGCGCCATCAGCGTGGACCAAGACGAGACCGGGCACCTGCAGACCATGACGCCCCTTAAGAATTTTCAAGTGTTTGTGACCGCCGAAAACAGCGCTACGGCTGCAAGACCCACTGGTGACAAGCTGATGTGGACCAGTATTAGCAAATAGGTCGAGAGAACTTCAGGAGGACCACTCAACTGAAGATAACCCTTTAAGGTTTGAAAGGGTTGGAATAAGGGAAGGAACTTCATCACGGTTTTTCGCGGCATTTCGCCGTAGTTCCCATTCCAACCTTGTTTTTCCCTCGTGGGGAATATAAGAAATTTTTATCGATTCAATTTCCATTTCCGCCGCTAGGATCTTAGCGCGCAGTTCAAGCTCCGTGGGGCCGCCGGACTCCGTTTGCACAATCAGTTTTCCGGGAATCTTCATTGGGATATGAGTTTCAAAACTCCTGAGGACAGTCAAAGTCACGAAACCGATAGCCACACCCGTCCATCCGATGGCGAGCTGGCCGCCTCCAAAACAAAGTCCCACTACGGTCATAAACCATAGGGTCGCCGCCGTCGTCACTCCCGTTACCACATTGCCTTTCCGTAGAATGGCGCCGCCGCCGATAAAACCTATGCCGGTGAGAATTCCAAGGGGCAGACGCATGAGATCCATAACCGCGAAGGACTCGGGCGATTTGCCAGTAAGAACCAGAAGCGCATTGGCTTGGAGCATGGCCAAGCACGCCGCAACACTAATAAGTAAAGTGGTTCGCAGACCGGCATTGTGTCCCCGCTCGGTCCGATCCAAGCCAATGATAAAAGCACTGGCCACAGTCGAAAGCAGACGCCAAAAAATTTCGTTCGCCGTTAGGTGTACAAACATGGCTTATCCCCCCGAACCCCTTCTAGGCTCAAGAATTCGTCCCGTCAAGCCACCGATACCCAACTTACTGGGCCGGCGGGCTCGGCGGCCGCCAATCATCATTAGGATAAATGTGAGACAGAATCTCATAAAGAAGAGGATCCCGTGTTCTTAGGCTGTCGCGGCCGCTCAGAGAAGGATCGCTCCACGGGTTCACTGTTTCATAGGTGCCGAACCAAAGATCCGTGCCTCCGGCGAAGTACTCAAATTCATCACTCAAAATATAGGCGTTTTCACCATTTGGTCTCTTATAAAGACGGGAGGCCAAAGCCTGCTGATAAGCATTCCGAATCTCTATGCGCTCGCCCTCACTTAAACCCAGATTTTGGATAGAATGGGCAAATTCATGAATGGTCACAGAAAAGCCATGGTTCAAGTAAGGATCCCGTATGCCGCAAAGATTTCTCTCACATGTCACCGTGACCGGATTATCTTTGACGGCGCCCCCACCCCGCACTTCATCGAAAGTGCGACGATCTCCGATGGGAACCGTCTTGCCTTTCCATTTCCGCATTTCTGGAATCTCCGTATATTTTTCTTCAACTCCAAGAATCGAAACCTGCGTGTGCTGCTTAATGAGATTTTCTCTGACGTCGGGCCGCCGAGAAAGCATGTGATCCACGATCCTTGCCACAAGGCCGAAACTCACATCCGAGACGTGCGACGAACCCAGGATGGGAATACCTCCATCGTCCAAGTATTTTCCGTAATATTCATTGAAACCGGGAGGTGGCGCTCCAATATTCAAAAGCAGCATATCTTCCGCGCAAGACGCCAGTGCCATATTAAAAACACCGCTCCCCAGAATTATAAAAAAAACCAGAGATCGGACTACGCCCATTGATCAGGGATTGATCTGACCGCAGGCGCTGTTCCTGGTCAAATCAGAAAAGTTCTTAGGATACTTAGTGCAAAGGTCGGAAATAGAAACATTGAAGACAGGACGATTAGAGTTGTCGGCGAGTACAAAGTACAATTCACCCGTGCCCGCAATATTTTTCTGTCCCACCAAAAGTTTATTAACGATTCCCGAATCAACCGGGCCGCCGGTCCCAACTTGAACTTGGATAACCGCCAGATCGGTGGTGCGACCCGCAGACCAGTCCAAAAGAAAAGAATCCGTCGAGCGCAGATAAAAATTCCAACGGTAGAGCGTGTTCGCCACCGAAGAATCCACGTCCGACGCGTAAGTAAATATATAATTAGAGCCATCGGGATCTTCGCCGTAGGTATAGACCGCCCCAAAAGCAGGAGCTTTATTTTCAGGATTAACTTTGAAGGGAAGCGTTTGTCCCAGGTCCCTGTTAGAACCAAAGACGCCGCAAACAAAAGCAAGAACCGCGAAAAATAAAATCGTCTTGCAAATTTTCATTCTCAAATCTCCCCGATTCAAATTTGAAGTCGGGGAAGATAACACACGGAATATGGGGTGTGAAGCCCTATCGCTACGACATGAAAATCACAACCAATTCGTGCCTGAATCCGAATACGGCGACTCGCCCCGATTACGCGACGGCGGCTTTAGTTTTTCAATCCCGACCGTGATAGTTTGTAAGACTCCCTTATTCCAGGTAAGAAAGGATTTTCAGAACCACCGTATCGCCTTCAGTTTGAGAGCCAGTCGCGGCTAGAACACAGACGGAATGGAAACCAACAAACTGAGCCAGTTCTTTATCGATCTGAGGATCCCGGGAGTAAATCGGCGAAGGCGGCAGGAGTTGACCACGGACAACCGGTGTAAAAACCAAGGCCGTACCGGAAGAGTCCGCAGTGATTTGCCCACAGAGTCTCGCGGTGGAAGCAAAAGCAGAAGCCGAAAGGCACAACATTAAACCAGCCAATAAAATTCTCATTTCTCACTCCTCATTATTGTAATTTTTTTGCGGCAACTGGAAATTTTAGACGCTCTGGCGCCACCGGAAAAATCCAAGGCCATACTGAAAATCTTCAGTAATCCAAAAGCCAGAAACATGCCAAAAAAACTGGAATAACCGCCGGCCCTTATGCCACCATAACCCCAGAGGACGCCTTCCATACCAAAGGAGACTGCAACTTGAGCGAGCAACCCATCCGAATTTCCTCCCGATACACGATTTTCTACAAAAGAGTTTTTCCCATCCTCTGGTTTGGAACCATTCTTCTCATTTTTGCATCGATGCTGTTTCCGCCCTTGATTTCATCGTCTAAACCCCGGGCTCCGCTACCGCCAGTGGCGGTAATCGTTCCCGCTTTATTGTTGATCTTCGGCTATTTCCTCTGCCGAAAATTGATTTTTGATTTGGTTGACTATGTTTACGATTGCGGTGACGTCCTACTTGTCAAAAATGGTGGTAAAGAAGATCGGATTCCCCTCTCCAACATTATGAACGTCAGCTACGCTTATTTCATGAATCCGCCCCGGGTCACTCTTTCATTGCGGACCGAATCGTCCTTCGGAAAAGAAATCTCCTTCGCTGCGCCGGTTCGCTTCGCACCTTTTTCAAAAAGCGCCTTAATAGAAAACTTGATTCTCAAAATCGACCAACAGAGAGGTGGCCCCAAGCAATGACGAAAAAACTTCTGGTGCTGTTTCTCTTTGGACTCACGCCGACGGCATCTTTCGCCCTCGGAAATGGTTCCCTTGGGATCGCAGGTGGATGGGGCGCGTTCTCAAACAACAACTGGTCCCTCTCAGACTATGGAGTGAGTCTGGCTTTCAAAGGAGAGCGCCCTGGGGAGCTGGCCGTAGGATACACTGTCAACCAGATCAATACGCCGGGAGGCAATGTGGTTCTAAAGCAGACCGAGCTGGACCTGCGCCGTCGGTTCTCACCCCGGTTTGGCTTTTACATCGGCCTTCCCATAAACTATTTTGCTTCATCAAATGAGGGGATCATTCCCTCAGGCGTAAATCTGGGATTACAAGCCGGCTATGACATTGGCATCGGCGACAGGGCCTCGTTCGGATTTCATTTTCAAGATACGATCGTGAGAAACTACTATACGGGCCTTTTCACGCTCAAATACTGGGCATCCCGGGATTAAAGAGGCTAACAAAGACTCTAAACTCCTCTACTTTCATGAACGTGTTCAAACAGTTAGCCCCCCCCGCGGGCCAGCCTAAAGTCTTGGGCCGGTCTAGCCGATCAGATATCGGGTGAAAAGGGGTTTCGGAGTGTCTTCTCTTAAGGAGAAATTCATTCGTTTTAGAAATGCCATCGGGGCTCGTGAAAAAAGCCCTTTTGGATTCGTTTTGTTTGTATTTATGTTGGCACTCATAATTCCGTTTCAGAATTGCGGACAACAAGACGACGCGGTTTTTGTTTCATTCCCAAGTAATTCAAATTACCCAGGTACATATGCAGGCCAGTGCGTAATGAGCCAAACATGGTCAACGCCTCTAGAAACATACCAATACGTCACAGGATACAATACTTATTTACAATCCATGGGATCGGACTCGTCGGGCGCCCTTTACGTTTCCGGCTACGGCTACGATGCCAATATGACCATGCACTGGCTTGTACAAAAAAGTGTAAACAGCGGCAGCACCTGGGTCGTCCTCGATGATTACCAACTCTCGCCCGGAAAAAACGCCATGCCGTCAGCGGCTGGATTGTTCGTGACGGGAAATAATATTTTTGTCACAGGCCAAGCCACCGATACCTCGGGCGTTCTGCACTCGATTATAAGACAAAGCACCAACGCCGGTCTCACTTGGAACACGGACAATGACTATCAGTACACCATCGGCCAGAACAGCATGGGCGGCCAGATCGCATCGGGGCAAACGGGAACTTTGTACGTTTTAACGACCGGTGTGGATGGGGCAAAAAAATATCACGCCGTAGTCAGAAGCAGCAGTGACGCCGGAACAACCTGGAGCGTGGTGGATGATTTCATGTATGGCGGAGACAATGTGCTTTCGGCCAACGAAATCGCCGTAAGCCCCCAAGGCGAAATTTTCACAGCGGGAAGCGCCGAAGATGCTGATGGAAACAATCACTGGTACGTCCGCATGGGGAGTTCCAACGGCAGCACCTGGTCCACCGTAGACGATTTTGTCTACAGCGCTGGATTCGGTAGTGCTCCCTCGACGACCATAGCCTTCGACTCCAACGCTTCAGTTTACGTCACGGGAAGCGGTGACGACGGCTTTGGCTCCCACTGGGTCGTAAGAAAAGGCGAGGCCACAGGAGCTTCTTGGGCCACCATCGACGACTACCAATATCAAACGGGCGCCGGCTCCGTGGCCGGAGGACTTTTTGAAGATGCCCAGTCAAATTTTTACGTTTTTGGGACAGGCCAAGACCAAACCAAATTCAACGAAATGCATTTCAACGTAAGAAAGAGTTCCGACATGGGCTCCAGCTGGACAACGGTCGAAAATTATTTCTACGCCGCTGCCTCGGGAACCGGTCAGGGGACATCCTTCGGCGGGTTCACCGTCACACCCACGGGCAGTGTCTACACAGCCTTATCAGCCACCGACGGCGGCGGTCAATGGCACGGACTCATCCTAAGCATGCCCTGCGTGACACCTTCTCCCACTCCTACGGCGACACCTATCAACTAACTGATACTATTATCTTCCAGCTATGGACAACTTGATCGCTGGCTGGGCAGGCCCCTTTAGTGTGGCACAAAGAGCGGCGTCCAATCCCACAAGCTTCTGATAATCAGGACCGACCTGGTCATTGAGCTTTGAAGCGTAAACTTTTTCTGCCTCACCGTGTTCCTTCAAACAGGTCTCATAATAGGAAGTCAACGTGGGGTAAGGAGGATTGTAATCCATATCCTGTTGGCTCAGGACGATGGGAGACATATCCGCTTCTCTATATGCGAATTTATCCATATCGGTGGGATTCGGGACTTCGTAAGCTTCTACGTCGGGGACAATTCCCACGATCTGATTCGTGTGTCTGGGACGAGCTTCGTTGCCGGGCAAATAAAAACGAGCGATAGTCTTCGCAACGTAGGTGTTGGGGATCAAATTCCGGTCTACATAGGTGTAGGGAAAGAGGAACCATGGGCCCGTGTCTTGAACAGTGGCTTTTCCCCAGGTCCTCGCTCCAACAATGGGCCCCACGCGGTAATCCTGAAGGTCTCCCGACAGAATTTCAGAAGCGCTGGCCGAATTGGCATTAACCAATGTCACCACTGGAACTTTCACGATTTGATCAGCGGTGGATTTAATTTCCTGGCTGGGTGGGAATTCCTTGCCTAAAGATCTCTGCTCGACAACCAATTTTCCTCTACCGACAAACAGCCCCGCGATGCAGGCGGCGTCGTCAAGATGGCCTCCCGGATTATCACGAAGATCTAAAATAATCGCTTCAACTTTTTGCGGCTGGGATTGAATGGCATTCAATCCATTGGTAACCGTAGCGCAAAGGCCGTCGGTCATAAAAGACCGGATTTTGATGTAACCCACGTGATGAATTTTTGAAGTCTTGGAGTCTTGAACTTGTAAGTCAGTTTGCCAGGTTACATTCTCCTGGTGAATTTTTGCGCGGATGATGGTCACGTCCAACTCTTGGGTCTTTCGCTGAATTTTCAGCGTGACGGGAGTTCCTGAAGACCCTTGGACCACATCAGCGACCTGCTCGGTGGTTTCACCGGTAACGTCTTTCCCATTGACGGCGAGAATGACGTCATTGGATCTGATTCCAACTTTGTAGGCAGGACCGCCCTCAAAGGGCTGGGGAATAATGATTTTGCCGCCCAGAGCCCGAATCGACACTCCGATACCCGAATAGTCGTCACTGGTCCCCTTGGACATTTCATCAATCATCTTTCTCGGCAGCACGTAACCGTGAGCGTCCACTGCGTTGGTGATATAGGCGTTTAAAGCTTCGCCAGCAACCATGGATTCATTGGCCGCCGTAATGCGATTTTGTTTAGCCCAGGCGATAATCCCATCGAATGGAATGGGATTTCTGGTGGTGGCCGCCAAAACCTGGGTTTCCCAATAGGCGATCTCTTGTTTCTCGCGATCGCGGGATTTCATGATTTCGGCGATAACGTCTTTATCGTCCTTTTGAGTCTGTTTCGCACTTACGGCTTTCACGATCTTATAAAAGCCAAAATCCTTTAGGATGACATACGTCACACCCAAATTGTCTTCAGCGCTGAACTTGTTCAGATTTTCAAGCCAATCAGACGTAGTGAAGAGAGTGCTATCTTTGGAATCGGACTCGTACAAAATGCTGTCGATGGCGCGCACGCAACCATCAAGGTTGGCGCCTGACGCGTAACAGATTTGGGGGTTCAGGACGGCTGTGGTTATAAAGCCGGTTTTTATTCCGACAGTATCCCACAGCTCCTCCTGATGGGACCGATCGGCTGCGTAGAGATTGGTGGACATAGAAATCAAACAGATCAAAGTGACAAGACCGCGGAGCAAGAACTTCATAATATGTACCTCCCTAACGTACCGATGCGAGAGGTCAACTTTACAAACCTTGTGCCAAAAAACGGCCATTCTGAACGGCCCTCGCGACCGCTTTTGCGCGCTCCAATGTGGATCTTTCGCTCCAGGAGAGATTTTTTTCACGTATTTCCACGGTCGGCCCTTGAAGTTTTTATATTTCCTTGGGCCCCAAGGGATACTAAACTCCTAAGCCATGAACCAAAGGGACCCTCTTTATTTCTGGAATCGCCGCACCCAAAAGCAAGAGGAAGAAATCATTTACGGAGACAAGGGTGTACGATTTCTCTATGCCTCTGATGTGGGGAAAAAACTTTCCGCCGTCGTGACAGCGCCTTTAATAAGCCGCTTATACGGCGCCTTTCAAAGCTCCCCCTTAAGCCGCTCCGCCATCGCTCCATTTATTAAATCTTTTGGAATCGAAATGA
>Ga0206839_1085_pt1 | contig 12595 bp, 13 predicted proteins | sample Alteio_BWOrgCont_27_FD_152883 | JGI IMG/M metagenome (GOLD analysis project Ga0206839, IMG submission 152883) | Enriched cells from forest soil in Barre Woods Harvard Forest LTER site, Petersham, Massachusetts, United States -... | ecosystem: Environmental > Terrestrial > Soil > Temperate forest >... | reverse complement strand
CTTTTCTGCCTCGTTGTAGTCGACGATGTTTTGCACTTGTTCAACGAAGACGGGGTGGTTATGTCAAGTCGAGTGCCAATGGCGCGCTTCACGTGCGGTTAGCGCTACACCAGGTTTAACGTGGACACTAGAAACATCGACCACCAACTCGGCGACTACAACATCATGGGCTGCGAGAAATGAAGATCAAAAATCACCACTTGCCTCATTGGCAAAACGAGACCTGAACCTCATCGTACAGTGGTCATTGCGGTGCGGCCAGTGGGTCCATCATTTTTCGGATCAAATCGTCCCTCGAACGTCATTGGAAGGTGGTGGGATTCTGCAAATACACGGCGGTGCTGCAAACGACGATAGCGATGGTCACAATGATCGAGCTTCGGGATGGCTACGCGGCCGCGTTTTCCTACCTCCATGTTGTCTGCGACGTACAGGCAAATTGTGGGTTCGAGTATCACTATCCGATCACGCCGCTACTATCAAAAGCGAACGAGGAATGGGCGCAGTTGCCGCTTTCTCTGGTCAACAAAGGCACGAATCCATCATCACACCATTGGTAGAGATCACGCAGCTTCATATTCGTCGCATAGACCAGGCGGTGCAATTAGCAGCCGATACAACGATGTACGAAGCACTTCAATTACAACTGCACAACTCGAACGACGACACTGCCCAATCTGTGTTCAACAAAATCCATGGTGACGACGTTTACACGTATGGCGAAGAACGCACCCTGGGACATTGGTTAACATTGCGTTCGAGTTGGGCCAAAATTCGCATTTCAGCCACGCGTCTTCACTACACGGCTGCAGCCGCCAGTGCGATAGAACGACTCTTGCAGGAAACAAGAACGACTGACACTGTACTTCTACATGAATCCAAATCTGTTAACCGTATTGCCGAAGGTATGCCCGAAAGCGATACCCAAGGTCCAAACGTAGGCAGCGCACTTGGAGGCTTGGGCCGCGGTGCAGATGTGAAGCAACTCTTAATGATTGATCATTTGCTCGAACCGCACAGTGAAACACGTACTGCGGCGCTGATTCTGGCGCAATGCATCTTGTGGTTAAACTCGTCAAACACCATCGGAGCCGCAGACAGCACAAAAGACAAGACGACACAACAAGATGTGTGGCAACCGCACTCGGCCAATGCTCTGTCGCCAACAAAATCGAGTGGGTCGCAAGCAGGAAATGGAATGATATTCTTCGCCGATGAACGAATACAGACGCACCGCGATTTGGAGCGTCACTTGTACGAGGTCGCACAGTTTTTGCCTGCACACGCTCATGTTGTGCTTTGGGGAAATGGCGAAGCGGCATCGTTGCGACTAGACAGTGCTCTCACTCTGCGTTGGAACGGCAACACTAGTGCTGCAAACACACCCGTATACACCCCATCTCAATTGTTGTTAAGCCAAGGCATGCTACCCAACACCCGTGCGCACTGTGCCTTTTCACTGTCTCGCGACGCTTGCAGGCATTTCCAAAATTCGCTGATCGCCTCGTTGATTGACGCACCTGATGGAACGTCGAACGGTCAGTCGCCTACAATACTAACAAACGGCCCACGCGAAAGAACGTCCAACAGTCCAAGTCACATTAGTGATGATATGAACCCTCATCACGCGCCATGGGAGCACATGATTGCAAAGGGGCTTTGCGACACTCTGCGTGCACTGGTCGAGACACCAAACGCGGTGTACATTTGCAACCCACCACTTTTTGTAATGCCACGACAGTATGATTCGCCACTGGCACTGCACGGATCGTCAAGGGCCCCCGCCTACAAGCCATCCGACAGCGCGGTGGCGAGCAGGATGTCGATGGTGAAACAACAAGGCGCAGGGTTAACGCCAACAGTACAAAACGCCAATCGTACCCCGTTCGAGTACCGAAATTACGTTGATGCGCACTTGGCTTCTTCCATGTACAGATCCATTATACCGCCCAACATTGAAGTGTCGCATCTTGAGCGTTCCAGCGCTTACCGTGCATCCGTAGTGGTTTATAGTACACATTCCGACATGTTGTCTGACCAAGGCGGAGACTTGTTGCGACAAGCTGTACAGGACTTGCGAGTCCAACAACAATCATATTCAAACATTGAACTGCTCTGCGCTGATGTGGTTCATCATAATGATGTGGACAAGTCAATCAAATCCAGAAGCAAGGCACTCAAGGCGCTTATAATGGGATTGGGATTGAACGAGTCATTGGAGGCGACGCCGTTTGACGATACCACTCGCCTTATACCAGTAACCGTCGACGTCTCAAATGCGGACACAACACGTATGCTTTCGTCCGGTTCGGGTTCACCCGATGTCGCGAAGTTGCGAACGGACATGTTCTATCGCGCTGCTCAACAGGCGACGGGCGAATTTATACTTTTTTGGAACATGGACGACGATGCGACATCTGCTCCAAACCGTTTAGCACAACAAGTTGCAGTACTCTTATGCTCGCAATTCGTTGTTTGCAGTTGTGAGCGTGGGCTCAATGATTCAAAATTTAGCCAAAGGCGAGTCCAACGCGTGGCGTTACAAGAGCACCAGTTTGAATTGTCCATGTACCGCCGGCGTGACTTGTTACACGCCTTGTCGCGCGAAATCACACTTGGTCCAAGTGCAGGTACGTCAAACGTATTGATGAAGACTGAGCAGGACAGTGTTATTGGCGATCGTTCTGTTCTTGCCAATTTGTTTAATGTGTTTGCAACAGTGGCCAAAGCAAATGGCGCGGACGGCGATAAATTAAACATGGACGAGACAGCATCATACGCAAGGCTATCCTTTTATCATTGTCTCCCATTAAAACTCGTATTCGAGGGAACGCGTACAGAGCGAAACACCTCTTGATACAATCATACATTTCGGGATCAAACAAAGAATACTGAATATAGATGCTACACGTGCTCGTTTCTTGTTGATGCTTTTGGCACTCGATTGTCCAGTGATTTGTGACGCGCTCTATAACATATAATTGATCACGATACTGTTGCCATAAAACGCACATGTCATCTCAAGCACGTGTCCTCGTTTTTCTACAGGTGCGCGGTCGTTCGAGTTCAAACATTGAAAACATCAAAGACGGGAGTGCGGAATTGAAATCATCAAACAGACGCGTGTACGCAGTCAAGTGCCATTGAAAGAGATGCAGATTTACGTCAAGACGTTAACGCACAAGACCATCGTATTGGACGTTGAGAGCAGCGATCTAATCCATACTCTCAAGCAAAAGATAGAAGACAAGGAAGGCATTCCTACTGACCAACAAAGGCTCATTTTTGCAGGACGCCAATTGGACGAGACAGATGGCAGGGCTTTTGCGGTATTTCGACTTGTCGTAATTGTCCATCATGTTTGGCGTTATCGCTTCATTGCTGTCTCGTTACGCTGATGTCCGTGAATTACTAGCGTGTGTGTTATGTTTTTCTTGGGGTTTCTGTCGTGCGCGTGCAGAATTGTGACCTAAAGGCGCCGCCTCCTCCAAAGGCGTTTCAAGCCACGTTGATACCCGTGTTTGTCAAGAATACAAACACCAAGGAAATGCTCAAGCCATGTGTCATCAGCAATCTCGGCCTGTCGTTGCATCAAGTCTGTGACGAAATATTTGTGGCTCTTGGCGCTCAGAATAAAGCTTTGGAAGGACAGTTGATTTTAGACGGCGTTCGCATTGCTGACAAGGATTTTGACAAGCCCGCCTACTATTTTGCGGACAAGAAGCACTGGCTTTTTGAGGTGTTTCAAGGTTTGTTCCTTTTGTCATTTTTGATGTTGATATTCGACACGAAAGATGTGTTTCGCATCTCATTTTGACACATTTCATAGCCCAACATACTGTCAATGATTTCAACATCCAACGGGAGTCCACCGTGCACTTGATTTTACGACTGCGTGGTGGGGGAGATGAATGCACTCCCGGTTCTTGGTTTTCTGATCTTCGATCCGCACGCACGATTCAATTTTCGAAAGATGCGCCTGACTGGCGTACGGCGGCGCCGGGCTTGTGTGTTGAGGGAGAGTGCGTCAAGTTGGGATGTTGTGCGTATGGCAAGATGGTGATTGATTCTCGTGGCTTTGGCGAATTTTCGCTCGCGCTTGACAAGGTATGAATTTTCAGCGGACGTGCATGCCATCTTTGTCTTGTATGTTGCTTCGATCACAATGCTCTGCTCGGTGCTTTGTTACTGCGCTTGCCATTTTTGTTGTTACGCTCGCTATTCTGTTGCGCGTTTAACATCACAACATTGTTCGTTCGTACTACGCTTGTATTGGGAGAAATGGTGTTTTGTGTTTTATGTTTCTTGCGTTAATGTGCGTGGTCACAATCACAAACAGGCTTCTTGTCCAATGTGTCAACAATCAATCAAGCCTGTGACGGCGGCCTTCACGCAATGCAAGTTTTATTTTTTTGGGGCTTACAACGATGAAAAGACTAGTGGTACGTGTTCATCTCACGGCATTCTTGTTTCTGTGTATTCTGGGTATTCTGTGTATTCTGTTTACCTTGCGTTGCCACGATCGATTGGTACTTTGCTTTGTCACGATCGAGTGGTACCTTGCGTTGCCACGATCGAACGGATGTGCTTTTGGCCTCATACTGTGTTTTGCAAGATCCTGTGCACCATACCTCTGCCAAAGAAGTAGTACGCAATGTGTACAAGCGCTTCGATGAGAAACGCAGCGACGGAAGCTTTGCGACTGTCAAATGGCAATTTTTGAAGCTCATTGCGCTCCGCATTAACCATTTCGAATTTGCTAACCGGGAAAGACAGGTAGGTTGTGATTCCATTGAATCATATTGCGTCGTGAGCTTAATCATCACAAAAACCGTATGCATCTCAGTGCCCAGTGTGCAATGACGGTTTGCCGTGCGAGGAATTGAGCACTTTAACAATATCTTCGTCCGATGACGGTCTCAAATCCGCCGCGAAAATCGTCAAGACAGAATGTGGGCATCGTTTCCACAGCGTGTGCTTGGATCTCAGTGTTAGCGTGCGTCCTGGCTGTCCACGTTGTTTGGTGGTCAAAAGCGAGAAGACGTGATCTCAACGAGTGTCGTTGGCGCGTATTGCAATGTTGCAGTGCTCGCCGCAACACAACACCCTCTGCGCCTGCGACTTGGCCACAAAAGAAGTGTAGCACTCTTTGTGCGCGTTGTACATGTTTTGAGTAGTTCTTTCGAGTTATCAAATACGCATCTCATTTGTTCCGTCCAAACGCGCAAGGGGGCCATGGGGGAAGCCGCAGGCGTCCCCCTTCCGGGCGCTTGGATTAGTTGGTCTCACAGTCGTCACACATGCATTTCAAAACACGCACGTTTTAGGCACGCAAAAAGAAAAAAGAAGCAAAAACAATCAATCATGAGTATGCTTTCTGAGCAATGGCAATTTGAGCAAGTTTACGAGCACGTCCAACGACGCGCGACAACTGCTGCATCACCTATTTCCAAAGAACAATGTCAAGTGTACTGGCAACATATTCAAGCCCGTTATCCGAATGCCATGTTGGACTTGGAGGAGGATGTCGGATTGTGGATCGAAATTTATGAGCGAGTCCGCTTGTTTTGGGTCCAAGCCGTTGGCGCCAATAAGATCGATTTGGTGTGGAAAATCATACAACCCTGTTATGAGAACCTTCGCTTAACTGCTTGGACCCCCAATCATCCCAATTTGTTTCAACAAATTGTACCGTGATGAGCAAGTTAACTGCGAGTGCCGACACTGCCTCGAGCGGAAACCAATCGCTAGATTTGTGGCAGGATGAAGTGCTCATTTACTTCCCTGACGCGTTTGGTTTTGATGCCCCGCTTTAGTACATGAACTTGCGGTTTTTTCGTTTTTGTGCATGTAAAGTGTTGAACGTTAAGCCAAAGCAGTGCACCATGCAAGCGAACAATGGAAGCGCGGCGGTGTTAACGACCATTACGGTGCTGCAATGTATGTGACTTGCCAAAATACACTCACATTGCGATCTAGGGTGGTTAATTTGAACTGTTGGTGTCTCTTGTCTTTGAACCCGCATACGTTCACGTATATGATCGTCGTTGCGACTCCAATGTTTGTTGTGTGTTTCACTGCACTTGACACTTGTTTTATACTCGACACGCTTCCCTTGACTCCCTCGCTTCCGTGGTTGCCACTTTGGGGGCAAATCGCTTCTCGTGTGCTCAAAAAACGACAATATGATGACAAGTAAACGTAACAACGGAACCGCATCACTAAGGTATAAACACTTTACACAACAGTCTATTAAAGCGGAGCAGCTCCGAGCTCGAGAATCACAACACCGTCTCGTACTTGTGTCCCCAAAGAGACAAACTTGGCGTACACGGCCACTCCTTCCTCGACAGAATCCACGTTGGGAAGCATACGATGCAATTGACCCATGCGTTCAAAGTGTTGCAGCGCCTCACGGAATGACATGAAAACGTGGCGTTTTCGAATCACACGCGAAAATGATGGCTGTTGTGCGTTTGTCGCGTGCGAGAATTCAATGATATCGCCCGAGCGCATGTACTTCCACTTGTCAAAATTCCTTCGCCCTTCGAGGCTTTTGAATCCGGTTCGAGTTAGTTCGTAGTACGGGTCACTCAGCGTAGCACGCCAACGACGCGGTTGCCAAACATAACGCACGACGCAGACGATTCCAACACACAGAGCCGCGGCCGCAAGTATTCCCACGAACAGCAACATGCTCGTATGCCGGTAAATACTGTACTTGACGTTGATAAATAGCCGTTGTCGATGCCCCAATCGTGCTCTCTTGCGGCGATCTGAAAAAAAACATGTTATATGCGCAACCCGTTTTGTTGCTCACCGTACCTTGTCATTTTGGACACGCTATCAAATACCCGATATTGGTACTGGGCTAAGAATACTTTGAAGCCCTGGTGTTTGTGTTTGCCCTTTGCCTGCGCGCGTAACGGGACGCTGTTACAACGCACTTCCCGTGCACATACACTACACTAGTACGCGGCATGGCATCTACACTTTCTGTTGCACCGTCACGTCAGGCCCCAACATTCAATGTCCCTCTCGCAACCGCGGGATCGGGATCATTATCCGTATCGTCAACAACAGCAACAGCAGCGGCGGCGGCAAGCGTATCCGCAGTCGCGCCTGCTACACGTGGTAGTGATTGGATACGAGATAGTAGCATACGAGCGTATGTGTTTGAGGATCCAATTCTAGACTGGTTCGAACTATATGGGCATCGGCACGGGTTTCGCACGGACTTGGAGGGGTATCAATACGACCCAAACCTCGAGTTTATGACCTTTATAGCGGGCAAAAACCGTTTGTATTTCGCCCACGTACAAAAAGCAATCGGCGAACGTTTGGCAACACATATACGCCTCCACAAAGAGGAGCATGCGCATCCACATCACAACGGTGATGTTCCCAACTCCCTTGAGGGGTCCAAGGGGAGACCGAAGGACTCCCCTTTGTGTTGGTGCGCTAGTGTGGCGGCCATGCCGTCGCCGTTGGTTCGTATTTTGGAAAATGCATCGGATTCCGAGGCCGAAAATGTGGACAAGCATGCGCAGACTGTCGCAGCAATGCGAGCAGGTGTTCCGTGTATTGTCAATGCATGTCTTCATAATACAGCCAACCGCACGATTTGTACTCCGCAACTGCTTGTACGTAGCGATATGGTCCACGTACTCGTGGACGACTTTCAAAGTTTGCTTCCCCACAATGCGTTTACTCACGGCGCACATTTGCTTGCGCCTCCTCGTGCATTTGCATCGACATCTCCACACACATCCTCATCCGCATCCGCGTCTGCATCTGCGCTTTCTGTAAGTCTGATGGAGCCCAAAGATGGATCAAACCGTGCTGTTCTGACGAAAAGCGGCTCGGCGGGCAGTGGCAGTGGCAGGTCCGATATGGACACGAGCACAGATGAACGTTTTACGAACTCGAACTCGGCGTTACGCAGCGCGACACCGGGATTGTCACGACAAGAGCAGGGAAATAGACAAGCAGAGGATGTGAGACGATCAGGCGCGTTCCATTACGTGGTTGTTATGCCGCGGTTTACAACACTCACGTTCAACGTGAACGGGTCACAGCTCAGGAACGTTCGGTCTTTTAAATTTTACAAGGCTTTGGTCTTGCTGCAGACGTGCGCGGTTGCGCTTGTGCAAGGCTATCAGCCACGTGAAGCCTACATTTTGGGTCGCGGATGGACGTGCGGCACTGGGCGTGGAGATAATGCGCTCGATACGTTCGCTATTGTACCTACATCGTCTAGCGATTGGAAGACTGGACCCGCGCAAGCGGTGGACAAGGCACTACGTTGGCTACGACGTCTTCGTTCGGCAGAAGGAGCGGCATGGACTGTACTTCCGCGACCATCCATACCCGAACTGTATCCGAATGCCAAAAACTCAAGTTGTTACCCTTGGTCAAACGCCAAGAAACGTGTCGCTCAAGAGCTACGTGAAATTACACTGTTGTGGTATGTCAGCCCGCGACATCGTCGTCGATGCCATGCGCAGGGCGTTTTCACATTTGACGATCCCCGCATATCAGTGGAAATGATTGGCATTCGGGGACCCATTATATCCAAGGTTCTCGCGGACATTATCGCTATTAATCAACAATGCTCCATTGCGCTACCTTTTGGCGTATGGCCTATAGTCGCGCCCGTCATAGACTCTTCCTTTACCGGACCACCACCACAACCACCACCACTAAACACGCCACAGGCAGTGCCAGCCACATCCGCGGTGACAGTGTCAGGCACTCGGGCTCTCTCTGTCGTTACTGCAAATGATCACGGTGCGAATGTGTTTTCAAACAATCAACGCAACATTGCGGGACTTGATGGTGCATCGTACAATCATGAATGCAAGAGCGAACCAAGTCACGAGTCAGCGTCGCCTGTTCAAAGCCGTCGATCTGCATTCATTGTGGCATCGACATTACCCAACGTTCATCCAAGACAAATTCGTTCAAATCGATTCAAGTGGCGAGAGTCGCGCTTACGGCTTGGGCCTGGCCGACGCGGCGTCGAATTTTTTGTCGATTTCGAAACGGGCTCTTCCATCAGTGACCCACTTACGAATTTTCCGTTCATTTGCGATACCACAATCATTGCTCTCATCGGTTGTGGGTTCATTCATCCCACGGACGAGACATGGGTATGTCGCATATTTGCCGTGGAAGCCATGACGAAACCAGAGGAAAAGCGCATCATCAATGAATGGCTGGCCTACATGCGTGACATTATGCGTCAATTTGCACACACACCCGCACCCGCAGATGGAAACGGTGAAACCAATGACATCGAGAGCGACAAAAAGGCTGCAGCCGCGGCGGAAAGCAAAACAGATGCCAAGGCCCCTCATAGTAATATGACGACGACCACAACAAATGCGACCGCGGCAGGTGATAATCGCATTGCTACTGCTATTGCGATTTCTAGGTCCAATAACACGGCAACGACAGTAGACGTAGGCGGATCTGCAGATTCGAAAAGAACACATGATCCTCAAAACACCTCGATCACGGCACACGGTCCACACTCGGTCTCAAATTCAGCACATAGCGCCGGTAGTAGACCAAGTGGCAAGGACGAAAAGAAAGATATGGGCGCAAATGCATCGATTGTGGGCTTGTGCGCAAATCACGATCGTCAAAGTGATTGCGACGACGTTGCACTGGCTGCGACAGCATCAACACGCGCGAAAACAAGATCGAACACACCCAAACGCACAGTCACAGCAGAGCGAGAGCAAAAGATTGACGAAAGACCGCGCGTATGGCACTGGAGCCGTGCAGAGCTGGCGTTTTTGGAGACCAACTACAATTCTGCTGTTGAGCGACACGGAGCTGATGGGACCGCATGGGTAGCGCAAGTCAAATGGTTGGACTTGCTAACAATTGTCAAGAGCGAACCCGTCGTGGTACGAGGCGCACTTAATTTTTCGCTCAAGTCGGTCGCCAAGGCACTGCACAAGCTCGGTCACGTCGAACACACATGGCCCGACTCGCAAATTTCCGATGGAATGTCGGCCATGATTGGATTGTTTCGGTGCGCAGAACTCGCACGCATTCAACGCACGAGCATGCAGGCCATTCCGCTGATGAATGACATTGTTGCGTACCTGCGACTCGACGTCAAGAGCATGCAACAAATTTTGGCATTCCTCCGCAAACGCTAACCTGGAGCTCTGCGCTGCGTATCTACCATAAAAGCCCTCCAACTGCTGTGCACTTATGCAGTGCGCATTTGACCTGCCAACGTAGGTGATCGTCTGATTCATTCTGACAAAGCGGAAACCGGAAACAGATCGCCGCATGCAATCCCGTCACTGGCAGAAATGACAGGTTTTGGGTTTACATCGATCGACCAGTGTTCGTGCACTAATCATGTGCAGATAGCGTCGTCCTATTTTGGAGTCAATTTGAGTCTTGGACACATCCCACCCGCACAGGAGCGCGCACGCTTCGCTAGACGGTTGCCCTTGGTTAGGAACCAAGGTGTTAGACGTACGTTCAATCGATCGGCTGCTTGTAATGGCTTTTCCATATTCTACTAGACGCTAATGAAGATTGAATGTCAATTGTCATTTCTCAAACCTCGTTGCGTTGTTTCCACTGCACCTCTTTGCATTCTTGTCTTGGCCTTCATATTTTTGAGATGGCGCGAAAGCTGCTTACCAAGGATGATTTTCTGCCAACAATATGGCAAACGACGAGAATGAAAGCGAAAAAGAGGCAGACACGGGGTGATGAACTTGACTAGTCAACCAACGGGGATCTCCAAATTGCAAAACGCATGTTTTCTGTTGCAAATGCTCAGGTTTATTTGGCTTGAACGGTGGTTTTGGGATACCTTCGCGGGGTGATGGTGCCAACGCTTTATGATGTGCTCGACAATGCTTTGGGTGCTAGAATGAGCGAACCTCTTCGCGCGATTATTGGACGCTATTGCGGCATCGTTCAGTCTTCCATCGTTTCTGTCGGTAACAAAAGATGTGACTCACGCTTCTAGACACCGTTTCGCCTTGTCTACTGCGTCCATTTGACCTCTGTTTGAGCTCTCCGATAACATTGTTCTCGTGTGTTGCCTTATCTTGACATGTTCGGCACTGTCGCGCTCCCTTGCATGCCGCTGACAATTTATCTTTTTGTTTGCGTGGCCAGAACCTGCGGAAGCCATTCGAGGTTCGCTATTAGAGGCACGAGACAAACAAGGAATTTGGAGACATGCACGCGTACTGGATCGCCTCAAAAAGACCATCCTGCAGGTAACCTTTTTCAATTGTCGCATCCTCGGATGGGTGTTGTGTGTGTAAACACCCTAAGCGGGGTCATGGGGTTGCAAACCCCAGGTGCAGTTGTGCGGTACAAATGAGATTCGGCTGTACGGTACAGCCTCCACGCTGCTCGCTCCCTTTGGTACGTGCGCACGCTGCTGTTTGGTAACGCCAAAACAATTGAGTTTCGATGCAAACTGGCTTCGGCACTTGAAACCGCAAACATTTGTCAATGCCAAGCATGGCCGAGGACGGTGGCATCGTGCAAAAGTCCTTGCGACGTCTGCTGATCATGATCGAGTACAAGTAAAATGGGACCCCTGCCGGCTCCCCGCTTGCGATTGCTGCACGTTTGGGGCTGTCGATTTTGGCATCTCAGGGCATAGTGGCAACCAGTGGATCCCAAACACGCGACTTGCCGTCGACGGCGAACATAGACAGGCATCAACGTGGTGCGGTAAAACGCTCAAAGGTGCTCGGTTCGCGCTGACCGCGGGTCAGTTATCTTTCGCGCCCGCTTTGTGGGAACGAAAAGATGGGAAACAACGTGCCTCGTGTGAATCTGTGGCGTGGCAAGGCTTTGATTTGAGCCAACGTGGTTGTCTTGATTTTGCAAATCGTTTTTGTGGTTACGACGGTGCTCGAGTCGCGGCATGTGACTTGGATAATTCAGACACATTATTTGTCCATGTGCGAGACAGGTTGGGTGCTAACTTTGTCCACGCGTACTGCGTGGCGGCTGTTATGGACGGTAAGCCACAGTCCGCGCTGTTTTTGGGTGAACTAGAGCTCGACGGTTACTCTGCATACGATTTGCACGCTATTGGTCCTGGCCTTGTATTATGGGGGCGAGCGCACATCGGAAGCATTTATCAAGAGAAAAGATAGAACGCTTGCTTGGCGGGTTCCTTGTTGGGGTGCGGCGCCCACCGTGCATTCTATAAAGATTTATACTGGTATATAAATTCGATATCAACATCTCTATGAACTCTCAAGTACATATAAATGCGCGTCTTGGTAACCCAATTCCGGTACCTCGTCGACCGAATTTCGAAATTTGGCACCAAGCCACAGCGAGCATGCAAGTTCTTTCTGCTTCCATACGGTTTACACACACACACACCCATCCGAGGATGCGACAATTGAAAAAGGTTACCTGCAGGATGGTCTTTTTAAACAGATTTGTGCGTTGTGCGGAAAACAGATATTATCACGTGCCTTTGGGGTAATAAATTTGGCAAATTGAAGAACCTCGTGCGTCGTGGCAAAATCACTTTCGAGATTCGTAGTTCTCAAACTTCAACTTTTCAACTTGTTACACT
>Ga0206839_1184_pt1 | contig 12629 bp, 10 predicted proteins | sample Alteio_BWOrgCont_27_FD_152883 | JGI IMG/M metagenome (GOLD analysis project Ga0206839, IMG submission 152883) | Enriched cells from forest soil in Barre Woods Harvard Forest LTER site, Petersham, Massachusetts, United States -... | ecosystem: Environmental > Terrestrial > Soil > Temperate forest >... | reverse complement strand
CAGAGAAATCTCTCGAAGCAGAGATGAAGACTCTCGCAAACAAGGATAAGCCCGTTTCTCTGAAGCAGGTCACCGCGAAAGAGAAAATGGAAGGGATTAAGGATAAGGATGCGGAAAAGGTGGAGGAAGCCACGGCAGAAGCTGCGGCTATGGAAGCCCTCTTTTTTAAAAAGTTGGACGTGGATACTCAGCTTCCTGAAGCAACTCAAAAGTTGAAAAACGTAGACAAGGACTTTGCAAAAACCCGTCCTGCTTTTGACGCCAGATTAAAATTGGGCGATCTCTACTACCACCATGGAGAATTTGCGAAGGCCTTTCCATGGTACCAAAAAGCGATAGACACAGCTCCAGGGCGTTTTGAAAAGACTTTGGCCCTGTCTTCCTTAGCTTACACCTATGAGAACGCCGGAAATTTCAACGAAGCAATCCAGACTTTCCAAAAAGGGATTGATATGGGGGAAGCAAGTTTAAAAGGAGATCTTCTCCTTGGGCTAGCACGGTGTTATGAAGCTAACCATGATACACCGAAAGCCCGGAGCACCTATGACAAGATTATCCTCGACCTGCCAAGCACTGAATTCGCAAAGTCCGCAGAGCTTTATAAGGGAATGCTCGAATAGCGTTCTAGCGCTCCGACTGCAACGAAACCATTCTAGAGAGTTGCGGAGGGTGTTGGGCGCTAGCTTGGGTCTACTACTCCTGATGGGAGCAATGGGATGTTCGGGACCACAGCTTCATCCTGAGCTCAAGGACGATCCGAAAATTTTGGTGCGTAAAGGAACCTTTACGACCCACGGTCTGTTTGAAATAGGGGATCATGGGTTTGAATATTCAAATCCAGTCCTGATTGAAAACACTCTCGTTTTTGGAAACCGAGGCATCGGCCTCGTATCTATTTATCCCCATGTTAATCAGACCCGCTGGACCCTTCCTATTAAGGGGGGTGTCATTAGCGAGCTGACGGTAGACCGTGGATCGATCTATTTCGGTGGAGGGGATGGATTTCTTTACTCGGTGAACTCAGAGACTGGCAAGGCTAACTGGCGCTACGATTTGAGGAATCCGATCATCTCTAAGCCAACGGTAAGCGGAGGACGGGTTTTTGTCACTACTTCGGACGATGTGGTTTACGCGTTTGATGCCGGCACGGGAAAGTGGCTTTGGCACTACCGTCGTCGATCCTCTCAGGTAGCGACAATTCGAGGTGCGTCGGAGCCATTGGTGGACGCGAATGAAGTCCTCGCTGGCCTAAGTGACGGGTTCTTAGTAGCCCTTTCAGTAGAAGAAGGGCAGCTCAAATGGGAGAAAAAACTTCATTCTGGGACCAAGTTTACGGACGTGGATGCCCATCCTGTTCTGGAAAATGGAATTATCTATATTCCCTCGTATGATGGAGCGTTATACGCTTTGAAGCGTCAAGGAGGAGACACGATTTGGAGGTTTGATGCGGGTGGCAGTAAGGATGCTGTCATTGATGATCAAACCCTCTTTCTGCCCTCTTCGGATGGAACGGTTTACGCTCTGCAAAAGAGTAACGCAAAAATTCTTTGGAAATTTAATCTGGACGGGGGAGTGCCCACCCAATTGATCGTCACAGATAAGTACATCGTCGTTGGATCGACTTTCCAGTATCTCTACGTCTTGGAGAAGGACAGCGGCAAAGGAGTCTATCGGTTTAATGCCGGGTTTGAAAGTGGATTTTCAGGTTCCCCAGCCTACGATCCATCTTCGCAGCGAGTTTACGCGCTTTCGGGAGCCGGAAACCTGTATTCCTTTCAATTCCGACAACCTCCGAAGAAAATTCGGTTACATGGGGCGAGCGATCCCTACATTTTTTAATCTGAAAGGTGGAATCGGCAATTCTCTGTGTCGTAGCAAATTCGGTACACGACTGTATTCGGAATTTGGACGTCAGGAGAGTTAGGAGGGAGAAGCTGATGCATGATCCTTCGAATCACTCCGCCATGGGTTGCCACCCCAATCTTAGTCCAAGGGTGGGCCAGGAGAAAATCTTCGATTGCTCGAAAAGAACGTTGGAGCACCTGCTTTCCAGTCTCTCCGCCGGGATAGCTCACATCAGCATCGGAGACATGAGATGATCTCCATCGCTTTGCAAGTTCTTCCCCGAGGTTGGTTTCGATTTCTACACGAGTGAGACCTTGAGCGGCGCCGAGGTGTGCTTCTCTGAGTCCGTAGTGCTGATAGACAGGAATAAAAAGAGCGTCCGCAATTATTTTTGCAGTTTCCGACGCACGGGTTAAATCACTGCTCAAAACGGCGTCGATCGAGTTTTCGCGAAAGTAGGGGATGAGCTGACGTGCCTGCTCCCTTCCGATGTCATTCAAGGGGATATCCGTGTGTCCTTGGAAGCGTTCGGCTGCGTTCCAATCGGTCTGTCCATGTCTGAATAAATACAGTGTTCTTGTTTTCATGAGAGTTCCAGTTGAGATTGGATCAGACTTTAACAGATTCGGCAAATTGTTTCGCGATGCGCTGGACTGTATATAGTTATTAGATACAATAGAAATGAATGTCCGTGCTTAAGACCAGATGGATGGTAGTCCCCTTTTTTGTGCTCTTGGAATTTTTCCAGCCGGTTCAAGTTTTGGCGAACTCCGATGAATTGATAAAACGCATTACAAAAACCGAAATCGTGAATCATCCTGGGCAAGAAAACAGCTGCCCAACTGGCTATTACGCAGGCAGTTACCTAAAGCGACTTCTGTACTTCTTTTTGTTGGTAGGAATTATTTCTCGAATCCAAGCTTCGGAAACAAAAGAAGGAGGGGCGCCACTGGCTAAAAGTAAAAAATGGTTAGATACAGCTTACCCGTGTCGGAGATATGGCCAAGTGCTTCAGCCTCAGGTTGTCGATTTGACTGCCCAAATGGAGGAGCTATCCGATAAGATGGGAACCTACAAGGGGGTCGCTCATTTGCCCGAACTTCCTTCAAGAACGGACTTCGCGTGCGAGCTTGCCTATTTGACCAAAGATACCACCTCCGGGAGCATCTCGTTGAGTGATACTGTGAATCAGGGACATGAGAGTCGTAAGACCGAGAGTAAAAAAAAATCTGCGAGGCAAATATGTCAAGAAGCCGAAAACCTCCATGGTTTGACATCGGATGAGTGCCTCGCCATTATCAACTACACGGCAGACGCGTACAGACGTTTAAATTACAATTTGGCCTTGAAAAATCGAATCAAACCCCTCTGGTCGTATGAAAGCGTGCTATCACGTGCACTGCAAAAACTTCCTCCCTATGAAGGATGGGCCACGCGTGTAGATCGGTACCTAAAACCAGAAGAAGTTCAGGGCTTATTCACCGTAGGTAAAGTGATTCGTTTTCCTACTTTCTTAAGTTCGTCCCAGGTAGTTACCACGACATCCAAACCTTGGGATCTACCCGATGAGGCATGGTCATTGCTCGAGGATGAATCCTGGATGGACTCAAAAGTCGTATTTAAGATTAAATCGAAAACAGCAAGAGATATTGTCAAATATTCCCACTATGCTTGGGAAAAGGAAGCGCTGTTTCCGAATAATGCTGTGTTTCGAGTTGTGGACGCATTGAGATTGGAAGAAAGACTCTTTGTCTCCCTTGAGGAGGTTAGCGGAGATCATGAGGAAGATGCGACGATCTACCATGAGCCTATTCACAAATGATTTTCGCACTCGCTCAATTCGACAAATTGGCAGACACGATAATGCACGCCGCCAATGCGTAATAGCCCGTCAGGCAGGTTTATAAAAGTCCGATAAGAAATATTATGTTAACTCAAATGACTTTAATAGAGAACGAGCTCTAGCTCAGGACGCAGTTTCCGGATTTAGAAACTTGGAAACTGCGCCTGAGCATAATTCGTTCGATTAGGGTACCCGAGCTCCCCGGGCAGATGAATTCCAATCCGACTCAAACAAGCTCTTATAATGCGAATTGATCTGCGAACTACGAAGTACAACGGCAGCTTCCCGGTTTTTTTCAACTGCATTCTCGTTCCAATTAATGGAACTAATCAGGGTTTGATCATCGTCAATTAACATGCCCTTATTGTGGATATAGGTCACGTTCATAGCCTTGGTATCAGCGATGGCAGCCTGAATATCCAACCTTTCTTGGGAAGCCAGCTGACTCAACCTTTCGACGGTAGGACGGTTTTTTGACCTGGATGAACGTTTTCCGTGACTGAAAACCGACTCATCATTGAGTAGGATCCGAACTTTGACTCCTCGACGCGCCGCTTTTAGGACCGCATCAAAAAGCGGCGACTCCTGTGATGGGCCACCCCAATGTGAGTCGAAGGTCATCAGCTCTAAATCCAAACTGGATTTTGCGTTTGCAATCAAGTTTTCGAGACCCGAGAGGCTCTCATCAGGAGCCGTGATTTTTGAAACTTCTGTGGCCTCAAGAAGAACAGGAGAGCTGATGCTCTCGTGGGGAAGAACGGTTCTCGTAATTCCGTAGTTCCCATTTACACCAGTTCCTGCAAACAAGTTCTCTTCCAGATAGCGGGTAAAGATTTCTGGACGCTCCTTCTTATTTAATCCAAGATCATCAGCTACCCAATCAATAATATCGCCGTATGAGGCATCGCTGTCGTTTTTGAAGACATCTGAAAATTGAACCGCAATATGAGGCTCAAAAACCAAGACCTCCCACCCTCTATTACCTCGATCTCCCGAGCCAGGGTTCCCAGTGGGAGAATAGTTTTCAGACCCGATCAGAAGGGTTTCGTTGTCAATTACGGCATATTTTGCGTGGTCAAAATGAAATCTGCGTTGACTCACTTTTTTTGCGGTCATCTCGTAAAAATGATCCTGCCCAGACGCACTTTTCATCGCTTGAATCAACTGACTTTGAATTACCCGCTCCTCTTGGGACTCGCCGCCGACCGGCTGCCCCTCCTTGATAATCTCCACATGAATGCCGGCCCGGATTCTATCCATGAGCGCATTTTCAATTTCGGTTGAACTCATTTGGTAGGCATTGAGTAAAAGGGAGTGGTTCGCGCTTCGAATCGCCTGGAGCGTCAAAGCCAGGTCGGAAGCTGGGGCCTCTGCGACTTTGACTTTAAACCCTGCAAATCCAGCCGTTGCTTGAAAGGTTAGACTTAAACAGATGAACAACGCCACCAAGAATCGACAACTTCCTATTCCATTAGAATTCATAGTTCCCCCGATTTTAGTGAAATACACCCCACGAACCGGAGTCTATCCAGAAACTTTCCAAAAGTATATTTATTCACCTTTTATTTTATTTTGCGACGGCGGGTCAATCGTGTGATCAAAAGCGATAAAAACTGCGACAGAGGTGCGAAAGAAAATGACGAGGCCGATTAAGGTTCCGACCACCCCGGAAACAAGGACGCTGGTCAGCTCAAGGCGCATCAAAAAATAGCAAATCCCGGCAAAAGCTGCACCAAGACAGAGGGCTAAAATACTGAGTGTCGGTGTCAACACACCGAAGTAGTAACCTGGCTCGCGGGCGAAGCAAAATGAGCAGTAATCACAGTGTTCCAACGGAAGAAAAAGTTCTCGAAATCTTCTTACAGCGAGGTACGATTGAAAAAGACGCCCCGTACCGCAAACGGGACATCGAGAACAAAGACAAAGAGAAAGGAGATCAGCAAAACCACGCGGACGTTTCATCATCGATTGGGGACCAGTTTTTGTTGAATCTCCTCGGCCTTCCTTAAAAGGAGAAAGTATTTTTGATCAGAAGAGTTACTTCGGATATCCTCAGCTAGCTTTTTCAACACTTCCCTCCCCTTTTCCACGCTCCCCTGCCGTAAGTAAACCAAAGCAAGATTAAATCTTAAATAAAACCCCTCCGACAGGCTGGGGCTCCGTTCAATCCCTTCCAAAAGGAATCTTTCCGCCTTGGCCAGATCAAAATACTCCGCTTGCGGACTCGCAGAATAAATCGTGCCTAAATTATTGTAGGCCAAGTTATCTGTCCCATTCCCACGACCGAGAAGCAAGACCTTCTCATACTCGGCAATCGCAGGAGCAAATTTCTTCTGCTCCTGATACACTATTGCGAGATTATTATGCGCAATGGCATTTCTTGGATTTCTTTGGATGGTATCTTCCCAGAGGTTTTGACTGTTAAGCCAGACGGCAGTTCGCTCGTAGCTGAGGAGGGGTAAAGCAACTACACCTGACGCGAGCAATCCAAGGCTCAGCTTAGCCTGAAACCCATTGCTCCTCGCACAACCCAGCGCTCTAGCCTGACGCTGGAAATAGGTAAACACCTGTTGGATCCCTTCACCGAATAGCGCAGCAAAACCAATGATGGGGAGATACATATAGCGGTCATTGATATAATTAATGCGAGGTATTATTTGCAATACAGGTAAAAGAAAAAAAATGCTCCAAAGCGAAAAGAAAAGAAATTCACGCTTCCCCTCCGGGGTGGCTCTTCGCACAACACAGAGTCCGATCGCCACAATCAAAATGAAAAAAATAGAAAGGCCAATGGACTCGGAGGACAAAACATAGTCAGGGTAAATTGCAGAAAGCCCAATCGGGTAAAAAAACAACTTGAGATAAGAGCCAAGTGCCGTCGTGACCAAAAGCGGCAGTTGAGCTAGCCGTTCAGGGCTCAAGGCAGTCTCGTTGAAGCGGACGACACTCGAGCCATAAGCATAGATTCTAATCAGCGAGGCCAAAAAGCCCAGAAGCAAAAAAGGGACCTGTTTTTTCAATGCATCCCGGAATCTCAGCGAAGAAAATTTCCAGTCCGAAAAGACCAGAAGGACTGGCAAAAGGACACCTGTGAACTTGCAAAGAAGCGAAAGTACGTAGAAAAAACCGTAGCTCAGCTGATGTTTGATCTTAGCGCTTTGATGGAACAGGATGGCTAAAAAGAGAAAGAGCGTACTTAAAAGACCTTTCCGTTCGCTCAACCAGCTCACTGTTTCTACTTGGAGGGGGTGAAAAGCAAAAATAAAACAGATCAAATAAATCTTCGATCTTGTCAAACCAGTTCTGATTAGAATTAGGAACAAGAGTAGAAAATTAATGCAATGTATAGATATATTTACAATATGTTGAGGAATAGCGTTGAATCCGAAAAGTCGGACTTCCATCCAATACGTGAGAAGAGGCAATGGGATATAATCCCCATGATAGAAATGTGAAACCACGTTTGATACGGCCTCTATAAAAGGCAGCTGAAGAAGCGAGTTTTCAGTGATCAGAATATTATCGTCCCAATTGACGTATTCTCCCCTACATATCCTAGAAAATGTGATGAAGATCAATCCCACGGATATCAATTGAAAAATGAGATCGGATTTGATTCTTCCCTGAGCAGTAGACATAACCGATGAGACCAGGATAGCCTTGAATTTTCAATTGCACTAGCGGATTCCTGAACTACGAGCCTTGTGACCATATCATTCCTTAATTTTTCAAGGATTCGGTAGTATAGTGTTAATAGGAGTAGAATTTTTTATGCTGAATCCAAGAAAGCTTCTTTTACTGACTAGTTTCTTTCTAATGATCTGCGTTAGCGCGTCAGCAGATTATGAGAACAGCACCTCGGACCCTAGTAACGGGATGAACAGCCCTGCAGTGGGAGGGCGAAGACGCGGAGGTGGAAAGCGGAACCCGATTGGAAAATCGAGCCGAAATCCAGGTACGATTCAAGGGGTGTGCACGGTCGTACAAAGCCTGAGCAATCCCTTCGAAGGTCCTTGTGTAAATACCCTTTTAGTACTCAAAGATCGGGAAGGAAATGAAATTAGCAAGTCTAGAACTTCATCTAGAGGAGACTTTGAGTTCGCAGCTGAGCATGGGACTTCCTATCTCCTCACTTCGGGATCACGCTACTATCAGGTCGTGGAACCTGCCTCGCTGATTGAAGGTGGAAATAAGAAAGTCGCTTTGAAATTAAAACAACAGGATTAAAATCGATGCTTGTGTCAGTTCCGAAGACGAAGCCCGAATCCTTAGGGTCTGATTTGCGTAAGTTCCTCTCAACACAGCTTTGCAAAATCTAAATATTAACTCCACCAAGTCCGAGAATCCCTTCTTTTAAATCCTCTTGAATCGGATTAGTCCCGATGAAAATAGACCAGAGTGCCTTCCTGAAATCAGGATTTTCCGATTTAAAGATCGCTTTTCCGACTTCTAAAACTTGGATTTGCTTCGGCAAAAAATCAAAGCTGATATGATCCCCCTCCTTCACCGCATAAAACGCTGACACGAAACGGGAAACTTCGGCATCCATACCCGAATACTTCCGAGAATGTTCGTCAAATGCTTCTTTCCAAGCGTTCTGGATCCGTTCCTTCCCAATATCTCTGACAAAATTCAACTCCAACCGTGCAAGCGGAGATTGTGCGATTTCTTCCGCGCTATGAGATCGCTTTTCAAGATAAAGAGACGCAACATAGACCTTCACCTTTAAGAAAGTCGCCTTGCGAATCCCGGTTCCATTCAATTGAAGTATTTTGTCAGCTACATGAATTGTCTGGGGAACTTCCTTTGCGAGAGCAAAGAAGGGAATCAAGAGAAAGGCAATCATCACCAACAACTTTAAAGTTGAATTCGACATGCCCGTGTGGATAAACCTGAATCCCATGTCGAGTCAACAACGAATCACCCAATTGGCGTTTGAAACGACTCCGCATCTAGCGAAGTTCCGGCAGACGGGCTCGCCCCGGGCGCCTCTACCCTGTCGCGAGGCGCCCAAAGCAAATTCCTTACCAAAACCCTAGTTCAGACAAGAAGGCCTTGGTGAATCCCAGGACACCTCCTTGTCCATACGTATTGCAAGTGGGAGATGCCGAACCTGGCCCACAATCATGATCCCGATCAAACGACCAGAAATGAATTCCTCCCAAGCCATTCTTAAGTGCAAATGAAGAGAGAGTTTGAGCATCTGCGAGAGTAAAGGTTTCGCCGGAGCTGTCATTTCCTCCGATCATAGGCGTGACTTCAATCTGGGAATAGGGAACTCCATATTGGGTGTGGAGATCGACAGCCGACTGAACAGCTGATTGACCCATCTCACAAAGGCCGTTGCTTCCCACGACGCAATTTCCACCTGCAGAACTCCCGTAATCCATAGCCATCAGATTGATGTAGTAGTTTTTCAGTCCATATTGCTTAATGGCCTGCATCACTTCAATGCCGTAGAAACCCAGACTTGGGGTCACATTGCCACCCAGCGTCGCGACGGTAAAGCTAAAACGCAGATTTGGGAAGGTTTTCTCAGCGGCAATTACACGTTGAACCAGATTTTGCACGTCGGATTGACTTTGACCTGCTTCGATGTCGAAATCGATTCCCACCAGATTAGCCGAGTTGTAACGATTGATAAAACTGGTAAAGCTAGCATCACTGGCACAGGTGAAGGATCCGGCCGCTCCACCCGTGGAGATAATATATTTTTTTCCAGCAGCGACCCAGGCTTTGACGTTAGCCGCAACCAGTGCTGAAGGTGTGATGCCTCCCCAGGTTTCGCTGGAGCAGGAGCCTGTCGCAAAGGCCCAGGTCATGGTTGTATTATTACTCGGCATCGCAGTGAGCGCAGTTTCCATGGTGCCGGTGACGTCGGTGGTAATCACGTTCGTGTTCCAGTTCATGTTAACGGTCACGTCTTTATACGGACTGAATACAAATGAGGCTGGAGTCGACCCCGGAGGTGTAGGTGTTGGAGTGTGCGTGGGCGTAGCCGTTGGTGTAGGTGTTGGAGTGTGCGTGGGCGTAGCCGTTGGTGTAGGTGCTGGAGTGTGCGTGGGCGTAGCCGTTGGTGTAGGTGCTGGAGTGTGCGTAGGCGTAGCCGTTGGTGTGGGAGTCGGAGTGTGCGTAGGTGTTGGAGTGGGTTTAGTCGTCGGGGTGGGAGTAGGACTTGTACACGTTCCTCCGGCTTTCCAAAGTACGTTCAGGGTAGCCACCGGATTCCAACCTGCACCTACCCATGCAGTATGGGCTTGAATGCACGTATAACTCGCTCCTTGATAGCTAACAACATCACCCACGGAATAACTAGCGCCTTCTGCCCAGGGCTTGCATGCCGCTTCACCGATAGAGTCAGGTAGGTCCTCCCCGTAAGCAAAAGCCGTATTTGAATAATTGAATAACAACCCAAAAAAGAATACTGAATATAAAATACATCTGCTTTTTAGGATGGACATCAAACACTCCCTGTTCGATCAAAGGATTGATATTAATTTTAGACTATACAAATTGTATAAATTAGAATTGAGGAGGCAGAACTTGTCAAATTTTAAAATGACAGGATCTAATTTAGAAAGATAAGCAACCAGCCCAGAACTAGCCCGAGTTTTTGATCCTATTCATTCGCGATGCCAAAAATAATCTCTCAAAGCAGAACGCAACACCCTAATCCTGAGTCAGGCCCGCAAAAAAATCATTCCCTTTATCATCCACTACAATAAACGCAGGGAAATCTTGGACTTCAATTTTCCACACTGCCTCCATACCTAGTTCCTGATATTCCAGGACGTCCACCTTCTTGATACAATCCTTCGCCAGGCGGGCTGCAGGGCCACCAATGGATCCCAAGTAGAATCCCCCGTATTTTTTGCAAGCCTCGGTAACTGCCTTGGATCGATTCCCCTTCGCCAGCATGACAAAGCTTCCGCCTTGTGCCTGAAACTGATCCACATAGGAATCCATTCGTCCCGCCGTAGTAGGCCCAAAAGACCCGGACGCATATCCCTCCGGCGTCTTGGCAGGCCCGGCATAGTAAACCATATAATCCTTCATATACTCAGGCATCCCCTCCCCTCGCTCCAGTCGTTCTTTGATTTTCGCGTGAGCGATATCGCGTGCGACGATCATAGGCCCACTCAGGGAAAGACGCGTTTTAATGGGATATTGAGAAAGAGTTTGCCGGATCTCTTTCATAGGACGATTTAAGTCGATCTTGACCACAGCGCTCGTCAGGTGAGCCTCTGTCGTCTCAGGCAAATATTGAGCGGGATTGGTCTCCAACTGCTCTAAAAATACTCCGTCCCGTGTAATTTTCCCCAAGGCTTGCCGATCCGCAGAGCAAGACACCGCAATCGCGATCGGACACGATGCTCCATGACGTGGAAGTCGAATCACCCGTACATCATGGCAAAAATACTTCCCACCAAACTGAGCTCCGATTCCAGTTTTCCAAGTCAGTTGATGAACTTTCTCTTCCAGTTCTAGATCCCGAAACCCATGCCCCAGCTTGCTCCCTTTTGTCGGAAGCGAGTCCAAGTAGCGCGCCGATGCTAGCTTGGCCACTTTCAAACTGTATTCGGCCGAAGTTCCACCCACGACAACTGCTAAATGATAAGGAGGACATGCTGCAGTACCGAGCGTCTTGATCTTCTTTTCTAGAAAAGTAAGAAGTCCGGCGGGATTCAGAACCGCCTTGGTCTCCTGAAAGAGATAGCTTTTGTTGGCCGATCCTCCCCCTTTCGCCATAAAAAGAAAGTGATACTCGTCACCAGGCACCGCATAAAGCTCGATCTGCGCTGGTAAATTCGTACCGGTATTGACCTCTTGATACATATCGAGCGGGGCCAGCTGGGAGTACCGAAGATTAGAAGTTTGATACGTCTCGAATACTCCCCGAGCAATCGCCTCCTCATCATCAAATCCAGTAAAGATATTCTGCCCCTTTTTACCCATCACAATCGCCGTTCCGGTGTCCTGGCAGCCAGGAAGAACAAATCCGGAGGCAATATTTGCGTTTTTCAAAAGCTCTAACGCAACAAAACGATCGTTCGGCGACGCCTCCGAGTCGTCTAAAATTTTCCTCAGCTGAGCCAGGTGTCCAGGTCGAAGAAGATGGGCAATATCCCGCATCGCCTCACCTGTTAGGGCTGTCAAGGCATCCGGTTCTACCTTCAGAAAGGTCTGGGACCCTACCTTAAACTCGGATACATAGTCTCCGGTCAATTTGCGATAGGTCGTGGATTCTTTCTTCAACGGAAGCATCTTTTCAAACTGAAAATCGATCATAATGGGGTACAGGATAGCAGAAAATCTATTCCTGGGTAAACATTCAATCGACTAGGTCCGAAGGACGCCCTGACTTTGAGGATTTACCAAAACCTGCCACTTCATCTCCACCCATAGTTTTGCGTAATCGGAGCTAGCAAAACTTGGGTGGAGATGAAGTGGCAGGAGCAACCAAAGGTTGCTAGTTTTTGCCGAACTTGGTATTTTTCTCACTCTTCATATGAAACGCACCAAATGCCCTGCGAAGCTTGTTCTGACCTACCGATTTCGAATAAAAGGGGCTAGTGCCGTCAGGCGCCTGAACCAGCTTGGAGTTCAGGTCAATCTGGTCTGGAACTATTGTAATGAAACCAGCTTTCACGCCATCCGCGATCATAGCAAGTGGATATCCCAGGTCGAATTGGATGCTTTGCTTGCGGGGACTTCTAAGTTAACGGGGCTACACTCGCAAACCGTTCAGGCCGTCTCGAAAGAGTATGTCACCCGGAGAGTTCAGCATAAGAAACGAAAACTTCGGTGGAGAAAATCTAGAGGGTCGAAAAAATCGTTAGGATGGATTCCGTTCAAGGCATCTGGCATCAAGATCATCGGCAATAAAGCTCGTTATGCAGGGCAAGAGTTCAAATTTTGGGATTCTTGGGAAGGCACCAAG
>Ga0206839_1183_pt1 | contig 12693 bp, 15 predicted proteins | sample Alteio_BWOrgCont_27_FD_152883 | JGI IMG/M metagenome (GOLD analysis project Ga0206839, IMG submission 152883) | Enriched cells from forest soil in Barre Woods Harvard Forest LTER site, Petersham, Massachusetts, United States -... | ecosystem: Environmental > Terrestrial > Soil > Temperate forest >... | reverse complement strand
GGGAGGTCTGGTTTCTACAGGACAGACATTTTTCTCATAGGGGCCCCACGGAACCAAGGCAAAAAAATTCATTTAAAATGAAGAATCTTCTTAGTCGCGTGTAGTAACCAATAGGATGTCCAATAATTGTTAAAAGGAGCTTATGTTATGCAAAAAGGAAAACTCATTCTTACCTGCGTCAGTTTGGTATTGGCCATAGGTCTCGGTTATGTGGTTGGCTCCAAGCAGAGCGGAAAAAACCTCAAAGTTCCCGTCGTCAGGAGTTATACGGTTCCCTCAGGGCGCGCTGAAGAAGTCAGAAATTCGCTTAACAAATTGTTTTGGCAACAGGATGGCCAGGCACCACTGGGAACGGCGCAGATTTTTGGCGACGGTCTGATGTTGGTGCGAGCCCCAGAGGGATTTCAGAACGGGGTCGGCAATCTGGTGGCCAAGTTAACAAGCCTGCAACCTCAGGCTTCCAACACTATTCATATTGATTACTGGCTCGTTATGGGTGAGCAAGCGGCGGAATCCAACAGTGACAGCATCAAGCTGCTTTCGACCGTGCTTTCATCAATCGACAAATTGGATGGACCTCGAAAATTCCGTATCTTGGAGCATATTGCCGCCAACACTTTAAGCAATAGCCAAGAAGTGCGAATAAAGGGCTCCATTGTAGAGCTGAAAGAGAGAGCCAAGTACGTTGACAACCATATTTTGCTCGATACCTATGCCAGCTCCCATCTGGGCGAAATCAACGCGGACACCCAAATGAATCTGGGGGACTATGTGGTTCTCGGTGAAAATTCTCTGAAGCCCAAGGACGTCCAGCTCAACAACGACAATAAATTTTCGGGCCCCGAGGATGAGACCCAAACCAACGTGTATCATATTATTCACGTCGATGCGTTGAAGTAAGCAGGGGCGACCGAGCACTCGTTGTGGATCTTTCCCGGCAGGAGCTAGAAAATATTTACCTGGAGCTTGAAAAACCCCTGTTCAACTTTGCATTACGCTGGGTTTGGAATCGGGCTTTGGCTCAAGAGTTGGTTCAAGATGCATTTGTGCGAATCTGGTCCCATCGGTCCAGGATCGAGCGAAGCACACTCAAAGGACTGCTTTACAAAACCGTTCAGAACCTGGCGATCAACGAGCGAAGAAAAATGCGTCTCAGGGCCATAACGCCGTTGTTGGACTGGTTTCTAGGCAATGAGAAACCCGGGCTGGAGCAAGATTTCATTCGGCAACAGGATTTAGAAATGGTCCAAAAAGCTCTGGACTTACTTCCCGATGAAATGAGGGAAACACTGCTTATGTGTGAGTTTTCAGATATGACCCACGAACAAATTGGCCAGGCCTTGAACATCCCGGCGGGGACCGTCGCGTCCCGCAGAAATCGTGGGATGAAATTGATGCAGGAGATGGTCAAATTATTAGAAGGAAAACCCGGTGGAAAATAATTCATTTAAGAAACTTCTGACTCCCCCCGAGTTTGGACTCTCAAAGTTGCGGCTTAAGCTGGATCTGGCTGAGAAGGACGTACGAAAAGAGTCTATATTTATGGGTTCAGTGGCCGCGGCCCTGGCCGCCACTCTGATATTTTTCGTGATCCTCAATCCCATGAGTGGCGCTGTAAAAGAGAAGATGTTCAGTGAGGTTAATCCCCCTTTAACAATCGTGACCTCAACCAATATTCAAGCCACTGAGGTGCCGGGCACTCCCGCCGGTATCCACTTTTATTGGCTTTTCAAATGATTAAAGATTTTCAGTTATAAACTTCACGACGAGCTGAAGTGTTTGAGGCGCGGTTACGATACCGGCATGATCAAAGCCGGGTAAAACGGTCGATTCAAATCCTGATCTCATTTTAGAAATTTGCGCTGAATAATTCTGAAATTCCAAAAGGGAGACGACCTGGTCGCGGTCTCCGATCAACGCCAGATAAGGCGTTTTTATCGAAGAAATACTTTCGAAAAGGTTTGATTCCAAGAAAAGCTGTCGCCACCAAGGGCCCGTTCGCCCCATGTCCTCCTGAGCGGAGCACTGGTATTGAAGAAGGCTTTGCAAATTCGCGGGGCAGTCGGCGCTCTCTTCCGAACACGACGAAACACCTCCCGCAATATTGATGGTTCCCCGAATATCAGGCCGGTTAAGTGCAACACGAGTAACCGTATCGGCACCGGCGCTATGGCCCATTAAAAAAATGCGATTGGAATCCACAAAACTCAGCTGCTTCACCTGATCGATGAAGGCCTCAAGATCCCGCTCACGGTGAGAAAAATCCAGTGAACAAATTTTCAGTGCCTGGCCACTGAAGTACTGGGTTCTCAATTCAGGAACAGCCCAGAGGAATCCCGAAGCCCTGCTTGCCAGTTCCATCTGGCCGGCAATTTGAGCCGGCGCAAACGTATTATTGATGACCACATTTGTTGTTCCATCACCTTGTTCATAAATAAGAAGGGGTAATTTAGTTTTGAGTGCTTGCGGATCTTGTGGAGCAGCGATGACGTAACTTAGCCGGTCCCCTGTTTCGACGGTAAACGTAGATTCAGTGGTCCATGCCTGGGCCTTCGTGGCCAGGGACAAAAAAATCGATACGGAAAGAACAAGTGGAACGCCCGTGATCATCGGTTTTTTATCCCCATGAAAAAACACAGATGAATTTTTTACAAGCAACTGGATTTTAGCGCAAACAAGAAGATGCGTCTCCCGCGCCAAAGCACGACTCTTACCCTAGACAAATGTAACGCAGTGAGTTATTTATTACCCAATAATAAAGAAGGACTCCCCATGTTTTTCCGTCGAAGCAAAATCAGAACTGCTGCGAGTGTCACGCTCCTTTGTGCCTCCGTTTTTTTTGGATGGCTCCATAGTGCGAATGCCGAAGAGACAGACCAATTCACACTTCCACCGACAGCGCTGGTTGACGTGGGGCCATTGGTAAGCCAGAGGGTTTACGGCGCCATCGAGAAAGCATTGAAGCAAACCAATGACGAGATCCAGGATCTAATAAAAAAAGCTGTACTCTCCCCCGCGGACAAGAATATGGCCTCTGAGCTGACCAAGCGTCGCTCCGACGCCTACATCATGAATCTTGTCTACAAACAAACTGGAACGGGATTACCTGAGGCAACGTACGAGCGTTGGCTTAACTGGGATTCTTTTCCGGATATTTTTCAGCCCATGCGCTTCAATGAAATCAGACCTTGGGCAACTATATATTGGGGAGTGTTCTCCCAAGCCCCCCTGGCGCTGACTATTCTCTCTCCCACCATCAATATGTACGGCCATTATTTCGGGACGGATAAGATCGGCCATTTTTTCCAGCAAGGAGAGGGATATTACTCGATTTACATGAAGGTTCTTGCACAGGGAAAATCCGTTGAACAAGCCCACCAGGCCATCGTGGCCCATGGCCAATTTGAAGAACATGGAATTTTTGGAACCGCCCTGGACGGAGTTTATTCTAATGGCGATTTGTCGGCCAACTATGGTGGTTGGAAGTTCTATATGAACCTGGCCCATTCGGTGCGGATTGGATCTCAGGAATTGCTCCCACTACTGATTCTTCATAACGACAGGTGGGAATTTGCCAGAAATGTCAAAAAGGACGATCTTCTCAAACCCTTTATCAACGACAACCTCAACGAAGCCTGGAATCCTTGCCGCTATTCCTTCGAGAAAAGCTTGATTCGAAAACACGTCGAAGCACGCTGTAAGGAATGGATTGATCGCCTAGGCATTAACAAAGAAAGTGTGGCCGCCAAGCTCCAAGAAACCAGTCTGTGGGAAGGCGAAGACTACGGTCACTGGCTTCCCCAGAGCGACACAATCACGCTCGAAACCTGCTTCGGCGGCCTGTGATCGTGACGAAGTTTTAGTCACCCAAAGTGAGTTTTTACACACTTACGAATGAACCCTAAAAATGTTACATTGCAAGCGTGGAAGACCGGAAAACGCCGACATCTGAAACCGGGTCTGAAAAGCCCAAGCGCCGACCTCGCTATCGGGGTACCCATCCACGTAAATTTCACGAGAAGTATAAAGAACTTAATCCTGATCGCTATCCCGATGAGATCAAGAAAGCGAAAGAAGCCGGCAAAACTCCCGCCGGAAGCCATCGCCCCATTCTTCTTAAAGAAATTATTGAAATCCTGAAACCCCGGCCGGGATACGTTGCCGTCGATGCCACTCTTGGATACGGGGGCCATTCCTTAGAAATTCTAAAAAAAATTGCGCCTAATGGAAGATTGATCGGATTTGATTTGGATTCGACGGAACTTCCAAAAACCGAATCACGCCTTCGCGCAATGGGATTTCCAGAGGAAGTGTTCACCGCCCGCCATGGAAACTTCTCGAATATATGTGAGAGCTTGGATGATTGGGGAATTCAACAAGTACATCTTGTTTTAGCCGATTTAGGTGTTTCTTCAATGCAGCTGGATAATCCAGACCGGGGCTTTTCGTTTAAAGTTGAAGGGCCTTTGGATTTACGAATGGATCCTTCTTTCGGACGAACTGCGACCGAGTTTTTGATGTGGGTTAAAGAAAAAGACCTGGCGCAAATTCTCAAAGACAACGCTGATGAAGATCACGCCGACCTAATCGCATCTTTTATAATGAAGGCACGAAGACAGGCACCCATTCAGACAACGGATAGATTAGCCGCCGTCATTGGCGCCGCCCTCAAAACATTACAGGCCCGTGCCCAGAGAGAACTGGGAGATCTCCCCGTTCGCAGAGTTTTTCAAGCCCTTCGCATAGCGGTGAATTCAGAATTCAAATCTTTAGAAGTATTTTTAGAAAATCTACCCCAATTCTTGCGTCCCGGCGGCCGCGTCGCTATCTTGACGTTTCACTCGGGCGAAGACAGACGGGTTAAAAAATCTTTTCAGTCGGGATTGCGTTCGGGAATTTATCAGGACGTCGCCCTCGAAGTCATTCGCCCCGGCCCTGAAGAAATACGTTCGAACCCAAGAGCTAGTTCGGCCAAATTGCGCTGGGCTATACGGTCTACGAGGAAGTAAAATGCAGTCGTTAGAAGAACAAAAATGTCATCAATGCCAAAAGCCGACCACCAATGCTTTTGTCTGTCCCCTTTGCAGCACCTTGAGTTGCAAAAACTGCGTTTCATTTACGCCCGCCAGCGCTTTTTCTTTTATGAAACGTATTCCAACGGAACTCAGCCATCCGCGCTACTGCTCCAACTGTTTTGCCACCGCGATTTCGCCCGCTCTGGAAAACTATAGAGAGACCATGGCGCGAGCGAAGAAAGTTTATATAGTCGAGCGTCCCCCAAGAAAACCACTGCCCATTCTCAAAAGGTCCACCGAGTCTCTGAGTGTGCGCGATTGCACTGACAGAAAAGAAACCATAATGCGCCTGGCATTCCAGTCAGCCGCACTGGGTTTCAATGCCGTAGTTAAAGTAAAAGTCGCTTATGAAAAAGTACGCAATGCCGGTTATCAAAAAATGATGTGGCACGGAACCGGGAGTCCCGTGGAGCTTGACGCCCGCCGCGTGGAGCACAACGCAAAAGTAAGTGCGGAATTATAGAGACACAGCAAAACTATCGATGAATAAATCCTGGGCGCGCCTCATCCTGTTTCAATTCACCTTTCTATCCACTATCTTGGCCAGTGTCATTGCTTACAGTGGCGCTGAAGTAGTTACGATCCCCAGCGGTTCCTTTTGGATGGGTTGCGCCGCCCTTGATACCCAGTGCAGTCCGTCCGAGCGGCCGGGTCAAATGATCCAACTGCCTACCTTTAAGATTAACAAATTTGAAGTCACTCAGGCTCAATATGGCCATTGTATAAAAGCAAAAAAGTGCAGCTTGCCCAATGAGAATTTTGATCCTCGTAAAAAAGGGAAATATCCAGTCACCAATGTTACGTGGTTTCAAGCCACGGAATTTTGTAAATGGGCAAAAATGCGTCTGCCGACTTCCGCGGAGTGGGAAAAAGCGGCGAGGGGTTCTGACCAGCGTATTTTTTCGTGGGGAAATGAGAAACCGGACTGCGCAAGGGCAAATTCCTCATCTGAATGCGGATATAAAAGTAAACCTGTCGGAACTTCCGCGGGAGACGTGAGTCCGTATGGGGTCTACGACATGACAGGCAATGTGGAAGAGTGGGTTAATGACTGGTACGCAACTAATTACTACTCTGACTGCCCTTCGAATTCTCCGCAAGGACCTCTAAACGGATCTGAGAAAGTAGTTCGCGGAGGCGCTTTCAACAGCGACTCCTGGCACAGCCGATTAAGCTTTAGATTTTACGCGGCTCCGAAACAAGCCGACGATTACCGCGGTTTTCGCTGCGCTAAGTTCTCAAATTGATCAAACCCAGAAAAAAATGAAAAATCAAGACAGTGCGGACTTTTTAAAAACTCTTAACAAATAAAATAGAGCGGGAAAAATAAGCAGAACTCCGCTTATCAAAGCAAGCAGCAAATACCGAAGTGTGGGCTCTGGAGCCGCGGAATTATAAATTGTGAGAGAAGAATTACCCCTTGTCATAATTACGGGAAATTGCGCGGCAAACCATCCAACAAGGATAAAGGCTACTTGTGAACTGGCCAGCATTCGAGAGGTCCAAATTTGTTTCTTTTTCAAGCTTATCCAGAGGGGAAAAAGGGCCATGGTTGCCGCCGCTAAACACGCCATTGTTATCCCGTTTTTTAAAAATATTTGAACCAAAGAAAGTCCAAGCCCTTCCGCGCTCAAAAAGACTAGACCTCCCGATATGACGGCAACCAAATTTCCAATTCTGGCCTTCTTAGAAAATATCGTCTTAAGTTCGACGTCATTTGTTTCCCCCACAAGATATACAGCGGCAAGAAACGAAAATAAGGCACAAGTAAATACCCCGACCGCTAAAGAGAACCAATTGAACCAGGGAAAAATATAGATGTCTGAAAATGACGTTGGATTGAGAGGAATGCGGCCTAAAAATAATGCTCCGGCGATGATTCCCAACATCAAAGGTGCTAGATAGCTTGAAAAAATAAAAATTGCCGAGTAGTAGACTTGCGATCGACCTCGAATGGCATCGTAATGACGAAATGTGAACGCGCACCCGCGTAGAATGATACCAACGAGCATTATCAATATGGGTATGTGAAATAGAATTGAAATTTCAGAATAGGCGTTTGGAAACCCGTTAAAAAGGATAACGATGGCAAGAATAATCCAAACATGATTGGCCTCCCAAACCGGGGCAATAGCATTACCAATTATTCGTTTTTGATCTTCAGTTCTTTTTTCTCCTAAAAATGATTCAAGCATTCCGCCGCCAAAGTCGGCACCCGCAAAAAGACAGTAGAGTAAAAGAGAGATCCCCAGAAATGCCACAACTAGATTAATCAGCATGCCGGAACTGCCTCATCATCAGCCAAGACACAATGAAGGTTAAAAACCCGTAAATGGACGTCACGACGATCATGGAATAGAAAAGCCCAGGCATAGGGCTTACCGCATCTTTGGTTCTCATGATTTCATAAATAATCCAGGGCTGCCTTCCCACCTCGGTGACAACCCAGCCCGCCTCCAGCGCGATAAATCCAAGTGGGGTACAAGCGACCACCAGTTTTAAAAATTTTTTGTTGTATAACCAAGAGCGTCGCTTCACGACGGCATAAATCGAAATGACACCGATCAAAGCGAGAAATGTTCCAATGGCTACCATTAGCTGGAAAGATAAGTGCGTCGGAAAAATTGGCGGCCACGTGTCTCTTGGAAAGGCATCCAGTCCTTTTACTTCGGAACTAAAATCTCCGTTGGCAAGAAAGCTTAGGAGCTTCGGAACATGAAATCCAAATTTTACTGTCTTATCCACTTCAGAAGGAAACCCGCCGATGAGGAGAGGCGCAGGTTTCGATGTTGTAAAAAGAGATTCCATCGCTGCGAGCTTCTCCGGTTGTCTAACAGCCACAGTTTTCGCAAGCCTATCACCTTGCAGAGGTTGAATAATTGATGCGACTGAACCGACGATGAGAGCGATCTTCAATGCCTTTTTGTGAAATTCACTAAGAGGATTTCGCAGCACTCCTAAAGCGTGAACACCGGCAACCGCGAAACCCGTCGCAGCAAAAGCCGCGATGGTCATATGGACGCCTTGAACGAGACTTGCCGGATTAAACATGGCGGCCCACGGATTAATATTAATTGCTTCTCCATTGACCCAATCAAAACCGCAGGGCGTATTCATCCAGGCATTTGCACAAACAACGAAGAGTCCCGACAGAACCCCACTTACGCCGACGCACAATCCACTGAGCCAGTGAATTTTTTTGGGAATTTTATCCCACCCATATAAAAAGACACCCAGTGCAATGGCTTCGAGAAAAAACGCCGTGCCTTCCCAAGAGAAAGGCATTCCGATAATAGCGCCTGCATGTTTCATAAATTTCGGCCAGAGGAGCCCTAACTCAAAAGATAAGACGGTCCCCGAAACAGCCCCTGTCGCGAAAAAAATTGCAACACCTTTTGACCAAGATTTTGTCAAATTCAAGTAAGATTTATTGTCACTCTTAATCCAGAGCCAATGGGAAGCCGCCATAAAAAATGGCATGGCAATTCCAACAGCGGCAAAAACAATATGAAATCCCAGAGAGATGGCCATCTGGAGTCTGGCCGCAAATAAATCCGACATGTAGACTTTGTATTCTTAACTTAGAGTGCTTACAATAACCTTGTTGATCGATTAACGCCCCAAAATCACGTCAAGAGCTTGTGGAATTTGGGATTCGGCATTCACCACCAATCCCCCGGTTTGGCGAGACAGCTCCTCGCCGGAGTCACTTGTAACCACCCAAGTTGGAAATGCGCTGATGTGTCGGGTATTCATTATGCTTCCCGAATCGTCGGTATAAGATTCAATGGGCTCCAATTCTTTTTGTTTTTTTGCATTCTTCTCGGGACGGTCGGATCCTATGACCAAACCAAAACCGACGTCAGGGCGATTTTTCGGAAGATATTTGTAAAGACCGCGAAAGGTTGGTTCGCATGAATGACATACGGGGCACCAGGGAGCAATGAAAACCGTAATACAAAATTTCTTGCCCACACAATTCGCAGGAATGCCCACACTGGCAAGTTGAGCACCCCCGTCCACAAGCGCTTGGGTGACTACTTGGTTTTGCTCCCTATGCCGCGACCACTTTTTGCCCTCTATAAGAACACAGTAAATAACAAGAATTATAAAGAGAAGTCGCCAAAAAGGCCCCATGCCTTATTGTATCGTGGCGAAGACAGATTTCCACTCAGAAATGGCCTTACCAAACTCCAGGAATAACTCGTTTCGATGATTTAATATAAAACTCATATTCAGCACCGAACTTATCCAGCATCATTTTTTCCTCTGATCTGACTCTGCCAAAATAAATCACAGCGAAAGTCGCGATCCCTGCCGGACCGGTAATCCAATTCGGAAGAAGAAAGGCTTGCGCCGCTGAGTATAGAAACAGGGAAGAATACATCGGATGGCGAATATGTTTGTAGACCCCGCTTGTGACCAAATTTTGATTTTCTCGCAGTTCAAGACTGACAGACCAGTTAGTTCCAAGATCATCGTGGGACCTTTTAAACAACCAAAGACCAAGCGCGAGAAGTACAATTCCCGCGGCAAACATAGCTGGATGAAGAGGGTAGTCAGCGAAAGAGAAAATATCGAAAATCATCCATAGGGCGGGTAAAAGCACACCGCCGATGGTTACAGTGACAATGAGACCAATGTCAAATTTGCTCTTACGATCGTCGACAACCTTAATCTTCTTGTTCCGCTTAATATGCGGATCTCGAATATGACCGATGGCGAAAAATCCCAAAATAAACGCCGCTTTTCCAAACCAAAGATTCATTTTTGCTTCCCCTTCTTCAGATGAACGAGAACAATTGATACAGGAAGCTCACTTGCCCGGTATTGTAAAAAATTGACCTTTTGAAAGTTTAAATTTGGACTTAATTAAACTTCGAAACAGTTGCCCACCATTCAAATCAAAGAGCTCCCTGACTTGAAAAAAACTGAAGTTCCCCGTTTTCAGCCGTGAACGTAATTTGAATAGGCCGGCAACAAACCTGACAGTCTTCAATATAGGTTTGAGTATCATCAACCGACAAATCCAGGATCATCGAAATGTTTTCTCCACAAAAAGGACATTTAAAATTCTTTTCGATTTCTATCACGCCAACAAAGTATGCCTCTCTAACTTCATTTTTTAAACAACCTTTCGATTCATTAAATACAATTATTTAAAGTCCACAGGTCATTTGACAATCACTACTAAGGCAACAGCGATTACCAGGGTATCCGCCGCAACTTGGCTCACAAGATTGTCCGGTGTCTTCAAGTGAACTCAACATCCGCGGTTGGCAGCCCAGATGCAGTCCGTAACCCCAGTCGATGCGATGATCTCTTGAGGAGATTGATAATTGAATGCCGCCACCATCTGACCGCATAGCACCTTGAATCCCGGCAAGTGAGCCCCCAAGGCTGCCGTGTCCAATAAGTCCGCCATTCTCAGAATTAACTTGGGCGTCAAACGAACCAGTAAGATCAGTGTTAGAGTCAGCGTCATGCCATTTTACTAAGATTTGAACAGTTTGGTTTTGAGCGGGTTGAATATCCAAAACCGCGGTGCCTCTCAGTGGGCCCGTACTGCAAGTTAGCACCTGCGTCGCCTGGCCCGTACTTGCTACAAAAAATGAAAAAAGAATTAAGACTATTCTCATGGTTTTTCCCTCTCTTTCGTCGCTATACATGCCTGCCGTTTAATAATTAAGATAATGAATCAGATTTATAATTGTGATTAATTATATTTATGGAGTCGAGAGATTCATCTTCCTTCAGAAGTTTTTAAACCGTACCGACAAGAAGAGCTGATGAAGAAGAGAGCAGGTGAAGTGGGGTGACTAAGTGAAACGCTTAAGTCTACTTTTGATTTTCAATCTAATCCAAATCCCCGCCTTGTACAGTCAAGAGAACAACATCCACAACGTTCCCTGGTCCGAAATACATTCCAGCGAACATGTGGAAGGTGGTGTTTACGAGGACGATTACAATGTGCGAGATCAGCAGAAAATCGTCTCACATGTCGGAATGTGTGTAATCGAGAAATCCCAAAACGCTTCCAATATAACAGTTTACAATGTGCTCTTTAATCACAAATTGTTAACCGCCAGTGACCCCACCTATAATTTTGTTGAAGCGACAAAATCTGCCAGAGAGAACTCTTATTGCGGGTTACAAATCACTAGATGTAATCCGTATCCTGGGGTGTGGGGTGGGACTGACTCGGGCTCTAAATGCATATGCAAATTAGACGGACACCACGGATGGCAGGAAGTAACCTATGATCCGAAAACACACATTTGCGATAATGGGAATCTTAACAATTACGTACCGCAAAAATGCAATCCCTGGGGGCCTACTGTATCAGAAGGTGGTGGAAAGGAAACTGGCCCCCCACTCAGTCAGTGTGTATGTGGATCAAAAGGTGTGGTGTACGATCCCCAAAAACAAACTTGCACAGGCGGATCAATTCAGTCTTTCGTGCCGACAATGTCAAATGCCGTACTACCCGATGTAGATCATAAGACCCCAATACCGCCCAGTAATTCTAAGTGAAATGGCGGGGCAGAGTGGACAAGTTTAAAACTTTTGCTTCGATCCATTCGTGAGTCAGCCAGCATAATATTTCATTTTGTAGCCTGAAAAAGGCTTCATTGAGTTTTGCACCTATGAGATTAATATTGCATGCGCCAATTTATACGCTTTATGACCGCCATTCTGATATGCGCAATCTCTGGCGCAGCACTGTACTTGATTATGCCGCCTTACACGCTCAATCCGTTCTGTACCTATGACTTGATAGAGCAAGTTCAAGTGACTATTGATGTGGACGGAACAAAATATTCGTCCGAAATCGTTCACCAAAATTCATTCTCGCGAAAATGGATCGAAGTCATGAACGGCAGTGGCTGCTCCCAAACTTTAGGAACGGTGCTAGCATACGTCCTAGCTGATGGAAAAGTCTTGTTGTTGCCTCCTCCCATTTGCGCGGAAATTGAAAAGCAATTAAAGAAGAAAGGGCTGCATGACTATAAAGAGGCGATGGCCCACGAGTATAAAGCTTCAATTTCACAAAAGTGTGTTCAAGGGGCAATGCTTAGAGACTCACGTATTCCAGATGGCTACGTTGTGGATAACGTGACAAACCCATCAAAGTGGGAACCTTTTTTCTTTGATGTAAAAACCGCCAGATTTGGTGTCTTGGTTCGCTTCGTTTCCGGTGAAGTCCAGGCTACAACCAGAGAGCCCCGCGACAATTTAGAGCAGGTAGCGCCAGCTCTGTTAAAAACACAGTTTGAAGATGCGGGAAAATGGTACGCCTCCCCCGAGCGGTACATTTCCTATGCCCGAAGATACCCATTCACTCATTTTGCTAGGAAAGTCGTGCCATAAGAGAACCTGAGAACCAGAAATCCGAATTGATTTTTCTTTCGGAAAAATTGGCGGGCCAGTTGGACCTTAAACGAACCGCTTCCTCACCGCCGGTCTTACAATTCTATTATCCTGATATCATTGATTTTGTCCATACTCCCGTCTGGAGAGCCAAAGACTTACTCATTCAAAAATACATCGTTGAAGGTCGTTCCATAGCCCAGATCTCAAAGGAAATCTCTTCCTCACGGGCCACTGTCAGAAAGGC
>Ga0206839_1182_pt1 | contig 12787 bp, 12 predicted proteins | sample Alteio_BWOrgCont_27_FD_152883 | JGI IMG/M metagenome (GOLD analysis project Ga0206839, IMG submission 152883) | Enriched cells from forest soil in Barre Woods Harvard Forest LTER site, Petersham, Massachusetts, United States -... | ecosystem: Environmental > Terrestrial > Soil > Temperate forest >... | reverse complement strand
AATAACGGATTTCAGCGAAAGTTGAAACTGTTTGTTTTCTAAAACTCCATAAACCATCCCCTACCTTTGCGCATGGATTATTTTAAAAAGCTGCTGGAACTGGTGAAGACAGAGCGGGAAGTGGATAAGCAGGCATACCTGGAGCTTACCCGGTCATCTTCTATAGCAGAACGCAGGGCGAATGGCATCGCCTGGTACCCTATAGCCATAAGGGGCACAGAGCTTAATAAGGCAGAATATATTACTGTTGAGATTGAACGCACAACACATACCGATATTTCGCACCAGTTGCGCTTTGGCGTATCAGCCATGTTATTCTCCAACCTTGATCCCAAAAACGATTTCCTGGAGGGTACCATCACTTTTGTAAGTGGCAGCCGCCTTAAAATATCGCTGCGCACAGATGAATTACCAGACTGGGCAAGCGATGGCAAACTGGGAGTAGACCTGTTGTTTGATGATAACAGCTACGATGAGATGCAGTCAGCGCTCAAGCTGGCTATGACGCTTAGTGATAAAAAAGAAGAAGGCCACCTCATAAATATACTCACTGGCGCAGCCGCACCAACATTTGATAATGATGCCCACATTTACGATAATCCGAAACTGAATAGCAGGCAACAAACTGCCGTAAATAAAATAGTGCAGGCCAATGACCTGACCATAGTGCATGGCCCGCCCGGCACCGGCAAAACTACTACACTCGTACAGGCCATAAAGGCACTGATCAAAGCCGGGGAAAAGCGCGTACTCGTAACAGCACCCAGCAATACCGCTGTGGACTTGCTAAGTGAGCGGCTGGCAGAAGAAGGTCTTAATGTACTTCGGGTAGGGAATCCAGCCAGGGTATCAGAACGGTTGATGGCACTCACACTTGATAGCAAGGTTGCGGCCCATAGTTCTGTAAAAGAGATAAAGCGCCTGAAGAAACAAGCTGGTGAGTTTAAAGATATGGCCCACAAATACAAGCGAAGTTTTGGCAGGGCAGAAAGGGAGCAGCGCAAGGCATTATTTGATGAGGCATACAAGATAATGAAAGATGTGGGCCGTATGGAGCAATACATTGTGGATGATGTAACGTCAAAGGCACAGGTGGTTACCTCCACCCTAGTAGGCGCCAATCATTATACAGTGCGCGACCTCCGTTATAACACGGTAGTGATAGACGAGGCAGGACAAGCACTGGAACCTGCCTGCTGGATACCTATACTAAAAGGCAAGAAAGTGATACTGGCTGGCGACCATTGCCAATTATCACCTACGATAAAATCAGATGCTGCCGCCAGGGGCGGGCTCTCTACGACTCTGCTTGAAAAAAGTATGAAACTACATACAGGATCGGTAGTGATGCTGGAGGAGCAATACCGAATGAATGAAGTGATTATGGGCTATCCATCTGAGGTGTTTTATGAGAACAAACTGGCCGCCCATGCTTCTGTGGCAAAACATTTATTATTCCCGGAAGATTTACCACTCACATTTATAGACACGGCTGGCTGTGGCTTTGAGGAAAAGGTGGAAAACAAAAGCATATCCAATCCTGAAGAGGCCGCCCTTTTATTCAAACACCTGCTACGGCTCGTTACAGAATTGAGCGCACATTATACCGCTGCAAAATTCCCTTCTATAGCCATTATCTCTCCCTACAAAGAGCAGCTATATGTGCTGAAAGAGCAATTGCAGCATATGCCTGAACTTCAGCCATACATCCACAGCATTTCTGTGAATACTATAGACAGCTTTCAGGGGCAGGAGCGGGATATTGTTTACATCAGCATGACGAGAAGTAATACAGACGGAGTGATTGGGTTCCTGTCGGATACAAGACGAATGAATGTAGCGATGACGCGGGCACGAAAAAAACTGATAGTAATAGGTGATAGTGCCACGCTTTCCCGTCACCCTTTTTATGCAGATTTTGTGGCTTACGCAGAAAAGCACAATGCCTACAAAAGTGCATGGGATGAGAATTGGGAGATGTAAGATGGAAAGTTCAATAGTATTGACGACAGCGTACTGTAGGATGGGTTATATATTCAGCAATTGAAGATTTTCAATATGCACAAAATGCTTCTTGTTTGCTGTATCCAGGGTCAACTGATGAACAATTGCTGTTGCCGCAATAAATAAGTCTGGTTTGTCAATACTTTTTCGTTTGGTTTTAAGTTGCTGAACAATCTTCGCAGCTTGCCTTGCTACGGCACTATCAAAATCTAAAATATCAAACCTTGAGAGCATTTGATCCAGAATTGCAAATGTGTGGCTGATGTACCGTTTATAACTTCAAACTCTGTAACACTGGAAATATAAAGACGGTCATAATTCTTAAAATGCTTAATCAGGCTGGAATTATTCTTATCTGTTTTGCGAAAATATTCAATCAGAATAGTAGAGTCAACCATTAGTTTTTTGTCCGCCATTTCGCAATACTTTTCCGGTTTTCTTCAATTGTTTGAATTTCGTTTTCTGTGAAAACAGGACCGTTAAGCAACATTTCAATAAATGTTGATTTATCGTCTTTCTCTGATTTTTCTTCAGCTAATTCTTGTCTTAACCTTATTTTTTGTGAAGGTGTCAATGCTTTAACTGCGGTCAAAAGCTGCTGAAAGGGTATTTGCACTTTCATTTCCATTATTCAAATTTACGTATTTTGTTTAAAATAGTGTTATACTACCCTCCTCACGCAATCTGGCAGTACTGCATATATAGCCGAGGCAGCTGCTCTGTCCATACTATACAAGCCTGTGAGTGTACCGAAAGCTGGAACTATAACTAATGTATCAGTCCTGTAGAAGCAAGGCAGCTTTACGCTTTGGCGGCCTATGCCAGTAAGCACTATGCCGGGGTGTATATGGCCTGCAATATTTACTTTATGATTGCTTTCTTCCGGTAGTGGCTTATGAGAATAAATAAAGACAGTATCCTCTATTGCATCCACCACTTTTATACACAGCTCGTCAAACTTCGCATCGTCAATGAGGTCATGATTTCCTTTTATAAGCGTAAACTCAATTTCAGGAAACTGCTCAATGAGGTTGCAGAAAAAATACCAGTCTGTATTCATCTTGCTATGAAATAAGTCGCCCAGAAAGTAAACTTTAAGCGGGGTTATTTTTTTAAATAAAATTTCGAGGTTCACATAATCTTCCTGTTGTGCCTGTGCAGGTATAGAAATGCCTTCTTTGCGAAAATGGGTGGCTTTACCTAAATGAACGTCTGCAATGATGAGCAACCGCTCATCTGTTTTATACAATGCTTTTTCCGGCAATAATGTGAATGAAAAATTACTTATCTCAACGGTCATACAAACAATGCAAATATCTTATTTTTCCAGCTGGCCAATCAGTTTTTTTATACGATCTTCCAGTTTTTCATTGGTAAACTTCTCTTTGAATCTTTCTGTAAGTATGGGGAAGCAGAAAGGGGTGAATTGCTCTATATCCCTTATGATCACATGCTGCACTTCCATTCGGTGCAGTGCTTCCACAAGGCGTGCTTCCTCCATCTGAAAGGTCATTACCTCATCGTAAGCCTGTTGCAGTAAAAGATTATTTTGCTCATAATCTGTGAAAACGGAAAAAAACAATTGCGAGTTTGCCTGCATGTGCCGGGTTTTCACCTGCTTGCCTGGATAGCCATTAAATGTCAGGCCTGCAATGTGGGCAATGTCCCGGAATTTCCGTTTAGCCATCTCCGCAATATTGATGCTGTGATGTATGTCATCCGTAATGGTAGCTGTGTCAAACAAGGCATTATTTATAGCTTCTTCTATAGGTATCTCCTGGTCGCTTAGTAGTTCAAAACCATAATCATTTAGCGATATAGAAAAGGTCATGGGCTTTATTTGCGAAATGCGGTAGGAGAATAGCATAGCAAGGCCTTCATGCACATTGCGCCCTTCAAAGGGATATATAAAAAGATGATGGCCTTCCTTTGTTTGTATTCGTTCTATCAGCAGTTCGCTGATATGTGGCAGGTGGGATCTTTTCTTTTGCTCTTCAAATAAGGAAGCCAGCATTGTGACTTCTATATCTTTTTTACCAAGCTTATCATGCTCCTCTATTTTTTGCCGTATCACTTTTGTGAGCTGCGATGATAGCGGCATCCTGCCGCCTTGCCATGATGGGAATGATCCTTTATTGCCCGTAGATCTCCGCACAAAAGCATTCATATCTTTTACTTTTATCAGCTCCAGGTTTTTACCTGTAAACCAAAAGCTATCGCCCGGCTTGAGCCTTGCTATAAACCATTCCTCTATGGCGCCTATCCTTGCACCACCGAGGTATTTTACTTGCATCATGCTATCGCTTACTATGGTACCTATACTCAGCCGGTGGCGCATAGCTATGCGCCTGCTGGTAACTTTATAAACACCATCTTCTATCACCACTTTATGAAATTCATCATAAGCATCCAGCGTTTTGCCACCTTGTGTTATGAACGCAAGGCACCAGTCAAATTCTTCCCTGCTTACAGAACTGTAGCAATGGGTTTTCAGTATTTCTTCATAGATCATGTCCGGCCGGAATCCATCTGATACCGCCAGTGTCACAAGATATTGTATGAGCACATCAAATGAACGGATGTAAGGCATACGCTGTTCTACTTCGTTATGCTTTACAGCATGTCGTAACGCAGCACCTTCAATGATTTCCAACGAATGGGTGGGGAGGAAATAAATTTTACTCACTGCCCCCGGCCGGTGGCCGCTGCGCCCTGCTCGCTGTATAAAGCGGGCCACGCCTTTTGGTGAGCCAGCCTGTATAACGGTATCTACAGGCCTGAAATCCACGCCGAGGTCAAGACTACTAGTGCAGACCACTGCTTTTAGTATGCCGTCATGCAGCGCCTCTTCCACCCACTGGCGCAGTTCCTCGCTCAGGGAGCCGTGGTGCAACGCCATAACACCTGCCATAGATGGGTCGCGCTCCAGCAGGCGCTGGTACCATATCTCGCATTGGGAGCGGGTATTGGTAAATAAGAGGGTAGATTGGTTTTTGTGTATGATAGCCAGTACTTCGTCTATCAGCTTTATGCCGAGGTGCCCACCCCATGGGTAATTCTCGATTACTTCTGGAAAAATAGTTTCAATATCTATTTGTTTTTCCAGGTTGCTTTTTATCATTATATGCTTGCCGGGCCAGGAGCCCAGCAATATGTTTTTTGCTTCCTCCAGATTTCCGATAGTCGCAGAGATACCCCATATTTTAAGATCGGGATTTATGGCTTTCAGGCGCGATAGCGCCAGCTCCACCTGTACTCCCCGCTTCGTGCCCAGCAGCTCATGCCACTCATCTATAATTACAAAATCAAGGTGTTTAAACGTGTCATTATATCCCTTCTGCGCCAGCAGCAGGTGCATACTCTCGGGGGTGGTGATGAGCGCATGGGGCATTGCTCTTTTTTGCCGTGCCCTTTCTTTGGTATCCGTATCACCTGTGCGCAGGCCGATGGTATAATCAAGTTGTAGTTGCGTGCTAACTCTTTCTGTTGCCAGGTATATCTCCTTAGACAATGCCCGTAAGGGGGAGATCCATAAACAGTGCAGGCCGGCAGGTGGTTTCTTTTTATCGTAATAACTCTGCAAAACGCCAAACCATATCGCATAAGTCTTGCCAAAACCTGTAGGAGCATTGAGCAAGCCTGAGTTACCGTCCGCTATGGCTTTCCATGTTTTTAGCTGGAAGTCATAAGGCTGCCAGTTATTTTGCTGAAACCATTGCTGCGCTATGTTGTTTTGCTTTGCCACTATAAAATATTCTGCAATTTCCCCGAATATAAAAATCAAACATAAAACTTAATAATTTTCTTTCCCGTAACTTTATGTAAAGTACTGTGTATGAAACAAGGCGTCTGGAACCAAATTCTTACTTACTTCTATATCCGCAAGCGGGACCCCAATGATCCTAAAGACATCAACATAAAGTTTATGCATGGCATGAACCGTATTTCGCTGTTTATGTTCCTGATTGCGGTAATTATTATGATTGTACGTTTATTTACCCGCCACTAATGAGATGATCTCTTTTGCGGCATTGGAAGAGGCTTGTTTGTCGCCGAGGCTGTGCCAGAGTGTTTCGTAATCGCGTTTTAATTCTTGTTTATAGACTTCATCTTCCAGCGTGCGGGTGAGGGCCATTTTAAGATTGGTTTCTGTAAGTTCATCCTGTATCAGTTCGGTAACTACCGGTTTATCCATGATGAGGTTTACGAGCGATATATACTTCACATTCACCAGTTTTGTTGCCAGCCAGAAAGAGAGGGCATTGCCTTTGTAGCAAACCACCTGCGGCACACCATACAGCGCGGTTTCCAGCGTGGCAGTGCCGCTGGTTATCAGCCCCGCTTTCGCCTGCTTCAGCAGGTTATAGGTTTGGTCTTTTACCACCAGCACTGGTTCATTACCAATAATTTCCTGGTACAAGCTTAATGGTTGTGCGGAGGCCTGCGCCACCACAAAGCAATATTGTGGGAAATACTTTACTATCTGCAGCATGATGGGCAGCTTCACCTTTATCTCCTGTGCCCGGCTGCCGGGGAGTAGGGCGATAATAGGTTTATCAGAAAGGGGCACCACCGGTACATTTTGCTTTTCTTCCCGAACCACCTCTACGAGCGGATGGCCTACATAGATTACTTTATAATCCCATTTTTTGTAAAAATCCACTTCAAAGGGCAATATCACGAGCATTTTATCCACATCCCGCTTTATTTTCTTTACCCTGTTCTCCTTCCATGCCCATACCTGTGGTGAAACGTAATATACTATGCGGATATTCTGCTTTTTTGCCCATTCTGCTATGCGCAGGTTAAAACCCGGATAGTCTATTAATACTAATACATCAGGCTTATAGGTCTGTATGTTTTTTTTGCAGAAATCAATATTGCGGAAAATAGTTCGCAGATGGGAGATCACTTCTATAAAGCCCATAAATGCCAGGTCGCGGTAATGCTTAACCAATGTGGCGCCTGCGGCCTGCATCTTATCGCCGCCCCAACAGCGTACATCGGCAAGGGTATCCTGCTCATGGAGCGCTTTTATAAGATTGCCGCCTATAAGATCGCCACTGGCCTCCCCTGCTATTATATAATACCGCATAAACTACCAGACAAACATAATGAGCACAATAAGCAAAGCATAGAGCATTGTAGCTACAAATATACCACGCGCCGTCATGTCTATGCGCTTGATATTGCAATAAGCAAAGGGTATTACATTGATCAGGATACTCAGGGTCAGCACCTTGGAGGCCATGCCCTTTAAGCGGGTCAGAGAGTGCAGAAATGAGCCAAATCCTTGCCCATGACCCCATAGCAAATACATAATCACCATACCTATAAATGGCAGGAGCAAGCCTATCATAAAGCCGAAAATGGGGGTATCACGCCGCATATACTTTAATTATGGTTGCAATATACAACACGGAAAATGCATTTTACTGTTAAAAGAATGCAGGACTTTAGCTAAGTTAGTATCTTCAAGTATATTTGCGGGAACTTTGAAAAACAGGCACACACATGAATTTCAGACTAAAAAAACATTCCAGAACGCACTACCAGGCCGCGTAAATATGGAATTACGATGGTGATGGATAAGGGCATGGGGCTGGTAGGCGCAAGAGATTTTCTTTCTGTTGCAGCGCCATACGTAGATATTGTGAAGCTAGGCTTCGGCACCGGCTTTGTAACCAATCACCTGAGGGAAAAAATAGAGATCTACCGAGAAAACGATATACCTGTATATTTCGGGGGTACCTTGTTTGAAGCGTTTTTAGTTCGTGACCAGTTTGATGATTACCTGGCAATGGTGAAAGATTACGGGCTGAATCATGTGGAAGTATCAGATGGGTCTATCGTTATCCCACACATAGAAAAACTTGGATATATAGAAAAGCTGGCAAAGCATGTTACCGTGCTTTCTGAGGTAGGCTCCAAAGATGCCACTCATATTATGCCGCCCTATAAATGGATAGAGCTTATGAAGGCAGAACTGGAAGCTGGCGCCACTTATGTAATAGCAGAAGCGCGAGAAGCAGGTAATGTAGGTATCTATCGGGGATCTGGTGAAGTGCGTGAAGGCTTGGTGCAGGAAATACTTACCCAAATACCATATGAGCAAATAATATGGGAAGCACCCCAGAAAGCGCAGCAGGTTTACTTCCTCGAATTATTGGGGGCCAATGTGAACCTCGGCAATATAGCGCCGCTGGAAGTAATACCACTGGAATCTACACGCCTTGGATTACGTGGCGATACATTTACCCTGTTTTTAGAAGAGGATGCAAAGGAAAGAGCTAATAATTCACAATCGTAAGATAAATATAATGCAAATAAGGTTAGATCTTTATTAGCTTTGGTCGTGGAAAGATAGTTTCCAGTTTTTTAAGATTTTGCTTTTAATGCAGCCACTATACGGACTCATCGGTATTACGTTAACCCATTCATTTTCACCTGCTTATTTTAAGAAAAAATTTGCAGCCCAGCATATTGACGCTTCTTACGAGGCATTCCCTATCCCCTATATCCGTGCATTGCCTGCTTTGCTGGAAAACCATCCTAACCTCGTCGGACTCAATGTGACTATTCCCTACAAAGAAGCAGTAATACCCTACCTGGATGAAACAGATGCCGTTGCGCAAGAAATAGGCGCCGTAAACTGCATTGTTATAAAAAACGGGAAGAAAAAAGGATATAATACCGATGCCGGGGCATTTGAGCAAAGCCTCATAACGTCACTAACCCCACACCACACCCACGCATTAATATTAGGTACCGGCGGTTCATCAAAAACAGTAGCATTTGTGCTGGAACAACTGGGCATACCTTACCGGAAAGTATCGCAAAACAAAAAAGACGGATTACTAACCTACGAAGAGCTTACACGCGAATTAATAGCAGAGCATACGCTTATCATTAATACTACACCTGTAGGCATGTATCCCAATATAGATACTGCGCCTTCTATTCCCTACTATGCCGTAGGTGAGGATCACTTACTGTATGATCTTATCTACAACCCGGAAGAGACAAAGTTTCTGCACTTGGGCAAAGAAAGAGGCGCAGCAATTAAAAATGGCTTTGAGATGTTGCAACTACAGGCAGAAGCTAGTTGGGATTTGTGGTCGGCAAATATGCAGATGCCGGAATAAGATTTAACTGCGTGCCTGCCATTCGCTTTTCAGCAACCCGGTGATTACAAGGTCTTCGGGCATACCATTTCGTATGAAACCTTGCCGGATCACTCCCTCCACTTTAAAACCTAAACGTTCTGCAAGTTTTGCGCTGCGTTTGTTTGCTGGCACAAAATGTATTTCCAGTTTATTCAGTCCGGTTTTATAAAAGAGGAAATCTGCAAATTTTTCGAGGCAAACAGACATGATGCCTTTTCCTTCATATTCTTTAGTTATCCAATAGCCCACCTGCGCACGTTTCAGGTTATGCTCCCATTGGTGCATCCCTATGCCGCCTATTATTTTTTCGTCATAAAAAATGCCGAGTGTTAACCCTTCCTGTGTATTTAATTGATGTATGGATTGCTGTATGAATTGCAGGGAATGTTCCGGCTTGGTGGTCTTATCCACCCAGTCCAGCCATGGGTGCAGGTGCTGGCGAGAGTAGCTTACAGCATCAAAAAGAGGTTGTGCATCCTTTGCGGTATAGGAGCGGAGTTGTATGTTTTCGTTTACATGGATAGATACCATTCTGACTATCGTATAATTTTATAAGGGTTGCGTGAAGATAAGACGATAAGTTTTAAAAAAACAGGGTCGTGAAACTTGCTCCAGTTTAATGACAATGGGGAAAAACCCCTATTTAAACAGGGAAAATACTGTATTACAGGATTGCAACAATTGTACCTTAATTGCCACCGAGTGCCTGAAAAAGGACACTTGGCTGGGACGGGAGCAGCCCATATTTTAAGACCAATAAACCAGTATAGTTTTACTCCTTCGTTATTTTCATCATTTTCTTTTCCGTAGTAGCATTGGTTACCTGCAGCATATACACTCCGACTGCGAGATTGCTCAAATCTAAGGTTTCCTTATTGTTTATCATTGTTCTTTGCAGTACTTCCCTGCCCAGCATATCGTACAATACAGCATCGCAGTTGGCGGCATTCATGATATTCACAATACCCACTGTGGGGTTGGGGTAAACGAAGACATTAGTAATAGCGGGCTTAACCTGGGGCGCCGCAAGGGTGGTAAGGCTTGTTTTTCTTATCCGGCGATTGTTATTATCCGCAATATAAAGATTCCCGGCTACGTCGAATGCTACTCCTTTCGGGTAAGCTAAACTGGCGCTGAGAGCAGGGCCCCCGTCGCCGCTAAAACCAGGAGTACCATTACCCGCTATGGTGGAGATCATTCCATCGGTTTGTACCAATCTTATCCTTTGATTGTCGTCATCGGCTATCAGAATGTCTCCTGTGCTATCTACCTTAATGCCCCATGCCGCACGCATCTGGGCGTCAACGGCCGGGCCGCCGTCGCCGGAGAATCCCGGAGTGCCATTACCGGCAACAGTGCTTATGTTTCCCATTGTATCCACCTTACGGATGCAATAATTGTCTCCATCGCTGATGTATAGGTTGCCCAACCCGTCAACAGCCACATCGTATGGATGATTTAACTGAGCATTAGTTGCCGGGCCACCGTCTCCCGAATAGCCTGCAAAGCCATTGCCCGCCACGGTTGTAATGATACCCGTTGTGGCATCCACCTTGCGGATACAGTGATTGTTATTATCACTTATATACACATTCCCTGCCTTATCTACCACTACTCCTGTAGGGGTGCCAAATTCGGCATCGGTTGCAGGTACATTGTCAACAAAGCCAGCAGTACCGTTGCCGGCAAAAGTGGTAATAATGCCGGAAGTACTTACTTTCCGCACACGCTCATTATCCTGGTCGCAGATATACATGTTGCCGGCGCGGTCGAATGCCATTGTATTAGGAAAATACAGGTGTGCGGCCGTGGCAGGCCCGCCGTCGCCGCTGAAGTTATCTTCCTGGCCTGAAATGCCGCATCCGGCTACGGTGGTAATGGCTCCGGTGGCTGCATTGATCATCCTGATACGGTGGTTGTCGACATCGGCTACGTAGATATTTCCTATGGCATCGGTAGCTAAATTTATTATGAAGCTCATTTCAGCATTTACCGCAGGATATCCTTCTCCGAACAGCCCGCTTTGGCCGGCAAAGGTGGAAATGACGCCGCTGGTATTCACTTCCCGAATGCGGTTGCTATAGTAGTCGCATATAAACAGGTTGCCGGCGGCATCGAAAGCGAGCCCCTGGGGAGTGTTGATTTGTGCAGCCGCTGCCGGGCCACCATCCCCGCTATACCCTCCGGTTCCGATTCCATACAGGGTGGTTACGATGCCCGTAGCTGCATTTACCATGCGTATCCGGCAATTGTTACGATCTGAAAAGTAAACATTCCCAACAGCGTCTGTGGTAAGGCCGTCCGGATAGCTCATCCGCGCTGCCGTAGCCTGGCCGCCGTCTCCGGTAAATCCGTAGGTTCCGGTTCCCATAATGCTGGTGATGGTATCCGCGGTATCCACTTTATATATCTGGTAAGTGCCTACGTCACCAATATATAAATTTCCGGTTTTGTCTAAAGCAACCCTGTACGGATGGCTGATAGAAGAGCCAGACGCTAAGCCACCCATACCTGAAAATCCGTACACTCCATTTCCGGCTACTGTGGAGATCATGCCTGACGGATCCACCTTTCGCACCCGGTAATTATCTTCATCAGCGATATAAATATTCCCGGAAGTGTCGACGCTGACATCGGCAGGATAATTTAATTTAGCGGATGTTGCTGAGATCCCATCCCCGTTGTAGCCAGCCGTTCCTGTTCCTGCAACAGTGCTGACGGCACCTGCTATACTCACTTTACGGATAACGTTGTTGCCACTAAAGGCAATATATACATTTCCTGCTCTATCCACAGCTACGCCAGAGGGCCCACTACCGCCCGCAAAAGTGGAAATTATACCGGCAGCATTTACCTTTCGCACGACATCATTGTCGTAATCTGCTATATATGTATTTCCCGAATGGTCTAATGCCACAGCCACGGGCCGATCCAATTCAGCCCTGATGGCCAAGCTGTCGTCGCCTATGCCACATCCGGCGATGGTAGTAATAGTCTGCGCCGGCAGCATTTCCGGCAGCATTGAGAGTGCGATAACGAATACCGGAAAAGAAAAAAGCAACCATTTTCTCATAAAAACAGTTTTTGGGATGGTAAATATACGTAAAACAGATTCCAGTAGCACAGGAATTCTATATATAACATAGACTTAAAAACCGGACTGAATCCTGGATGGGTTTTAAAAAACAAGGTTGGCTGAAATTTGCTCCGGTTTGATGACAAGGGGAAAAAATCCCCTATAAATACGTGAAAAACACTCTTTTACGGAATAATCAACTATTGTACATTGGTTGCCGCCAAGTGCCTGAAAAAGGACACTCAGCTGGGACGGAAAAAAACTGGGCCGTGAAACTGGCTTTAGTTTAATGACAATGGGGAAAAATCTCCTATAAATACGTGAAAAATCCTGTATTACGGAATTGTCAACTATTGTACTTTGGTTGTTGCCAAGTACATGAGAAAAATAATAAACAGATACTGATAAATACATGCCCTGAATTTTCAATCTAAGGACATTTCTAATTAATGTGCAAAAAACAGAATATAAGTTGTCATATGAAAGCACAAGAACTACAATCTTCTGAGAAAGAGTCAAGTCCAGAAAAGAAAAAAACAAA
>Ga0206839_1026_pt1 | contig 12864 bp, 10 predicted proteins | sample Alteio_BWOrgCont_27_FD_152883 | JGI IMG/M metagenome (GOLD analysis project Ga0206839, IMG submission 152883) | Enriched cells from forest soil in Barre Woods Harvard Forest LTER site, Petersham, Massachusetts, United States -... | ecosystem: Environmental > Terrestrial > Soil > Temperate forest >... | reverse complement strand
ATCGATTTGTTTTTCTATATACCGGTTATAATTTGATGTATAAAGTTTTACTTATTTCATATGCTAATTGGGATTCACTATTGGAACTCCCTGCGGTTTTGAAAAAAGCGGGATGCACCGTCGACATTTACAGTAAGAAAAATGCATGGGCACTCCAAAACTCATCCTATTCCAAATGGATTGCTGCAAATGAACATGATGATTTGTATATCCGGGAACTATTAGATTTTGTGGACAAAAATGGCGATGAGTACAACTGGATAATACCCGGAGACGACCCGCTTATACGATTGCTGAATGAACACCTGCAATCAGAGAAATTATTTTACAAAATAATGCCGCTTACTAAAATCGAAAACAGGGAGTTGTTGGGTTCTAAAGCTGGCTTTTCTAATTTATGTAAGCAATACAATATCAAAACACCCCGGTTTTTAATTTATAACCCATTACTTAGTGTTGAGGAGATTGGGGCATACATGGGTTATCCCTTCCTGGCAAAATTAGACCAAAGCGAAGCAGGAACGGGAATCTTTTCGATAGAAAATGAAGAAATGCTGAAAGAAACCCTCTATAAAGTGGCTAATAAAGAGAATCTTGTTTTCCAGCAATTCATAAAGGGATATGACATTAATATAGAGGCATTATATAAGAATGGTGAATTGCTGGTTTACAACTATTCCCATGTGCTTACCATTTTGGGCAATTATGGGCTTTCTACAAGGAGGCTGTTCTGCAGAAATACAGAAGTAGATGCAGAAATGATGAAAATAGGAAGAAGCATTGGACTTAATGGGTTTGCCAGCATAGCCTTTATGTATAGCGAAACAGAACGCACCCACTACCTGATAGAAATAGACGCACGACCAAATTCATGGATTTATTATGGTAAATTTACCGGTAATGACTTTTCTGAAGCTATAAAGAATATGATAAATGGCAACCTTGCATTCATGCAACCGGGGGATAAAGCAAAAGAGGTGAAGATTTATCATTATTTAAAGGATATGGCCAGGTGCATTGTGAACAAAGATGTGAAAGGGGCTACAGACTGGCTGGTGAATAAGGACGGCTGCCGACAATATATACCACACTATGACCGAAAAACGCTTGCTGCCTGCAATAAGTACCTGCGTTTCTTTTTTACTGAATTGTTCACGAACAAAATAAGGAAAGCAATAGGCAAGCCTGTTATCAATACCACATACAAAAACTAAGAAAAAGAAATGTTATATCAATTCCCGGAAATTACGTTACTGATTACACACTACAACAGGAGCAAATCCCTGGAGCGGCTGCTATCTTCTTTTCAGCAACTCGGTTGCAGGTTTGGGGATATTGTGGTTTCTGATGATTGCAGCAAGACGGAACACCAAGAGCAGCTAAAAAAGCTGGAAACAGAATACAAATTTCGCCTTATCTCCACACCTGAAAACAAAGGGCTTAGCAATAATATTAATAAAGGACAGGATGCGGTGACAACAAAGTACACGCTCTATGTGCAGGAAGATTTTGAACCTGCGGATATCCTGCCCGCCCATCTTATAGATGCTTTGCAATTTATGAATGAAGACAAGGGGCTGGATCTTGTGCGCTTCTACGCTTATTTCCCCTACCCTAAACTCAAACCCTTTGCAAAAGGATATTCGCAAATGATATACAGCTTCTGGAACCTGAACCATATCAAGTTTTATGTGTATAGCGACCATCCGCACCTGCGCAGGAGCAGCTTCTTTGAAAAATTCGAGCGCTACCAGGAAGGGATAAAAAGCGACCTGGCAGAATATAAAATGGCTGTTTCGTTTATACAGAAAGACGGGAAAGGCCTGTTTTATGATGATTTTACAAAGCTGTTCTTTCAGAAAAATTCCTCTGCTGAGCCAAGTACTATTCCCCGGAAGCAATGGCGTCAAAGAAGTAATATTTTTGTCCGCGTTTTACGCACGGTGTACCTCCGGTATAAATTGGTAAAATGTACTTTAGATGTTCAGTTTATGAAATTATAGAGGAAAGGGGTAATAAACAACAAGAATGAAAATAGTGCAATATGGCAGTTAGGGCACTAAAAAACTTACATAATATCGTAGCATTGATATTATCTTCGCTTCATTGATTGGGTGACAGATATGAATTGAATTTTATTCTATTTAAAGAATTTTGATCATGGCAGGCCCTTATTATTTCCAGGGTGTTACATTACTGATTACTCATTATAACAGGAGCGCATCGCTGGAGCGGCTTTTGGCCGCATTCCGCAAACTGAATTGCCGGTTTGATGATATTGTGGTATCAGATGATTGTAGCAAACCAGAGCAGCTGGAAAAAATAAAATCCCTGCATGCTGATTATTCTTTCCGCCTCCTTACCACGCCTAAAAACGGAGGCCTTGGTAATAATCTTAATAAAGGACAAGACGCTGTAAACACACCTTACACCCTTTATATACAGGAAGATTTTGTGCCATTGGACAGTTTTCCGGAAAAACTACAAGATGCCCTGCAATTCATGGAGGATCGTAAAGACCTGGATATGGTACGGTTCTATTCATACGTTAAATACCCTTATTTAAGACCTGCAAAAAAAGGATTTTCCGAAATGGTGTTTAAAATATGGTATCCGGGCTATATGAAGTTTTATATGTACAGCGACCATCCACATTTGCGCCGCTCTACCTTTTTGCAAAAATTCGGGCATTACAGGGAAGGTGTAAAATCTGATTATACGGAATACTGTATGATGCTGTCATTTCTGAAGCATAAAGGGAAGGCTCTTTACTATGATGATTTCAAGGGCCTGCTCGACCAGGTTAACTCAGATGCTGAGCCCAGTACCGTAAAACGGGCATCCTGGAGCAAAAGCAAAAATCCACTTATCTCTGTCGTGCGCCATGCTTACCGCTATTTAAAACTCAATTATAACTACTTGCGTGGGCTGGAAAACAGGTAAGATTCATTCCATCCTCAATCAGTGGACATTTATATCATAAAATTATTTTGTATTGTGGACTTTTAGACTAAAATTTATCTTTAAATCCTTTCTACAGCTTCATGAATCCGGTTGATCCGATACAATTAAAAGAAGAGTGCCTGCGTTGGATATTTTCCATTGCAGGTGCGTTGCTGGTATATTTTATTGTGGCAGCCATCACACTACATGTCTATCATCCTGATATGGATCATTTGTACAAGGTAGCCGGCGAGGTATTGGCAGAGCCTAATCACGCACTTCCGGAGCCAATGGAAGCAATGTTGTTCCGGCTAGGCATTGTCACTATTCTATCTTTCTTGTGCCTGTTTTATATATTATTATCGAGGATGAAACTGGCACCTGCCTTTACCGGAAAATCCATGTTTTTCCCCCTTTCTGTCATTTTTGCCCTATTGATGCTGGCTACCATCATACCCGGTTTCTTAGCAGCGGACACATCAGACAATACAAGCCGTTTTATACCGGTGACCTCAGACGGCGGCAACAATACCAATTTCCAGTTCTTTTTTAATAGCTTTTTTTTGGGGGATTACTTTTGGGTGTACACCCTCCTGTTTTTCCCTTTAATATGTTATCTGTTCTTCATAGGATTTAAAAAAAAGCACTGGGAAGATAAAAAGATACTAACCATAACCATCCGGGTATTCAGCTATGCGATTATAGGTGGCACACTGCTGTGCATACTGCTGATGAACACGTTTACCTTTCCTTATTCCGTAGAAAACCGTTACGACTTTGCAGCAGTATATTATGCTATGACACAGGTATTTGCTGGCATACCTATGCTGGTGAATGGATTTACTGATACCTATGGCCTTTACCCTCATTTTTTAACGCCCATTTTCAAGATTACAGGACTTAGTGTTTTCACTTTTTCGCTGGTGATGTCATTATTGCAAGTACTAGCCTTTGCGCTAAATTTTTACGTACTGAATAAATTTACCCGGAATAAAGTGATTTTGTTTGCGGGGTTTACCACGCTATTATTCTTCTCCTACCTGGATAGAAAGCTGCTCAACCATTTTGATAACTATTTTGCCCTTTTCCCCATCAGGTACATTATACCCAGTATGCTGCTATTCCTTTCCAGCATTTACCTTGCAGCGCCATCTAAAACAAAATATGTGAGTATCTCAGTTATAATGGCCGCTTTTGTGCTATGGAACCCTGATATAGGCATTACCTGCTACCTCTCGTGGATAATTATGAATATTTACCATGATTTTTACAACCGTCAGGGTAAAATAAACACAAGGGCAATAATCACGCATCTGGTAACAGGCATCTGCACCGCGCTATTTGTATTCTATACCTATAAAGTACTCATCCGGGCCATTTATGGGGCATGGCCAGACCTGGGATTGTTGGGCAGCACAATGTCAGTTTTCAGTTCCGTTGGTTTTGGACTTATGCCAATGGATACGATACATCCATGGAATGTTGTAGCGCTCATCCTTATCATAGGTTTTACCTACGCCATTGCTCAATGGCATAACAGACAAAGCACCCCAAGGGCATCCATGGTCATGCTGCTGTCTTTGGTAGGTGTTGGTTACTTGTTTTATTTCCAGGGGCGAAGTCACAATTCCAATTTATCAGCCAGTACAGGATTTTGCATCCTGCTGCTCACCATTCTTGGAGACGAGCTGTGGGTCATTGTAAAAAAGACAAATGAACTTTTCCTGAACGTGCTTTTCGCCTTTTTTTTATTCCTTATATCCTTCTCTTTTATAGAGCTATTTTATAATACGCCAAGGATTCTAGCATTCATTTCGCAGGAAGAAGATAAAAATTATTATGCAGACGTACAGGAAGATATTATAGCAGGCAGGCAACTGATTGAGCAGACATCACAAGAAAAGGAAAAAATATTGGTGCTTTCACAGAGAAAGCACCAGCCATTACTGCTAGATGCCCATAAAAATATATCCGCCTTCAACCCGGGATTAATTGACCTCTTTTTACAGTCAGACGTACACAAGCTGGCAAACACAATTGCTGATTCCTCCTTCAGCATTTATTATGAGGCCGAAGACATCTTTTTCCCTTTCATGTCATTGCCATTCGCGGCTATGGCGGCGACCTATGAATTTAAAGCATACAACCGCCGCACCCTGGTATGGCTCACCAAACGGACTCACCACATTCCGGGTAAAATATTTTTCACCCAGGGGGATATGCCGCTCCTGCACAGGAAGTATAATGATGATACGGCAGGCACACAACAGCGCATCAATGATGCGATGGGTATAGCCCCTACGCACACCGGCAATGAGTTTGCGGTAGAGGCTTTATTTTACAATGATCCCCAGATGTTCCCGGAGGCTACAATCATAGGCAATGCGCAGGATGGCGCAGGCTTTGCTATAGGCAGGGTTTTCAACTCATCCCGTTTTTTCTTTTCGCTGAACGGCATTAGCTGCACGGCACCTTTCCAGGATAATACCTGGACTTACCTTGTTATGAATGTGTACTCTGACCATATGGACATTTACAGAAATGGTGTTCGTTTACTCACTGAGCCTTTGAAATCGCCGGTACGCAATTCAGAAAAAAAACTCTTTATTGGCAATATGGAAGGGGATAAAAAAGCCCGCTTTTTTGTAGGCCCGATAGCCGAAGTGAACATGGCAAATAAAGCAATTGATTCCACTCAAATACAGACAACGTGGGCAGAAATTAACCAGGTGGTAAATGCGGTCAAATAATAAAAAATAAAGCCTCAATACCTTGCGGGAATATTGAGGCTTTATCTTTAAAGAGCGGAAGACGAGATTCGAACCCGCGACCCTCAGCTTGGGAAGCTGATGCTCTACCAGCTGAGCTACTTCCGCTTATTGTTATAATGCCCTAAAATTATACAGCAGTTATCTAAATTCCAAATTCTATTTTATTACGATCATCGTGGAAAATAAGTAAATTTACATTATAAACTGCGAACCATGCTATCAGTAACAGGAATATATGACGGGAAAAACATTTATCCGGTAGATACAATAAAGGATAAAAGAAAATATAAGGTAATTATAACTTTCGTAGAGGAACTAAACAGTACGGAAGCTGATGAGTTGAGTTTACGTAATTTCGGAACAAATAATGCGGCATTAGATTTTTGGGATAACCCGCAGGAAGATATTTACCAGGATTATTTGCCCAAAATCAAGTAAATGAAAACAGGTACGATTGTATTAATCCCTTTCCCGTTTGCCGAGCTTACCAATGTAAAAGTGCGCCCTGCATTAGTTGTTACTACTACAAAAGATAAATACCAGGATTTAATTCTTTGTGCTATCAGTTCTGTGGTGCCGGATAAGATAAATTCATTTGAGATGATCTTAGCGCCTGATAAAAACAATCATTTACGGGTTCCTTCCATACTCAAAATTGATAGAATTGTAACACTTAAAAAAGAAGATGTAATTACTGAACTTGGTGTTCTATCCCCCGCAGAAATAAATCTATTTAAGGAAAAATTCAGACAATTTGTAGTGTAAATCCAACCCTCAGCTTGGGAAGCTGATGCTCTACCAGCTAAGCTACTTCCGCTTATTTGTTTTTATAAGGTCAAACAAGGAATTTGCTAACGGTGAGTCCCCAAAAGGAGACTCACCTGCAACGGAAGAAAAGTTCAGGCACAAAGCACTGTACTATTTCCTATGATAATTGCTCTCCATGATATATCCATTAGGGATGCTCAATTTTATTGATTAGGGTCTTAAACTAATTATTAATTGTTGTTCACTAAGGCATTTTGATAATAACGAATCAGGATGTTGCTTGGGGTTTTCTATAGTAGTTAACTCAGCAGCTTCTATATGTGTAGTACCGACAAGTTTGAAGGTAGATTGTAATCTTTTTGCAGATTGTATTAGATGTTTGCTATAAATACCCCCTGCTGATGAGTCTTTTGCCTCTTCGCCTATAGAACAGGCATATAAATTGGCTTGTTGAGGTATCGCCTGCATTATTCGTGTTTCATATCGCAGTCGTGTGCCAACGTCAGTAAAAGCTTTATTTAATAGGGCAGTAACCCCCCTAGCACTCTCAACCAATGGCTCGGGATAACATCTACAACAATCAAATATGGTTAATTGTCTTTTCGAAATATCCTTCAACTCTGATTCATATAATTTCTCCCCAATACTGTTTAGCTCCAATATTGTTTCCCGCTTTTGACCGCCATGACCGCTAAAAATAATTATAGAATAGTCAAGAGATAATGATTTCATTCTCGTTATTTCATCTACAATTTCAGTTCTGGATGGATTCAGTTTTGTAATAATTTCAGAATCATACCATTCGCCACCTATATGGCTTTTAAAAAAGCCTTTATAGTTCTCAATGTCTACCTTAACACCTTGCAGACCATCATTGTTACCAATAATCAATATTTTCTTTTGCATATTTTATATATAATTAATATTTTTTAATGACAATAACATATTATATGGATAAGTATGACTAATTAATAATTAGTACATTGCATACAAATCTAAAGATAATATATTTATAAATCAAAAAAAATATGGGATATAGTGATTTAAAAACTGGTGATATTGAACCATCTTTAGGCAAGAAAATAAATACAATAGTTTATGGTAACGAGAACTGTATCGTTTATATTGATGATGGTGAAAACATACAGTGGGTAGGAAATGACGACGTTGAAAACGATGAGCAATTCGGTTCTATTATCAATAAGATGTCTTATTGGGAGTCGATATGTAACAAAGTTTTCAGAGATGGAAATGGTTTCGATAATAAGTGTTTATTAGCAGAGGGAATAGGTCGAGTGTATATAAATAAGGATACTCCTAACAAGTATGCTATAGCTAATGAGATTTTAGATGCAGCAATAAATAAGATAGAGGTTGAAGGTGAAAATATACTTAGGAATGCATATGTAAAAGCATCCCTTTTTTCCTTTGTATCTCTAGTGGCTCTGCTTCTTATTGAGGAGACAATAAAGAATTCTATAATTTCAAATTTAGGGCATGATTGGCATTCAATATGTCAAACAGCAATGCTTGGAGGAGTTGGTGCTTTTGTATCAGCTATTACAAGAGCAAAAGATTTTAAGCCAGAACTAATTGTTGATAAGGAAATTCACATATTAGATGGGATTTTACGAGTAGTATTAGGGATTCTGACAGCCGTACTTGTTTGGTTAGGAATAAAATCCAACTTGATATTTAGCTTTCTTAATAATACTAATAAGAGCCATTACATAATACTTTTTATGGGAATGGTATCGGGGATTAGTGAGAGAATTCTACCTACTATAGTAAAACAGTTTGAAGCCAAAGTCGAGTCTGAAAATAAAAAGACAGACAAAACGGATAAAAAAGTTGAAGATAAACACTCAACCAAAGTTTAGATTAGTCAAACTAAAGAATACGCGTAAAAAAGACACACCCATCAATGGAAGGATAAGTATACACCTATAAATCAAAAGAGATTCCGTCCCCACCAAGTCTTGCCTATCGCGCACTTGCAGCAACCATGCAGTCACCCATTCTACCTCTTATCCATTTCCCCAAAAAAACTACCCCTTCGGGTCCAGCGCCTTCTTTATCCTGAACGAAACATCTTCCAGATGATACTTGCTCATTTTGTCTGCGGTACCTGGTATAGATGCATCTACTTGTGATTTTAGGGAAACCAGTTCAGCCCGCGCTATGGAAACCACATCTGTATTTTTGGTGTTTACATTCATCAAAGCTGCGAATCCGGTAAGTGATCCGGATGGAGGTGCGGGGTTCATGAGGTTGATGAGCGCTTCCACATATGCCTTCTGCAAGTTGCGGCGGAAACCATCTATTGCTTTATGGGTAGTTAGTTCGCTCCATACACCTTTTTTCACATCATCCATCATATTGTCCAGCGAATAAGTGGTTTTATCGCCATATCTGTTGCTGCTCATCTCCAGCCTGTTCAGCCGGGGGCCAGACAGCAGGCTGTTAAGTACATTTACCTGCACATTGCTTACCAGCTCAGAAGAATATGGGTTGCTGATCTTGTTGAGGATGCTTTTATCCAGCAGCCAGTCCGGTGTTTCAAACAATTGCTTGTTCAGGAAGGCTATTGCCTCTTCCTGTATGGCTTTGGGCGTTGGCTCATATACTTCCTCCCCTGTTTGCTCCACGCTCTTGGGCGTTTCATAGATGCCGCCCACATTCTTGGTCACATGAAACATATAACGGCTATACTGCCCTATCAATTGGCTATACATATCTCTCAGATTGTCGTATTTGTCTGCGTCTTCTTTTGTCCATTCCGGCAGCTTCACAATGATGCGCTTCAGGTTGCGGATGCCATATTCACTGGCCTTCATGCTGTTGTCGCCCAGGTCTTCCGTCTGCGACCGGGGATCAAACGGATTGCTTTCCGTGCCAAACCACAGGCGAGGATTGGCTTTCAGGCTGTCTATAGCCCATTGGTTTACTATTTTTTTATCTTCCTTCTCATCTTTGGCAAAAGAGGCTTTATATCCCCATTGTATTGCCCATTTATCGTATGCTCCTATGCGGGGAAACAAGCCTATTTCGCTAATGTTATCTTCCGGCTGCGCCACATAATTAAACCGTGCATAATCCATGATAGAGGCGGTATGCCCGTTGGCTTCCACCCATGCCTTATCACGCAACTTCTCTACCGGTGTGCGACTACTGCTGCCCATATTGTGGCGGAGTCCCAGTGTATGTCCCACTTCATGCGAGGATACAAAACGTATCAATTGCCCCATTAGCTCATCGTCAAATTCCATTTTCCTTGCCCTCGGGTCCACTGCTGCGGCCTGTATCATATACCAATCATGCAGCAGTTTCATCACATTGTGAAACCACCCTATGTGGCTTTCCAGTATCTCGCCACTGCGGGGGTCATGCACATTGGGGCCATACGCATTTTCAATATCAGATGGCAGGTAGCGCAATACAGAATATCGTGCGTCTTCGAGGTTCATCGTAGAATCCTTTTCGTCCCATTCCTTGCCTATGATCGCATTTTTAAACCCTGCCTGCTCAAATGCCTTCTGCCAGTCGTTAATGCCCTGTATCAGGTATGGTCGCCATTTCTTAGGCGTTGCCGGATCTATGTAATATACGATTGGTTTTTTAGGCTCTACCAGCTCTCCCCGCTTCCACTTGGCTATATCCTCATCTTTAGGTTCCAGCCGCCAGCGCACTATGAATACCTGGTTATCTACCTTTTGCTGGTTATCATTATATACCGTATAGTCGTCTGCAAAGAAGCCTACGCGGGGATCATAAAACCGTTTTTGCATCGGCACTTTTGGCAGCAGGATAAAAGAGCTGTTCATTTCCATAGTCACAGCTCCCGTAACATAGGCCGCGGGGTATGTCACTGACGGGAAGCTTGGCGTACCGGATGGCGGCATAAAAGAGGGCGTGGAGTTGAATGTGCGCACCACCTTCACCTCTGTATTAATAGGGTATGTATTGATACTGCTGATATAACTCCTTTCTGATACCTGGTTAGATAGGTTATAGATTTTCTTGGTAAGGGCGCTCAGGCTCACCGGTAAATTATCCCCTTTCAGGAAATCAGTAACATCTATCACCACCGAATTGGAATCTTTGCCAATTGTCTTTATTTCGAATGATGCAGCTATCGGGTTCAGGTTAGAATTAGTCACTGCTTTATAAATATCATTGGTAGAATCGGCAATACTGATCACTGTTACCACACGTAGAAACACATTTCTATCCGGCCCTTTCTCCCATATTATGGTTTGTTCATTTTCCAGCTCACCGGCATACTTGCCCGCTCCCCCCGCCACTTTATTATAGCGGGTAGTCACCATCATTTCCCGGTTCATGAGTGAGTCCGGTATCTCGAAATACCACTTCTCATCCACCTTATGTACCGTAAACAAGCCTTTTTTGGTAATGGCTTTATCCGTTATCACTTTATCATAAGCCTTGAGGCCTTTTTTATTTGCAGTGCTATCTGCCGCTTTCGCAGGTGTGGCTGGCGCAGCCGGAGCTTCATTTTTCTTATGTTTGTTCTTCGCCTGTACTGCAAAAGCAAAAAGGCATAACAATGCCGGGATGATGATGTATTTTCTCATTATTATATATATGAAGTAGTATAAGCAGCAATGTACAGAACCTTTGCAACTTATTCAATAAAGAAATGTAAACTACCGTTAAAATTCACCCGGCAGGCAATTCATCACACTTTTTGAATTTTGACTTTTGACTTTACACAAACTACCTATTAGGTGGCCTGTTGAGCAGCAGCCAGTATAATCCCAGGTTAGAGACAGCCTGTATAAAATTTTCAAAACCTACCGGTTTTACTATATAGCTATTTACTCCCAATTCATAGCAAGTTGCCACATCAGGGTCTTCATTTGATGAGGTAAGCACCACAACAGGGATCGCCCTTGTACTTTCGTCTGCCTTTAGCCTGCGCAGCACTTCTATACCATCTACTTTGGGCATTTTCAGGTCCAGCAATATGGCACGGGGCTTATGGTTGGTATCACGCCCCGCATAAGCTCCTTCAGCAAAAATAAAATCAATAGCCTCCGCTCCGTCTTTCAGATGAAGGATTTTATTAGCAAAATGGCTTTTTTTCAGCGCCCGGATGGTCAGTTCAGCATCATTCGGGTTATCTTCCACTAATATTATTTCTATTTCGTCGTTTTCCATTTGTTTTATTTTATTGGCAGTGAAAAATGTATGGAAGCCCCTTCGCCCACTTTACCTTCTGCCCATACCCTGCCCTTATGCTTATTGACAATACGGTGCACAATTGCCAGCCCCACTCCTGTGCCTTCAAACTCATCTGCACCATGCAACCGTTGAAATACACCAAAGAGTTTATCCACATAGCGCATATCAAAGCCGGCTCCATTATCCTTTACGGAATACCTTACCTCATTATCTGTCTGTTCTGAATATATTTCTACTATTGGGCGTTCTTTTTTTGAAGAGTATTTTATTGCATTGTTGATCACATTTTCCCACACAAGCTGCATCAGCGCAGCATCACATTTTACCGGGCACAACTGGCTGGTTTTTATTTCAGGTATATTTGCATCCGTTTTGTTTATCTCTTTTATCACGCCACCCACAAGTACATTCATATCCGTTTCCTTTATCACCAGTTCCTTTCTCCCCAGGCGGGAAAAATTCAGAAGGTCATCTATCAAACGACCCATTTTCTCCGCATTCCGGCTTATAATCCCTAACAACCGTTTTCCCTCGTCATCAAGAATCTGTTCATAATCTTCCTTAAATATTTTTGAAAATCCCGCAATCGCCCGCAATGGCGCTCTCAGGTCATGGGAAACAGAATAGGAAAATGCTTCCAGTTCTTTATTAAGGAGCAGTATAGCGTCATGCTGCTTTTTTCTTTCAGTAATATCTTCAGAAATACCTATCAGGTACACTGGTTCCTCATTTTCATAAACAGGTATCTTCCGCGTATGCAGCCAGCGTTCTCCTTGAGCAGTCTGTATAGGCTCTTCCTCAATATTCAGTAATTCACGGCTGTCTATTGCCTGTCGGTCTTTCCCGGTAAAAAAATCAGCCTGTTCCTTTGCAAAAAAATCATAATCATTTTTCCCTATAAGTTCTTCGCTTGAATATCCTAAAATATCTTCTCCTGCTTTATTGAAACGCAAAAACTTTAAGTCGTGGGTGTCTTTTACAAATACCATGTTAGGAATATTCTCTAGGATCGTATCCAGGAAGTGATTTGTTTGTTTCAGCGATTCCTCCATCTTCTTGCGCTGGGAAATATCGATCATCCCTTTCATGAAACAAACCTTATTATCAATTTCAATGATCTCCGTTGATGCCAATATATTTTTTATAGTACCGTTTGCATCTTTGAAGTCAGCTTCTA
>Ga0206839_1181_pt1 | contig 12871 bp, 11 predicted proteins | sample Alteio_BWOrgCont_27_FD_152883 | JGI IMG/M metagenome (GOLD analysis project Ga0206839, IMG submission 152883) | Enriched cells from forest soil in Barre Woods Harvard Forest LTER site, Petersham, Massachusetts, United States -... | ecosystem: Environmental > Terrestrial > Soil > Temperate forest >... | reverse complement strand
CAGGCGCGATATCAGAAGGAATTTGGTCAACGTACTTTTTCCAAGGATCGGGAACATATTTTGCGGTTATTGAGTTACCAGTTACAGGAACGTGTGCTGGGAGGACTGCCAAAGACTTTAGTCAATAAACTAGATCGGCTGGCATTCGCTGGGCAGGAAAAGTCACAGGAGAAATTTCTGTTACAACCCGGCACACGGCTGGTAAGGGAATGGAATGGTAAGCAGTATCAGGTGCTAGTACGTGAGGACGGGTTTGAATATAACGGAAAAGTTTATAAATCTCTGACCGCCATCGCGAGGGTTATCACTGGAGCACCATGGTCAGGCCCATTGTTTTTTGGGATTAAAAAGCAGAAGAGGCCAATGGCGGTTAACATAACGGAGGTGGCAGTATGAGCAAGCCTCCATCCTTACGTTGCGCTGTCTATACTCGTAAATCTTCAGAGGAGGGTCTGGAGCAGGAATTTAATTCTCTGGATGCTCAACGTGAGGCAGGAGAGGCATATATTGGCAGTCAGAAGCATGAGGGATGGAAACTGCTGCCGCAGGTATATGATGATGGGGGATATAGTGGTGGCAGCATGGAACGGCCTGCGCTGAAACAACTATTGAAGGATATTGAAGCAGGTAAGATTGATGTAGTGGTGGTTTATAAGGTGGATCGTCTGTCACGCAGCCTGGGCGATTTCGCAAGAATGGTGGAGTTGTTTGATAAGCATAAAGTATCGTTCGTATCGGTCACCCAGCAGTTTAACACTACCACCTCCATGGGACGGCTGACACTTAATATCCTGCTCAGTTTTGCGCAGTTTGAGAGGGAGGTTACAGGGGAACGCATCCGGGATAAAATGGCCGCTTCCAAACAGAAAGGTATGTGGCTCGGTGGTTATCCGCCGCTTGGGTATGACGTGGTGGATAAAAAGCTGATAATAAATAAGGAAGAAGCTTTACAGGTAAAAAATATCTTTGAAACATATCTGCGCCTTAAATCCGTCTACAAACTGGTGGAATATTTAAACCGGCAGGATATTAAGACTAAATCCTGGATTACACAGTCTGGCAAACAGCGTGGAGGGTACAAATACACCAAGAACATTCTGTACAAGCTCATTGCTAACCCGGTTTATATCGGTCAGGTAACGCATCACCGCAAGAAAATCACTTACATGGGGCAACATGAGGCTATTATCCACAAAGAACTCTGGGACCAGGTGCAGCAATTACTGGTGAGGCAACAGCGTTCAAAGGGAATTCCCCGCTTGGTACGTGGCGCCATGTTGAAAGGGCTTGTACAGGCATTGGATAGCAGTCTGTATATTCCCACTTACACGGTCCGACCCGGTAAGAAGCAGTATCATTACTATATCCATCCGCCAACCAAACACCGTATGGCGGCACGGATGCTGGAAAAACTGATAATACAATCTGCCCGGAGCATTGAACTACCAAAAAGCGCTATTCCGGATACCTTGACCCGGTCACAGGCAATAGGCCGCTGGCATAGAATATGGGACAGTTTTTCAACTCTGGCCAGTGCTCTCCAGAATCAAATCATACAAGGTATCGTTGATAAGGTCATCTGCAGTAAAGAGCAGGTCACACTCCGGCTTAGCCATAAGGGGATAAAAACCTTATTGCAGGATGAATCCTTGCCACTCGGTGACGCTGCGCCATCCGCTTATTTACCGCGGCATAACTATGACGTTCATCAGGCTGAAGAGCATACCGACATTACAGTGGCGGCAAGATTTAAGTCACAGGCTGGAAAACAGTATGTCCTGGATAAAACAGGCAAAGCATTAGAGTCGGTTCATGCCTCTTCTTATGATAATACCATTCTGGCAGCACTGACCAAGGCGCACCGATGGAAGTCATCAATGGACAAAGGACAGATTCGGTGCATTGCAGATATTGCCCAGCAGGAAAAACTTAAAGACGGTTATGTTTCGCGCATCATGCGCCTTAATTCTTTATCGCCCAGGATAAAGGCAGCGATTCTGACAGGCACCCAGCCACAGACACTACGGCTTCAACATCTGCTCATTCCGTTCCCCACCCGGTGGAAGGAACAGGAAGTTGCTTTAAAAATCCATTCTCCAGTGAGCATTAAAGAAGGCATACTGCCTGAATCTGGCGACAGATAAAAATGGCGGCAATTGCCCCATAAATGCCTAAACCCATCTCCAGATATATCGCTGATAAGTATGCCTAATTCAGTAAATGTGGCTGAGAAACCGGCTGGATAAAGTCTCTCAGCATACTGATATAAAACAGTAAAAATTCTTGGCGGAGGAGAGAGGATTCGAACCTCCGATACGGCTTAACGCCGTATAACGGTTTAGCAAACCGCCGCCTTCAGCCACTCGGCCACCCCTCCGCATATCATATAAAGGTAATTTATCTGAAGAAGCGTTTATAGCAGAGCGTAAAACGATGTCTAGCTTCGATTTATGCTATTCACGAATCTGCAGTTATTTTATCTTGCCGGAGAATCCGTCCGGACAATTTCTTTTGTTATCACCGCTTCGAATAGTATCATGGATTTCCATCCGACTTTTATTTTCTGCTTGCTCAATGCCGGCGCACCTATTTCGTCATTATTGATAGAATTAAGCACTGGTTTCCATTTTACACCGGGTATATCGGGCAAAGTAAAATACATATCATCGCGCTGCGTAGTATTAATAAGCGCCAGCATGGGTATGTCATGATCGTGCCTTACGCGACGTACAAAACTTTGCTCATTTTCTGCTGAATTTCCGGGGTCGCCACTGAGTAATACCGCAAGGCCGCCAGATTCTTTCCATTTATGATGATTATGGGTAATTTCATTGCCGTCTTCATCCAGCCAGGTAACATCTTTTAACGGTTCTCCGTTAAATTGAAGGGGGCATTCTTATCAACACACTTGAATTAACCCCAGAATCTGCGATAACGTGGGGCTGGCTGGATATTTTTCCAAAAAATGCGTGGGAATCATGGAAACATCATCATCTAAATTGAAAAAATTATTTACCGCTGCCAATGCGGATGAAAATACATGGAAAGAAACTATCAAGACCGTGGCTTTTGCGCTCATTTTCGCGCTTATATTCCGCAGTTTTGCCTATGAGCCTTTTCACATTCCGTCCGGTTCGATGAAAAGCAACCTGCTGGTGGGGGATTACCTGTTTGTTTCCAAATTTTCTTATGGTTATAGCCGTTATTCGCTTCCGTTTGTGCTGAAGCTGCTGCCATTTCATGGGCGTATATTCGAAACCCCTCCCAAACGTGGTGACATCGTGGTGTTTCACCCGCCGGGGTTGCCGCCGCTGGGCGATGTGTATATCAAGCGCCTCATCGGATTGCCGGGAGATCGTATCCAGGTGAAGGATAGCGTGCTCTATATAAATGACCAGCCAGTGAAGAAAGAATATGTGGATGACTGGGTGGACAAGGAAAAACAGGGTGACGAAGCGACGTTAAAACGCTATCGCGAGACGTTGCCGGAAGGGAAATCTTATCTGGTACTGAATGCGCAGGTACCCAGCGAAGTGGAAAATACCGATGTGTATGTTGTGCCGGAAGGCCATTATTTCATGATGGGTGACAACCGTGATAACTCGCGCGACAGCAGGTATTCCTATCCTGTAGGCTATGTACCTGAAGAAGATCTGGTAGGCCGCGCCGACATGATATTTTTCTCCTGGTCATGCGGGTTCATCTGTTCCCACAGGTTCTTTATAGGATTAGAGTAAGCTTGTTAACAGTATCCATGAGCATTGAAGACATTATAGGCTACGATTTTGCCAATAAACGCCTGTTGCTTGAAGCCTTGACCCATCCTGGCTGCGCAGAGGTTCACAACGGCCTGCCGTTTAATTACCAGCGGCTGGAGTTTCTGGGTGATTCTGTGCTTGGGCTGGTGGTGGCGGAGTTGCTTTTCAGGATGTATCCCGATGAGAATGAAGGCAGCCTTGCCAAGCGCCATGCCGCGCTGGTACGCAGCGAATCGCTGGCAAGCGTGGCGCGCAATCTGGGAATCGCGGAATATATACGCATGTCTTCAGGCGGGCGTAGCGGTGAAAGCAAGCGCGATAATAATTCCAACCTGGAAGATGTGTGCGAGGCATTGATCGGTGCGCTATACTTGGATGGCGGTTTTGAAATAGCCAAGAACTTTATTCTTAAGCATTGGGAAAACCTGGCGCGTTCCATGGGCGAGCCGCCGAAAGACGCCAAGACCAGTTTGCAGGAATGGGCGCAGGGCAGGGGACTCAGGCTTCCGGTATATACGGTGCTTGAAATAAGCGGCTCATCCCACGCTCCGCAATTTACCATAGAGGTGGCGGTGGAAAGCGGCGGTCGTGCGGTAGCCAAAGCGCCTGCAAAACGCCAGGCGGAACAGCTTGCTGCAAGGGCGTTATTGCAGAGATTGGAAAACGTATGAGCCATATATGTATAGTCATTGCGAAATTTTATGATGACCTTGCCGACGAGCTGGTGCGTGGTGCGGTAGCTGCCCTGAAAGCGGAAAAAGCAACTTATGAGTTAATCGAAGTGCCGGGAGCATTTGAGATTCCGGCGGCGATCAGGATGGCAATAGCCAGTAAAAAATATGATGGTTATGTAGCGCTTGGCTGCGTTATACGCGGCGAAACCACGCATTATGATTATGTCTGTGGTGAAAGCGCGCGCGGGCTTAACCAGCTTGCGCTCGATCATATGGCAGCTATTGGTTATGGGATACTGACGGTGGAGAACACTGAGCAGGCCTGGGTGCGCGCTGCGATAGATCAGGGCAATAAGGGCAGGGATGCGGTAATGGCCTGCCTTCGGATGATAGCAATTAAAAACGATATGAAAATCAATGACTGAAAAAACTCCAAAACCAGTGCCGCTTTCGCTTCGTCGTAAATCGAGCGCCCGGCTTGCTGCGGTGCAATGTTTATACCGGCTGAAAATAAATGACGAGAAGGTCAGCCCGACAAAGCTCTTTGATGATTATATGCAGCAATGGTATGAAGATAAAGCATCCCCCAACCGTGCGATGAGCTTTGGTGCTGCGCCCGACAGAACCCTGTTTCTGAAACTCGCTGCCGGAGTGATCGGGAATACGGAAGAAATAGAGGCTACTATCCAGGGATCTATTGGCGAGAAATGGAAGCTCTCGCGTATGAGCCCGGTGCTGGTAGCGATTATTTCCTGCGCCATTTACGAATTGAAATACCTTTCCGCGCTGAAACCGGCGGTAATCGTCAATGAATACGTTACCCTCACCGGGCGCTTCTTTGGGGAGCAGGAAATAGGGTTTGTCAATGGCCTGTTGGATAAGCTGGCGAAGGCATAATCTTATACCCTAACCTTCCCATCTTGTCATCCCGGAAAGCGAGCCAGCAGGCGAGCTTATCCGGGATCCACTTATCCAGTGCATGATTTTAAAGTGGCAGGTCAGGAAGACCTGCCGTGCGCGACTTTCTCACGGCAGGCCTCTTTGCCTGCCTACTAATCTTGCGTTTTGATACATGGATACCGGATAAGCTCGCCTGCTGGCTCGCTTTCCGGCATGACAATACGGTGAAAGTGGATTGATAGAAAACTAAAGAAGCTTGATTAGGTCGTGAAGTGTTACGCCTGTAAAACGACCGATATCTCCGATTACAACTATGCAAACAAATATTTTTGTAAAAAAAGCCACCACTTTTCCAGTGCTAAGCCCAGCTTTTGCAAACTTGTTTGCGTATTCACTAGAGCTGCGCCATACGCCGACGGTAGCGATAATTCTATACCCTCCATATATGAACAATAAAACCAAGTACGCTGCTTGTCTCGCATCAATTATTATGACTGCTGCAAATACTCCGGCAAGATAAGCCAAGCAGGCACCGAAAATAAAAAAACCCAGAACGATTTGGCAAGTGAATACTTACCTTGCCAAAGCTTTACAAGCATACGTACTATAACATTATCTGTTATCAATAAGGGTATCACATGATGTTGCTTTCCATATTCTTATTGCAAGAAACTAAGAATGACTCTTCTTAATTTAGCGGTTTATTTGGATCGCGGATTACTCCCCCCAATTGGGATTGGAGAGATTCCACTATTCCATATATATTTTGCCGACTCAAATGGAAATAGATTTCATTGCCACAAATAGACGAACTATCAAAGTCTTGAGGAAGAGTTAGAACCAAAGCAAGATCACGTGTATTCTTAATGTCTGCTAAATCCCAGCGTTTTACCGGAATCAGGTTTATTTTATCGCTGCCAGTACTCATATATTCCCCTTTTATACGTTGATTCACAGATATAAGTTTTATCTTCAATACAGACTACTTCTTCTCCTTAAACTTCTTTGCCCAGCCCTTCTTGTCTTCCTGACGGGAACGGGCGATGGAAAGCGAGTCGGCGGCTACGTCTTTGGTAATGACTGAGCCTGCAGCAATAATTGCACCGTCGCCGATTTTGACCGGTGCTACCAGCGCAGTATTCGAGCCGATAAATGCGCCTGCGCCTATTTCGGTTTTATATTTATTATAGCCATCGTAATTGCAGGTGATAGTACCAGCGCCGATATTGGCTTTTGCGCCGACATGGGAATCGCCGATATAGGATAAGTGGTTAACCTTTGCACCTTTTTCCAGCGTGGTTTTTTTGATTTCAACGAAATTGCCGACATGCGCCGACTCCCCGATAACGGAATCCGGCCTGATGCGCGCAAATGGCCCGACAGTAGCATTCTTGTGAATGATTGCGCCTTCAATATGACAGAAAGAACGGATTTCCACATTCTCTTCCACTTCCACTCTGGCTCCGAACACCACATGCGGATGCACGATCACATCTTTACCAAGCTGAGTATCATGGCTGAAATAAACCGTCTCAGGATCAATAAGCGTCACGCCGCTTTCCATGACTTTCTGCCGCATCTTGTTCTGTGCGATGGACTCTGCAATCGCAAGCTCCACGCGTGAATTGACGCCAAGCAACTCTTTGGGATCGGTGGTGTACATGCTGCAGTCATGCTTTGCACTGCGCGCATGTTTTACGATATCAGTCAGGTAGAACTCGCCATTGGCATTTTTATTATCAAGCCTGGCAAGCAATTTGGGTAAAATAGCAGCGCGGATAGCCATGACGCCGGAATTGCACCAGGTAATCTTTTTCTCCTTTTCAGTAGCATCCTTCACCTCAACGATACGCTCTATATTGCCCTTCTTATCCAGTACCAGCCTGCCATAAGCATTGGGAGCATGTATTTCCATGCCGAGCACAGCAATCGCTGTTTTAGGTGATGTGTCGAGGACATTTGCCATGGAGAGAATCGTTTCCTGGCTGATAAGCGGCGTATCGCCATACAGCACAATCACATTACCGCTAAAGCCAGAAAGATCATTGAGCGCAGCTTTCACTGCGTCGCCGGTGCCAAGTTGTTTTTGCTGCACCGCATTAAATACTTTACCATGATACGCAGCTGTAACCTGCTTCCGCACAGCCTCCATATCCGGCGAGGTTACTACGATGATTTTTTTTGCATGAGCTGTGAGCGTCGTATCGACGACGTTCATAAGCATCGGTTTTCCCATCACTTTGTGCATGACCTTGGGTAGACTCGAGCGCATGCGGGTGCCTTTTCCGGCAGCCAATATAACACATGCTAAATTTTGTGCTTTCACTTTCATTTCAGACCATATAGTGTGGATGTTAAATATCGGTGAAGATTTTTTAACCAAAAGCGAGGGAGTTTGCAATGAACTTTTTATTTTGGATTGCTGCCACAGTTGCCCTGATATTCACCCCTGTTGCTGTTATCCTGTATTTTTCCCTGGAGCGGTACCGCAAACGCTCTAAGAATCTTGAGATCCAGCTTGCCACCCTTCATGCGCAGTTGGATGCGCTCAAAAAAAATGCTATCGAAATAAAAGAATTACGCGAGCAGAATTCCAGCTATTTGGAGCAGAAATCCATCGCTGTGACGGAGTTTCAGGAGCTGCAAAAGAAAGTCATCATGGTCGCGAGCGAGCGCAATTCCTATCTGCGCGAAAAAGAAGAAGCCACCAAGGCCCGTATGGAAGCGGAGAAGAAACTCAGCCTTGTTGAGCAGAAAATGCAGGATATCGAAAAGCGGATGCAGGATTGGGAACTGCAGCGCAGCGAATCCATGAAAGCGGCCAAAGCCTCTATTCTTGAAGCAGGCGGCCAGCTATCCAATAAGCTGCTTGAAGATCATAAGCGCGAGGCAGAAGCTGCCAAAAAAGAAACCGAAGCTCTGGCCAAAAAAGCGACCGAAGCATTATTTGAAAAAATGACAATGGTCAGCGAGAAAGTGGCAGCGCTGAACGAGCAGGGTAACCAGACTAAAGAGAAGATGGCAACTGTCTGGCGTGCGCTTTCTTCACCTGCCGGTGCAGGTGCGCTTGCCGAGGTCGGGCTGGAAAACTCATTGAAGAACCTTGGGCTTGAAAGTGGCCGCGATTATGTGATGCAGTATGCCATCAACAGTAATGGCGCTGGCAGCTTGCGTCCGGATGCGGTGATTTTCCTGCCGCAGGATATGGTGATGGTGATTGACAGCAAGGCATCGAAATTCATGCTCGAAATTGCCGAAGCGCAAGACAGCGAATTGGAAATGGAGTCGCTGCAGAGGCTCAAGAAAACTATGAACGATCATCTGAAAAATCTGGTTTCCAAGGATTATCGCGCCGCCATTCTCTCATTATATAAAGAAACGGGCAGGGCGGATAAATTGCGCAATATCCTGAACGTTATGTACCTGCACACGGAAAATGCGGTTAACCAGATAAAGCGCGCCGATCCGGAATTCATCCAGAAATGCGAAAAAGCTAATATTATACTCGCCGGTCCGACAGGATTAGCTGGCCTTCTCTCGCTCGCACAGCTTAACATCGGTATGATGCGTCAGGCGGAAAATCAGGATGCCATTGTTGCCGGAACGCAGGACCTGCTCGATAATGTGGTCATCGTGCTAGGCCATGCCGATAAGGTAGGGCGTGGACTGAAACTCGCCGCTGATAACTTTGACCAGTTCGCGCGTTCGGTGAATAAGCGCATGTTACCTAAAATCCGCCAGCTTATTTCGCTTGGCGTGAAACCTGCTAAAAACAAAGAACTGCCGATGCGCATGACCAGCTACGATATCCGTCCGTCCGATGACATGATCATCATTGAAGGCGAAGTGGAAGAAGTGTAATAGCTCCAGTAATAATTTGCTATTAATTGTATTATATGGTAATAAACCTATACTATATATAGTATTTTTACAAAAATGCCAGTTTGCATGAACGGAAAGCCGTGCGATGAGAATCACCGATTATTCAGCCATTAACAAAACAAGCTCTGTGAACAAGAAGAAGGGTGTTTCTTCTGCTGCCGGAGGTGATTTTTTGGGACTGCTCAATGCCGGTGAAACGGAAAGCGCATCCTCTGCCTCTTCTGCTGCGGAAGTGACCGCTCCATCCATGGATGCCCTGCTTGCCTTGCAGGAAATTCCCGATAACGAATTGGCCAGGCGCCAGGCAGTCCAGGAAGGCAGGGGGGCGCTTGAGACTCTGGAAAGATTACGGCTTGATCTGTTAAGCGGCAATGTCTCCATAAGCCTTTTGAATAAACTAAGCGACATATCTAATCTCAAAAAGCAGTTTGCTAATGACAGCACCCTCGATTCCATCATCCAAGATATAGAACTGCGTGCGGCGGTAGAGCTTGCAAAATTAAAACGCGCTACCGAGAATAATTAAAGTATTACTTTATACTTTACACTTTACGCCTCAACAATCCTGCGCCACCAGCCTTTTTTAGGTTTGGAATCCTGCGGTGCCTGCTGTTCAAGCGGAGGCACAGACTTTTGCGCTGTATTTTGCGGTGCCGGGTTATGTGTGTGTGCCGATTGATTAAACTGCGGCGCATTATTATCCGATGTCTGGTTTGCAGCATTAGGATGATCAGGCCTGCGATCACGCTTGTCACGCCAGCGGCGCGGCCTGCGGCGGTGCGGGCGATCCTCCCTTGGAGTATTGTTTTCAGAATTGCCGCCCTCTGCCGCTTCGGATTGCGGCGCATCGGCTATATTACCCTGTTCAGGATTGCGCGGTTCGTTATAATTCTTTGGTCCGCGTTTACCACGTCCGCCACGACGGTTGCGGCGCGGGCGTTCATCAAAAAAAACGGGTGCTGGCGGCATTTCTTCGCCAACAATATTTTCTGAAATAACACTCGCATTTTCTTCAATGGAGGGAACGCCTTCCATAATGGCCTGATTCATAGACACGGGCGTTTGCGCACTGGCGCCTGGATTATTACGGCGCGCGCTTTTGAGTTTTTCTATGCGGAAATTACCTTGCGACAGGCTTTCATCTGTAACAGTGGTAATGCGGATCGCATATTTATGCTCAATGGCAGATAGCGCATCGCGGCGGTTGTTAAGAATATCAAGGGCAATAGGGGCGGTTACGAAAAGCTTGATTTCAACCACTCCTGTCGCGGCTTCTTTTTCCAGTGCGCGGATTGCCTGCAATGCAACCGAACTGTTAGAGCGTATCACGCCCTTGCCAAGGCAATGCGGACATTGCATCGTGCTGGTTTCGCTGATGCTGGGGCGCAGGCGCTGACGCGACATCTCCAGCAGGCCGAATGGGCTGATGCGTCCCAGCTGGATTTTGGCACGATCCATTTTGAGGGCATCTTTCAAAGCGCGTTCAATCGCCCTGCGATTGCGCGAATCGGCCATATCAATAAAGTCGATGACAATGAGTCCTGCCAAATCGCGCAGACGCAACTGGCGGGCGATTTCATATGCAGCTTCAAGATTGGTTTTAGTCGCCGTTTCTTCAATATTGCGTTCACCTGTCGAGCGTCCCGAATTTACGTCAATGGAAATAAGGGCTTCGGTCGGGTTTAAAACAATATAACCGCCTGAACGCAGCTTGACGCTCTGGTCGTACATGGAATTGAGTTGATCTTCTATGTTATAGGCATAAAAAAGCGGAACATTATCCGTGTATAATTTGATGTTTGTGTTATTTCCGGGCAGGATCAGGTCGAGGAAATTCTTGGCATGTTCAAACCCTGTTTCGCCTGCGACAATAATTTCTTCAATATCAGTGCTGTAAAGATCGCGGATGGTGCGGTTTATCAAATCGCCTTCTTCATAGATAAGTGCCGGCGCAGTAGAAGAAAGAGTCTGTTCACGTATAGTTTCCCATAATTTTACCAGGTATTCATAATCGCGCTGGATCTCAGCGCGCGAACGATCAATCCCGGCAGTGCGGATAATGGCGCTCATACCGCGCGCGGTTTTAAGTTCGGAGGAAATTTCCTTAAGCCTTCTGCGATCCTCGCCGCTGGATATTTTGCGTGATATACCGCCGCCCTTGGGCGAGTTTGGCATCAACACGCAATAACGGCCTGCAAGGGAAATAAAAGTGGTGAGGGAAACGCCTTTATTGCCACGCTCTTCCTTGATAACCTGAACAAGCACTATCTGGTTGCGCTTGATTACTTCCTGAATTTTATAACGGCGGTAGAACGAGCCGGAGCGTGACTGGCGCACAGCATCTTCTTCATTGGCCAGTGTTTCCACTTCCTGAGTTTCAACAAGTTCTGGGGCGGCTTCAATAGGCTTTTCAGCCATATCTGCATCTGTTGGGGTTGTTTCTGTTATGACTGCTGCCTCTTGTGGAGGTGCTGATTTTTCCTGTAAGGCGGGTGGCTCAGCAGGTTCGGATGGATATTCCTGCAGATCAGAAATAATTTTCTGTTCGGCGCGTAAGAATATTTCCTCCGGTTCTGGCTCAGCTACAGGTTCCTGAGGAACAGTATCCTTATTTTCCTGTGGTAAAGGTGCAGACTCTTCCTGCAGTTGCGCTTCGGCTTCGGCTTCTTTGAGCAGGCGTTCGCGGTCTGCGGTGGGTATCTGGTAATAGTCCGGGTGGATTTCAGCAAAAGGCAGAAAACCTTGTTTCCCGCTGCCATATTCAACAAACGCAGCCTGCAGGGAAGGCTCAACACGCGTTATCTTTGCGAGATATATATTGCCTTTTACCTGTTTTTTTGCCGAAGTGACAAAATCAAAATCATTAATGCGTCCATTGTCAACAATTGCTACGCGGGTTTCGTCGGGATGAACCGAATCGATAAGTAGTCGTAAAACCATGAAGTTACTCCCATAACCGGCCTTTTTCCTGGAGTGGAAGATACTTCACGTTTAAAACATAGCACACCGGCGCCACGAAGAGTGTCGGATAATGTGTACAGGGGGTACAAAAATGTGTAAGTTAAACGAAGTGCCATCACCATAAAGGCCAAAAAAGATTAATAAATAATGCCCGAGCTGTTGTCTATCTGCGCTGTTTTTCTTGGTACTGCAGCATAATAGACACACAGAAAATTCCTTAAGCTTCCTGATTATATATAAAGGATATGAGAACTACAATCGTTAATTTATAGTGTGTCTGTTTATGCCAGCAGCAAGTGGTAGGATGCTGGTTATAACTATCGGAATGCGTTATGTATTCTCCCTTTTTATTTTCTTTTTATTTCCGGTTGCGGCCTGTTAAGCGCAAAGGAAAAATACAACATATTTATAGCGGAAAGTAGATAACCACACTTATACCTATGGTGAAGTTGCCTTGATCAATATTATCCCATCATTTGGCGCGAGAACAACAGTCTTTACAGGAAGGCCATTATTAATCTCCGGTGCCTGGTTCCCTTTGAAATGAGCATAGCCATCCTCAATCATGATTTCTTCACTATGCGCAGTAGGGTTAACTAACACCATGCCATTTTCAAAAAGACGGCGATAGACGCCATTTTTCCATGGCGCTATTCTTGCTGCCTCAACAGGCTTTCCTAACTTTACCTCATATTC
>Ga0206839_1172_pt2 | contig 12948 bp, 5 predicted proteins | sample Alteio_BWOrgCont_27_FD_152883 | JGI IMG/M metagenome (GOLD analysis project Ga0206839, IMG submission 152883) | Enriched cells from forest soil in Barre Woods Harvard Forest LTER site, Petersham, Massachusetts, United States -... | ecosystem: Environmental > Terrestrial > Soil > Temperate forest > O... | reverse complement strand
TGGGGGCTGCGGGAAAATATCGCCGAGAGTATAACGGCCCTCACGGTGGCCCACAAAAATGACATTTCCCTTCCCCTATCCCAAATCACCGCCTTCGTCACCGAGCTCCAGGCTCTGATCACGCGAAATTATCCCGGCTTTGAGGTGGTTTCATTCGGCCACATAGGGGACGGAAATCTCCACGTGAATTTCGTCAAACCTGAAAAAATGTCAAAAGATGAGTTCTTTAAATTCGCCCATGAGGCCGACCCGGCCATGTTCGCGCTGGTGAAAAAGTTCGGCGGGAGCGTTTCAGCGGAGCACGGAATCGGGCTTACAAAAAAGCCTTTTCTCCACTACACCCGGTCTCCCGAAGAAATTTCTTTGATGAAGCAGATCAAGAAAGTTTTTGATCCGAAAAATATTTTAAATCCAGGCAAAGTTCTTTAAAAGAAATTTCAGTTTTCGGCTTTTACGAGGGGATTGTGAATCATCGTTTCGCACTGCCCTCTTTCAACAACGGGAAGGGGGCTGTATCCGATGGGCCTATCCATCTCAGGCACTCGGAGAAAAGTTTTGTTAGTGAAGCCGCCCCCGGACATAAGATAACCTTCAGGGCACGTGACTCCGAGATCCTGGCAGTAATGGTCGATATAGACGCCCCTCCCACTTTGAGGGTCCATAAGAATGTGACCGATTTCGTGAGCCAGCAGCGCAGACTGAAATCCGCGGAAAGCGACCACGGGGATGGGTTTGCCCTTGGAGTCGAGAATCGGGTTGTCGTTCTGATCCACTTCATTGATATGGAGCGAGGACCCCTTCACCGACTCGGCGATTTTGAATGTTTTCATTGCCAGACGGATCGTGTTGCCGCCGATTGCGCTTGGCAGGCTCCCGCGATGTTGGGGTGAACGGGTATCCAAATACAAGTTATCTAGGATCGTGGCCGGCAACGCTTGGCCCAGATAAGTCTCGGTGGGTTTTTCAGAGCGCCTTATGTTGGCTGAAAGATCGTCCACCAAATCTACGCTGATGATGCCGGTCTGGGGACTATTGGGAAACTGGGAGTAGAATTTCTGAAAGCCATCGCCGACGGCAACCCTGTTGTTTAAAATCTCAGTCACGTTATCCTGGTCGGTTGTGTAGGGCGCCATTTCTTGGCTCACGACATTGACGTGAAAATCCACGCCTGGGCACTGGGAGTATATGACCTCCACCGCGTGGATAAGCCTGGGAATCGTTTCCGCCGGGATATCCTTAACTCCGTGGTTGGTGAATTTCACGTTCACAGTGTAACGGATATCACCGGGTTTAGGAACCACCGGTGCCGTGAGGGGATCAGTGGCAAGCATGGGAAAAACGGACGCCGGCTTGGGAATCTGGGGAGCCTTCGGCACTGAGCCAAAGCCCCAAGTGCCGATTGAGAAAATCGCAATTAATGGAGTCAACTTCCAACACTTGATCAACTCAGGCCCCTTTTCAGTTAGGGACGAATCTTCCCTGCTTCAACAAGAATTTTGTACATCTGTCTCGCTTCAACAACGCGGCCGTTGTCGAAGGTATTTGGCCAACAACCGCCGGCAGGAGACCAATTAGCGTCCCTGATGCGATACATGCCATTTTGGATGTAGTCGTAATAGAGAACGACATAATCATAAGTGGGTATACCGCTAGTGTAACTCTTGTAGCATCCACTGGTGCCGGCGGAGCTGGCAATTTGAGACACAATGGCGTTATCGTCGGCAAAGGACGATCCACCAGCCAAGAGAGCGGCAAAAAGAACTAACAACATAACCATCTTTGAAATCATCAGGTAGAGCCTCCAATTCATCGGGTTGCACTTGGAGCACATCAAAATATATGCCCTCTTACGGCGATATTAGAGGCAGTTGGGAAGACCACAGCTGGAGAAAGATCTCACAATCCTGAAATTGTTTCAGTGTCAGTAGATTCATTCATTTGATTTGGTCGCGGCTTTTATTGCACGCATTGATACATGAAAGCCGTTGAAGGTGAGCTGGCGGAAAAATAGACAGTCAACGCGGTTGTTGACGTGGTGACACCTATGGAAGTTGTCGGTGGTGTCGCCGTATTCCATGTGGCCACACAGTAGGGAGCCGTGGAGTAAGCGGCGGCGAACGTGATGACGCAACTGTTAACCGTACCAGTGCCAGTGCTGACAGTTCCTCTGGCATCATTGCCGGTAAATGACGGTGAGGAACCGCAGGCGCCCAATGTAACGGCGGGGCCTGAGTTGGCCATGTGCCCATGAACATCCAGGAGTGCCACAGGGTTTGTAGTCCCGACGCCCACGCTGCCCCCGGAGGTGGCGACCAGTTGGTTGGTGTTGATCACCAAGGGATTGGTGGATGTGTCAGCCATCGTGAGCGTTCCAGTCGTCGTGCCACCAGCCAGTGGCAGAAAACCTGATCCGCTGAGAGCGGTGGTAACATAGGCTTTGGTTACTGCCGCGGTGTTTGCCGCGCCGACAGAGGTTATGTACAGGGCCCCCGTGCTGTCGATGTTGCTCAGAACAGTACCGGCGCTGTTTTCCCAATCCGTGAGGTCCTTGGACTGGCCGGAGGCGCCTTGGATGATTTGCCCTGTGGTGGTGGAGGTGGCCGCTAACACATGGAGAAGAGCGCTTGGACTTGTAGTTCCTATGCCGACATTGCCTGTCGCGAAAGCGGCCGCGTAGTTGTTGGTCGCACCGGTGGGCGCGCTGACATAAAGCCCGTACCCGCTGCTCACGTCGCTGAGCGTGTTGCTGTTAATCGTGAGCGCGCTAGACCTCGTGATGGGGACGAATGCCGAACCGATCGGAGCACCCTCGATTTGAAGCGTGCTGGCGCTTGCTAGCGTATAACTGGACTCGTCGGTGAAGGTGAAGGGTTGCATATGATACATGTAAAGCGCAGTTGCCGACGTGCCGGCTGAGAGAGGAAGGGAAAGAGGCGCGTTGTCAACGAGGGTCAGGCCAGCGCTTCCGGTGACACTCGGATTGAAATAGAGCGAAGTCGTGGGGCCACTGGCCGTTCCGCTCTGGACAATGTTCTCGATGAATTCCAAAGTGTGGACCGTCCCGGTGCCCGAGCTCGTTGTGATCGTGCCGCCGGTGATGGTGGCAGCCTTTGACACAGTCCCGGATATGGGCCCCATGTTGTTGCCGTTGGCGAGGGACAGGGCGCCAGTGCCGCCGGCGTAACCCGTGCCGCCTCGAATCACCATGTTCGATCCGATCGCGTAGACGTCTCCACTCCAAAGAGTTCCCGTGCTGTCGAAATAAGCCTTGGCCGATCCGTTGACTTGCAAGTCCAGCAGACGTCCGCTGAATCCGTTGGCAGCATTGACTCCCAAACCGGTGCCTGCCACTGACCATCCGCTCGAGGAGGTTCCAGCCGGTTCGACCAGCAGTTGAGGTTTGTTGGTGGTCGCGGAACCTGTAGTGAACCAGGTGCCGTCGAGTTTCTCTCCGCTGACAGAGGAGGAGCCCGGCACGCTGACTTGAAGTCCGGCCGCCGTGGGAGAGGTTGTTCCGACGCCGACATCACCCGCGTTCAGGACGACTCCGCCGGAACCTTCGACATCAAACTGTCCCGCTGGAGCCGTCGTTCCGACGCCCACTTCACCGGAATTGTAGTAGGCGTTCGATCCGTTCTGACTCCAGATCGAGCCCGAATAGGTGATGGTGCCAGTTCCGAGCGGTATCCACGTCGCGGTCCCGGCGTCATAGTACTCATAAGCGTGCCCGGTGGTGCTGTAAAACAATTCCCCGTCCACTCCCCCCACGGAGGGCCCCCGGAAAATCGCGCTCCCCGCGACGTCCATTTTCAGGGCTGGGCTGGTGGTGCCGACTCCGACATTTCCGCTGGAACTGATCAACGCAAGCACTGTGCCCGCGCTGTTTTCCCAGTCGGTTAGATCGTTACTTTGGCTTGCAGCACCTTGGATGATTTGGCCGGTAGTTGCGGCAGTTGAAGCTACAACTTGCAATTGACTTGACGGAGCTGTCGTCCCCACACCCACGTGGCCGTTAAAATACGAATTGAGACTCGAATTGGAGGTTCCGAACTGCGCGATTTGTCCCGCATGATTATTTGCGGCTATCCCAATCCACGAATCCAGAGACAAAGTATTTCCATCGGCGCTTACATTCGTATTTCCCAGGCTAGATCCACCTAAATTTATTTGACCACTGTACTGACCCTGAACATTGATAGCCGCCCATTCCCCGTCATTTACGGCCAAGAAGGAGGCGATAGTGGGACCGGCCGAGACCACGCTCAAAGTGTTGGCAGGTGCTGTAGTTCCAATCCCGACGGTGCCGGTCGTGGTTAATGTCGTGAAAGCACCTGTGTTGGGCGTGGCGGATCCTATGGTTCCCGGGTGAGTCCAATCAACGGAACTGGCCGCGATGTTCGTGATCCCCGCACCATTGCCATGGAACCCCCCCGCACTGTCTACAGAGGATAACACGGTACCACTTGAATTTTGCCATTCTGTCAAATCCGCCGATTGGGATGCAAAACCTTTTATAATGGAACCTTTATTGGTTGCGATGCTCGTATCCACTTCTAACTGGGCCCCTGGAGCTGTCGTCCCGATGCCTACGGTGCCCGTCGCGTTCCAAACCAAAACAGGAGTACTTGCGCCCGTGTTGCCGTACCCCAATGCCCACACATCCGTACCTGCATCCTCCAGGGTTCCCCAGTGGCTTCCGCCGGAGTTGAGGAGGAATCCCACCCCCGCAGTGCCATAAAATTGGGGCGCGGTAACAAGTCCTCCGTTACTAATCGTGAATTTGCTGTAGCCGCCCACTTGAAAGTTCGCCAAGTCGCCCGTGTAAGTGGCTGCGGTGTTCTCAGCGATCACCGTCCCATGGGAATTAGGAGTGGTACCGGATCCGAAATAAGCTCCTGTCACACCATCGAACGCACCCCCGCCGAGAGAGGCCAGTCCGTAATGGGAACTGGCAGTGGGATCCACGCCGACATGAAGCATCGATGCCGGGCTTGTCGTACCCACACCCACGTTCCCGGTGGTGGCCACCACAAGTTGGCTGGTGTTGATCGCCAGAGGATTGGTGGTGACGTCGTTGATCGTGAGCTGCCCGGTCATGGTGCCGCCGGCCAAGGGCACTTTGGTGTTATCGGTGCCGCTCACATTCGTTAGGCCTGAACCATTGCCATGTAAAACACCTGAACTGTCCACATACGAGAGCACAGTGCCCGCGCTGTTTTCCCAGTCCGTGAGGTCGTTGGATTGGCTTGAGGCTCCTTGGATGATGGCGCCCGTCGTTGTCGAAGTTAAAGCCACAACCTGAAGTCCGGCGCCGGTCGTTGTCGTCCCGATACCCACGTTGCCCACGTCGCTAATGTCCACGAGGATTGTTCCAGAATTGTTTTCCCAGTCGGTGAGATCACGACTTTGAGACGAACCGCCCTTAATCGTGAGATTGGGAGTAGAGTTGCCGGTCCCATAGGGATTCACGAAGGTCCCTGAGGCAGTAACACTTACTTGAGAGGCCAAATTTATGGCCTTGCCTTGTCCAAGGCCCGCGTTGATATGCAAATTATCGGCCGAGTCTGTCGAAATTGTCGAGGTTTGGTTCTGGGCGCTTACTCCAGTGAAAGTGATGGCATTATTTCCAGTCAAAGTGACAAGGCTGGCTGGGACTGTCGTCCCGATACCCACGTTCCCACCAGTGGTCACTACGAACTGGCTGGTATTGATCGCCAAAGGATTAGTGGTGACATCGTTGATCGTGAGCTGCCCCGTCATGGTTCCGCCAGCCAGCGGCACTTTGGTGTTATCGGTGCCGCTCACATTCGTTAGGCCTGAACCATTGCCATGTAAAACACCTGAGCTGTCCACTGACGCCAGCACCGTGCCCGCGCTATTTTCCCAGTCGGTGAGATCGCTGCTTTGGCTCGCGGCGCCTTGGACGATTTGACCCGTGGTAGTCGAAGTGGACGCTACCACTTGTAGTTGGCTTGAAGGTGTTGTCGTCCCGATACCCACGTTGCCACCAACGAACGTAGCCGCGTAGCCAGCCCCAGCCTGACTGATTGCCAACGCTGTAGACGCCGAGTTGGAATTATTCGTCAACGGACCCGTCATCGTATCGCCAGCACGGTTCACTTTGTTACTGAACGTGGTCCAATCAGAACTTGCTAAGTAGCCACTCTGGGAAGTTGTGGCTTGAGGCATGGAAATATTTAATGTGGAACCCGTAATACTTCCTGTCATGGGAGATGAAGCGCTCACACTGCTCACTGTTCCCGCAGCGCCCGCCGAGTAATCTACCCATGTTGTGCCCGTGTAGGATTCTAGGTATCCCGTGGTTGTATTAAAACCTGTCGTGCCAATGATGGGACTGGCGGGTCTTGTGGGTGTAGTCCATGTGGCGAAGTTCAGGGCACCCGTCATGGTCCCGCCACTCAGAGGTAAGTAATTATTAAGTTGAGTGTTGAGATAACCTTCGTTCACCGCATCCCCGTTGGCTACGGGATTAGCAACATTGTTTATGGGATTCCCATTCATGTTTAAGTTGCCAGCCGATGAAACGTTGACAAGCACGGTGCCCGTGTTGTTGAGCACATCCACAAGGTCCGCACTCTGAGCTCCCGCACCTTTGACTGCAAGGGCCACACTCGTGCCGGTTTGGTTATTAACATTGGCACCATTTGAGTTGATGCCAAATGTTCCGGAGCTTGTGATTCCTGGAGCAGAACCACCAAATCCCATGGCCCCGGTAGCCGAGTTAAAAGTTAAGCTGGCTGAATCTGTTACAGTGGTCGCCGTACTACTTAATGTCACTCGGCCACCTGTCAAGCCTGAGATTGTGCCCGTAACATCGGTGAGGCCTGAACCATTGCCGTGGAAAGTTCCTGTATTATCAATTGATGCTAGCGTTGTCCCTGCATTGTTATTCCAGTCGGTGAGATCACTTGTCTGGCCGGCACTTCCTTGAACAGCTAATTGAACTGAGTTGGCTGATCCGTTAATATCCAGTGCTCCGGTCATGGTATCGCCGGCTCGGTTTACTTTATTGCTGAACGTTGTCCAATCGGAGCTTGCAAGATAACCACTCTGGGAGGTTGTAGCTTGAGGCATACTCAAAGTCGGTGTTGACCCACCGGAGCTTGTAAGAGGTGAGCTTACGCTAATACTGGTGATGGCTCCCGTCGTTCCTGCAACCCAGATTGTGCCGTCGTAGCTTTCCAGTTGATTGGTTGTGGTGTTAAAACCTGTGGTACCAGCAACCGGCGCTGCAGGACGGGTACCCGTGGTCCATGTAGCAAAAGTCAAAGCGCCTGACATGCTGTCGCCAGCTTTATTGACAGGAACATAACCTAGAGCATTTTGTTTGCTGTTAAATGTGTTCCAGTCAGTACTAGATAAGAAACCATCTTGTGAAGCGCCTGCTTGTTTCACTTGAACTGTCAGGCCACCACCAATCACAGAACCATTGTTACCCGTGAGAGTGAGAACATCACTTGTCGACTCCGTTAAATTACCAAACGCCAGAGCGTTTTGTTTGCTGTTAAATGTGTTCCAATCCGTACTTGATAAATAACCATCCTGAGTTGACGTGGCCTTTTGAACTTGAACTGTAAGACCTGCTCCAATCACCGAGCCATCGTTACCCGTGAGAGTTAATACATCGCTTGTGGATTCAGTAAGATTCCCAGTAGTAAAACTATTAGCCTTGCTGTTGAACGTGGCCCAATCAGAGCTAGCTAAATAACCACTCTGCGAACTCGTGGCCTGAGGCATGCTGATATTGGGTGTCGCTCCTCCACTACTTACAAGGGGTGATGAAGCCGTCACCGCGGTCACGGTGGTACCTCCCACTATGGCCAGGGTCTGAGCCCCAGTGCCATCCCAGTATCGCAACTGATGGGTTGTGGAATTCTCCCACTCCGTCCCCTGGGCCGTCGCTCCCAGTGCCGTCAAAGCTGCGATCAGAGTCGTCTCTTGAAGGTTTGTGTATTGACCCAACCCCAATGTTCCCGTCACTGACACAGAACTCGCGAAGGTCGCTTGTTGGGATGAGTTGATACTCATCGCCTGGGTTCCACCGGTCCAGAAACTTAAGGTGTTCGAGTTGTCAGCTGACTTAATCGAAGCCGTGTTGGTTGCTTCATTATTCCCGTAAAAATCAATGCTCAATGTGTTCCCACTGGAACCCGTTCCACCAATTCTAAGACTAGGGGTGCTCTCTTCGATATCCAGAGGAGCTTGGGGGTTGGTGGTCCCAATCCCGATATCTCCCATGGTGGTTAAGTTGCCGGTAAAGTTATCAGCAACTCCCAGGCGTGCGTAACGGCCGTCGTTATGGGCATCGTGATTGTGCAGGTTCAAAGCTGAAATATCAGTCCCACCCACAAGGGCTGCCACATTGGCTTGGGACACATCATTGGCCCCACTCCCTGTCACCTGGATCAAGCCGTTAGGACCGATTCCTTGCAAAGTCTCAGAAACCAACGCCTGGGGAACGGGTGTCACCATCTGATCGGGGCTAAGAACTGTAGGAACCCCACCTTGAATCACGGTCACCCGCATGAAACGGGGATCACCGCTCCCGGGCGTGTAGCCAGCAACGCAACTGGGCTTGGTGGGTAAGCTTCCCGAGTTAGCGAAAATTTCTTCCATGCTGAACTGGGGATCGGCACCTGTTCTCTTACTGGCACCGGGGAGAGATCCTACCGACACGGCCACGGAACCGTTACTAACAGTCAAATTAATTCCAGCATCATATTCTTCGTACAAAACACAAGAAGGTGAAGCTGGTGAGGTCACACTGGGCGGAGCATAGATATCAAATTGCAAATCCACTGTACCCGTCAGAGGCGAAGTGCCTGCGGCGTTCATGAATTTGCCCTGATAGGTGAATGAGGGAAGGAAAAGACTTTGAGCGGAAATGTTAAGTGAAAACAACGCGATCGCACTTATAACGTGCAGACCAAAGAAGATACGCGCTAGCTTATTTCCACAAACGTGCATCATTATCCAAATGACTCCCCTACAATCGTTCCTATCGGCTAGACCGAGAAAAAACTTAAGGGGGAATTTAGGCATAAACTATTGAAATTACTAATCTATGCTACGCGTTATATTGAGCCGTATTTGTGATCAGTTTTAGGGAAAATCCCGTGCCTCAGGACAGAAGAGTTGGGTCAGTACAAAATCCGGGTGCGGATGCTGGTGGGAAGTGCGGCCATCTGTTCCCTCACTTTATCCGAAAGATCTTTATCCAAATCCACGATGAGATAACCGATCTCGGGATCAGTGGCCAAATACTGGCCCGAAATGTTGGCGCCCAAGTCAGAAATGATTCCGTTGATCTGTTTCAAAACTCCGGGCACGTTGCGGTGAATATTCAAAATGCGGTGCCCCTGTTTTTGTCCCGGCAAATCTACCTGGGGAAAGTTAACCGAGCTCGTGGTGCTTCCATTATTGATGAATTTCAGTAAGGCCGACGCAACTTCCACGCCAATATTTTGTTGGGCCTCTTCGGTGCTTCCACCGATATGAGGCGTGAGAATCACGTTGGGCAATTTCTGAAGCTCGGATTTGAAGACTTGATCATTGCTCTCGGGCTCTTCAGGAAAAACATCCACGGCCGCCCCAGCCAAATGTTTGGTGCTGATGGCCCCGGCCAAAGCGGCGATATCGACCACGGTGCCTCGACTTGCGTTGATCAAAAACGCGCCAGCCTTCATCGCTTTCAACTCTTGAGCCGCCATCATATTTTTTGTTTGTAGTGTTTCGGGAACGTGGAGAGTGACGAAATCAGAAAGTCCTAAAAGTTCGTGGAGCTCGCCGACCTGGTGGGAATTGCCGATGGGCATTTTCGTCACGATGTCATAGTAGATGACTTTCATTCCGAAACTTTCCGCTAAAACGCTGACCTGGGATCCGATGTGGCCGTAACCGATGATACCCAAAGTTTTGCCGCGGACTTCGTAACAACCAGTCGCCGATTTGTCCCACTTTCCGCTGTGGAGAAACATGCTTTTTTCGCAAGCTTTTCTTGAGAGCATCACTATTTCGGCCAGCACCAGCTCGGCCACGCTCCGAGTATTGCTAAACGGCGCGTTGAAAACAGCGGTACCGAGAACCTTGGCCGCCTCAAGGTCGATCTGATTTACTCCGATGCAAAACGCTCCCACGCTCAAAAGGCGTTTGGCACTATTCAAATATTTTGGAGTGATTTGGGTTTTGGATCGGATGCCGAGAATATGAACGTCGTTGGCCTTGGCGACCAATTCTTCTTCCGAATAGGCCTGCTTAGATGTCTCGACGTAAAATCCTTCTTTAGTCAGAATTTCTTTGGCGATGGGGTGGATATTTTCAAGAAGAAGAATTTTTATTTCAGATTTTGGAAAAGAAAATTCTTTCATCGCGGACCTCCAAGTCCCTATGATATTAAGCACGGGGGCGAGAACAAGAAAACTCAAAAAAACGGCTTCTCAAACAATGAAAAAAAGCATTGCGTCATTCGCTTCGGCGATCTTTTTACTGTTTGGTGGAGTTACGGGAAACTCCGCCGGCCTGAACTCTTTGGGCGGCGGCGAAAACGCTCGGTTCGACACTTCCCTGGTCGCACGCTTAGAAAAATTTAACGGGGCTGTTGTCAGTCGCCTGAGCTTCCTCGGACTGGTTCGCACCAAGGAACAAGCGGCGCGCTGGCTTATGAAAACCACTGAAGGCCAAGTCTTTGACAGCGACCAATTGGCTCGGGACATTCAAGCTCTCTACAATACGGGTGACTTGTACGATGTCCAGGCTCAAGTGGACTGGTCCCAAACCCAACACGGTCAAATTGACGTCATCATCACACTCAAAGACAAGTGGACTCTGTTGCCCTTTGCGGGCGTCCAAGGCGGTGGCGGGGCGCTGACCTATGGTGGCGGCCTTTTCGATACCAATCTCTTCGGGTATTTCATCAACGGCATGATTCAGTTTTACAATTACAACGGCGTCTTCTCTTACAACGTTCTGGCTTACCAAGAATACGTGAAGGGAACGCAGACCATGGCCTCAACGTCGGTCTCCAACAACGTCAATCCCACAATCATCTATAATCTAGATCGAAGCAGCGCAGGTAACTATGCGTGGGATCGGCAGCAAGAAGAAATAATGGTCGGAACCCATCTCTATGGTAACGGCCAACTCGTGCGCCTGTTTTTCACGGGCGATGTCTATACCGATGACATGGTAAGCAACGTGGGCGTAAACGCTTTCACCGACAACGGCGTCCAGTACCGCTTTCAACCTAGGGCCATTTTCGGCCGCGCCAATATCGTCGAGTATTTGGAAAATGGAACCGAACTTACGATCCATCCCAGTGCTGCGAACTTTTTCGGCCCCGTGGCCGCCTATCAGGGTTTGGACGTGAACTACAAATACGTGAAGATCCTGCCCCATGGCGCCAACTTCGGGTTCAATATTTTCGCCGGATCAATGAGCCAGGCACCGCCGCCTTACGAATACCAAGTTGGCGGTTATTCCAATCTCCGTGGATATGCCAACAGTCGTCAAACGGGCCCGTACATCGCCGTGGAATCCATCGAATACCGCCCCCTAATTTATAAAACCCGGTGGTCCCCGTTGGGAATTGATTTGGACTGGGTCGTCCTTCAAGGGTGTATTTTCTCCGATGCGGGTTCGGCGTGGGGCGACGCAACTTTAACCGGCGATCCGGGGTCACAGGAGTTCCGCCCGCTTTGGTCAGCGGGGGCCGGAGTGCGTCTTAATTTCTTGCATTTCGCCGGCGCTATAATGCGGCTGGATTTCGCCCGCACAATTAATCCCGATGAAGGTTGGGGTGTTTCATTCGGCGTGGGGCAATTTTTCTGAGGTCAACACATTGACCGCCGCCCCCTATTCCCGTTAATCTTGAGGGATGCTTCTCGGTCAAAAACTCGCCATGACGGCCAATCAAAATTCCACCAAAGTGGCTTTTCGGTATTTGGCCAAGGGTACAACGTATAAAGAAGCTTACTCCTACATCAATCGCTACTCTTATTTTTTGCAGAACGAAATCCAGCACAACAAAAAAGTCATGGTTTACATGTCCAATTGTCCCCACATGGCCTATACGTTTTTCGCCCTAGCCAACACAAAGAACACAGCCATTTTTGTAGACCCCCAAACACCCGAGCCCAAAGTCGTCGACCGGATCCGCGACATGGAAATCGGCGTGATCATCGTCAGCGACGACTACGCCTCCCGAGTGAAGGAAATGGTTAAACAAAATCACTTGTCCGTTAACGTGATTCAGTGCGAATCGCGGCGGTGGGGTGAGTACGACACGACTTACCGCCTGCCCGTAAGTGTTTCCTCATCGGACAATGACGTGGTGGCTTATTTTGAAACCACGGGCACCACGGGAAAAACCAAAATCGTGCCCTATACCCACACCATGATCCAGCAAGCGGCCCTGGTCCTCCGTACCATTTATCGAACCAGCTCCATCGACAATTTTTATTCTTACGGTGTCAGCCTCAGCCACCCTTTTCATTTCATTCACGGACTGATTTTTCCGTTCATAAACGGCTGCGGCATTTTAATAACCGATCTCACCTCCACCGAAGATCTGGCCAAAGAACTTTTAGAAGGAAAAGCCACCCGCGTCTTGATCAAAGCTCAAGCGGCGGAGGAATGGTTCACCGCCTTTAAAAATCTCAATATAAAAATGCCTCTTTTAAGAAGCGTGACGCCCGAATACGGTCCCTTGAAAAGTTCCCTGGAGGCCCTTCTTCACGAGAACTTCAACGACTGCAAGGTCCTGCACATTTACGGCTCCGTGGAAACATGTTGGGCCGTGGCAGGAAGACAGTTTGAAGAGCCGGAGCCTTTTGATTCCGTTGGACAATTTCTTTCTGAGGTCGCCTGCACGCTGAACGTGACCCGGGCGGCCGAAAAGCTGGGTGTGTCCCAGCCAACCCTGAGCTACGC
>Ga0206839_1171_pt2 | contig 12973 bp, 12 predicted proteins | sample Alteio_BWOrgCont_27_FD_152883 | JGI IMG/M metagenome (GOLD analysis project Ga0206839, IMG submission 152883) | Enriched cells from forest soil in Barre Woods Harvard Forest LTER site, Petersham, Massachusetts, United States -... | ecosystem: Environmental > Terrestrial > Soil > Temperate forest >... | reverse complement strand
CTTCTGGGTCCTGCTGTTTATTTATTCTCCTAAGCAATTTTAAATCAAAAACAGCCAAATCATTCGCGCTTTTTAACTCAACAGTTGCCCTATGGTCATTCTTTTATTTTCTAAGCATGCTGGCAAGCCAATTAAATGAAGCAATTTTCTACTCTAGATGCTTGAACACCATCGCTCTTTTTATTCCACCAGCCTTCCTTAATTTCTGCATAAAGATGACTGATGATAAAAATCCTCTAATTAAGAAAACATTAATCTTTTTCTTTTATCTAGATATTCTAATACTACCCTTCACTCCCACTAAATATTTTGTCCCAACAATGACCCCAAAACTAGTATTCCTATTTTGGCAAGTAACTGGCCCCCTTTACCATCTTGCAACAATTCAATTTGCTATACTTAATTCTATATCCTTTTTCTTACTTAAAAATAAATTGAACGCATCTACCGGTAAACAACGAAAACAATTTCTGATTCTCTTTTACTCATTATTAATATCCTTTTTAGGTGGAGGAATGAATTACTTGCCATGCTTTAATATCCCCATCACTCCTTATGGCACCGCTTTGGTACCATGCTTTATTTTTAGTTTTATGTATTTAATATTTAAATACCAAATAATGGGCATTCGAGTAAGTCTTTCCAGAAGCTTTGCCTATACAATTTTAATTTTTCTAATCACATTTCTATATTTCTTGGCAACATATTTAATAAATACTTATTTAAATGCTCTTATTGGATATAAATCATTTCTCTTTTCATTCTTGGCGGCATCTATAACGGCCCTGGCTTTCATTCCTTTAAAAGATACTTTACAGACATTTATTGATAAATATTTCTTTAAAAAATCAATAAATCAAATAGAACAAGAAAATATACTCTTAAAACAAGAAATAACTCATTCTGAACGAATGAAATCCATCGCTATCTTAGCCAGCGGCATGGCTCATGAAATTAAGAATCCTCTCACTCCTATAAAAACTTTCAGCGAACAATTGCCTTCCAGGCTTGATGATAAAGAATTCCTACTCAAATTCTCGAAGATTATCAATAAAGAAGTAGATCGCATTGATAGCTTGGTCCAGGAACTCCTAAACTTCGCCAAACCTTCTCCCCCTCATTTAAAGCAAACAAATATTCACCAACTGATCAGACAAACTCTAGATTTTCTAAACAATGAAGTCATCCGGCATAAAATAAACTTAAATACTTCATTTGAAAATGAAAATTTACTTATTAACATTGATCCTCAACAAATAAAACAAGCACTCTTGAACATTTTTCTCAATGCTATTGATGCTATGCCTAAAGGAGGCATATTAAGTGTAGATTGTCACTTTCGAGGAAATAACAATGAAATATTTGTCATTAAAATTTCTGACACCGGCCATGGCATTGATCCTAAAGATCTTCCCCATATTTTTGATCCTTTCTTCACAAAAAAAGACCATGGAACAGGTTTAGGCTTATCCATTACCCATGAGATAATCAAGAATCATAACGGAAAGATATTTGCGGAAAGCACATCAGGAAAAGGAACTACGGTTAGAATTGAACTTCCAATTTAAAGTTCGCCTTTATGAAAAAGTTCAACCAAGGCTTCAACAGGCTTGTGATTAAATTGCTTAGTAATACATTCTTTTATTTCTACAATAGCCTTATCTTTACTTAACCCCTTGCGATAAGGCCTATCTGTGGTCATCGCATCAAAGGTATCTGCCACCGCAATAATCGCAGCAATCATGGGTATACCTTCGCCTTTTAAACCATCAGGATATCCTTTACCATCATAACGCTCATGATGATACTTAACACCATTAATAACTTCTTCAAATCCGGTTAAAGGAGCTAAAATCTCCGCACCACGCGTGGTGTGACTTTTCATAATTTCATACTCTTCTGAAGTCAACTTGTCCTGTTTTGACAAAATAGCCTCGGGCACACCAATTTTACCGATATCATGCAAAAGTCCGGCAATATACAGATTCTCGAAAAACTTATAAGGGAAATTGTAAGACTTAGAAGCCTCCATTTGGCGACCTATGGCCAAAGCATATTTGGTGACACGTTCGGTGTGGCCATGCGTATAAGTGTCTTTAGCTTCAATAGCTGAACCTAAAGCAATGGTTGTTTGAATAAACAAATTACGATTACGCTCTGCTTCTCTTTTTAAATCTTCAAATAATTGGGCATTACGAATAGCCATAGCCACGTCAGAGGCCAAAGCAGAAAAGAAGTCTAATTCTTCCTGGTCAAAACGGCTACCATCATGCTTTTCCCCAAGAAGCAAGATAGCCAAAAGCGTATGCTGGTGGTAAGCCGGCACACAGGCCACTGCATTAAGCTTAGGCAATTGTTCACTAACATTATGCAAAAGCTGTTTAATCCCATGCCCATTAGAAATAACACTTTCCTTCCAAAGAAGTTTATTAATATCTTCCGCAACAATGGCGTTGCGATTTTCAAAAATATATTTATATTCTTTTTGGATAAAAAGCTTTACCAAAGGATTAGTTTTATTAAAACGGATCAAACCCTCAGGAATACGTTCGCCTATTTCCCCTCGAGAGATAGATAAAACATACGAATCTTTATCAGGATCATAAAGGATCATACCGGCGTGCTGAATATGAACTTTTTGGACAAGAGAACGTACGATGAGCTTGATCAATAAGCGGGGGTCATGAATAAGAATCATTCCCTTGGATGCAGACTCTAACTCTCGCTTATAATCAATTTTTGTGGGAGGCATTTTTACTCAATGTCATTCCCGCGAAAGCGGGAATCCAGTAATCAATTATTCAATTGTGCTAAAACTATCTTTTCAAGCTCCTCAAGGATAAACGGTTTATGAATATACCCAATCACACCAAGGGCCTTAGCTTCGTTAATCGTTTCTTCTTCTTCAACACCTGAAACCATGATGACTTTAGTTGATGGATTAGTTTTACGAAGTTCACGTAAAACCTCGATACCCGTCATTTCTTCCATCCTAACATCCAACAGGACTAAGTTAGGATTCTCCTTAGCAATTAAATCCAACGCCTGCCGGCCACCTGAGGCAACAAAAACTTCTATTTTCCGTTTTTTAAAAAAATTACGGGCAAATTCACGAATGTCAGATTCATCATCAACAATCAGTAATTTAGCCATGTTTTTAGTTTACTCAAAACATCACTCAATAGCAATAGGCAAACGTAATTTCATCTGTGTGCCCTGCATATATTTAGAAACCATTTCCACCCTGCCGCTATGATTATCTTCAACGATCTTTTTGATCACATAAAGACCCAGCCCAGTACCTTTTTTACTAGAAAGTTTTGTGGTAAAAAATGGTGTGAATAATTTGTGCATATCTTCCTCTTTAACACCTATACCATTATCTTCAAAAATAATTTGCGCATAATTACCTTCTTTTAAAACCCGTACTATCAAGGTTGGCTGAAACCCTGGTTCTTTCATTTCACTCTTTCTTTGCATCATCGCATCATAGCCATTATCAATCAAATTAAAGAACACTTCTTGTAATTGTGTAAAATTACCTTTAATTTTAGGAATAGTTACAGGATCATAGTTATGAATTATTTTTAATTGGTCTGTTTTAATTTTAAACTGGGCCATTTCCAAGGCAGATTTAAAAACTGCCTGCACATCAACTGCCGCAAATCCAGCATCACCTTTACGCGTATACCTTAAAAGTCCTTGAACAATTTCTCCACCCTGAACCACATTATCCTGCACACGCACAAACGCCCGCTCTAATTCTGCCAATACTTCTTTCATTTCGTCTGGGGATAGTTCTTTTTGATTCATTTGAATCGTATCCAAAGCATCCCCAGCAATAAAACCCAAAGCATGAAAACGGTTATTAATTTGATGCGAAAGCCCATCAGCCATAGTACCGATTGTAGCCATTTTTTCAGCTTGGAATAATTGTTCATGAGTAAATTTCATATCTTCATAAAATTGGGCATTTTCGATAGCCAAAGCTGTTTGATTAGCCAAAATACTAAAAACACCAAGATCATCATCAGTATAATACTTCCCAGACTCCTTTTTACCCATAATAATAATAGCAACGATACTTTGATCAATAAAAATAGGAATAATTAATGCTCCATCAAGAGAAGCAATTATATGTTCTATTTGGATTAATTGAGTATTGTTGTAACTTAAAGCTTTTTGTTTAATTTCTTCAAAAATGACAGGATTCTTATTTTCCAATAAATATTTAACTAAGGGAGAACTTTCTTCTATACTGCCAATAAACTGACTGTGTCCAGATTTTCTCTTAGTCGCAGCCAAAACATATTTTTTTTGCCTTTCATCATAAATATAAACTAATGCATGTTCAATTTGTATCGCATGAGTTAACACATATACAATCATATTTAATAATTTCTTTAAATCTTTAATTTTTCCCATCCCAGCAGAAGCTTGACGTAAAGTAGCTTGATAACGACGCTGTTCAGCAAGTAAATGATCTGCCGCTTTTCTTTGAAAATATAAATAAATAAAAGGTCCTGTAGTAGCTAAAACTAACATAACTAAAAGTGAAATTAAATGATAACCTCCTGCATAGAAATAAAATGGAATCCCTAAAACTAAAGTGTATATAATGAGGAATATTCCTGTATTAACAAAGGCCATTTCAATATTCATCAACCGATATTTTACAACTGCGTAGGCAAGGATTCCCATGCAAGCGATAACTAAGAGATCGTGTGGAAAGATTTCCTTAAACCCATAAATTGTTGCAAAATGTATTAATGCCGATATGAAAGCTAAAAAATAAGCTACAAAAATATATTTATATTGATTTCTTCTCAAGCCTTTAGACTGCATGAAAGACATAAATAAACGAACAAAAACATACGAGCATAAAAAGAAGAAATTTAAAAGAAAAAGAATATATAAAGGGCCGGGCTTTAATGAATAATAAGGTAGGTTTTTATATACTGTTTGTATAAATAGGCTTGTAAAAACAAATGGAATGAAAATAAATCCTGACCAAAATCCATATCTATTAATTAAGCGTTCTCTTGAATTACTTTTAACATCAATTATCATAAATCCGAAATTCAAAAATGCAGGTCCTGTAAAAATAGCTGCCAAATAAACAATCCGAACACACAATAAAGTCATTTTATCATCTGTGGAAATAGATGAAACGAAAGGAAATAAAGACCACACCCCTGCCATAAGAGCGATGTAAACGAACGCTAATCTTTTTTCTTTTTCATTGGCTTTAAACCATACAAGGAGAGATAGAAGAATTGAAAATAGAAAGGCAAATAAAGAAGATATCGTATAAATCGTCATGTTTATTACGCAATACCAAAATCATATTTCTTGGCATATTCTAATAATGAAATAAACTTGTCAATTGTCATACAAGGAACATCAATACCAAACATTCTTATCTCCTTTTCGTAATTATCAACTTTAAAATTAATAGGATTTGATGTTATATAAGGCGTCAATACTTTACCAGCGGTTCGATAATATAATGTTTCATTTTGAGTCTTATTCTCAGGAATACTATCCACATATTTAACTCCATGAACATTTAAAAAATTAAGCATTGCAGGAATATAATCTTTATGGAATAGTTCATTCTTAGATACCAAATGAAAACTATTGCCTTTTATTTCTTTCGTTGTAATTAAATACATACTTTTTACAACATAATCTACTGGAACAATATTAAGCCCACTATTTTGGCTAAAACAAATTCTTATATCTAAATTTATAGGATCAACATAAAGTTTATTATTTTCTTTTATCTCTTTCTTCTTTAGTGCTAAAAAAAATGCTGCCCACCCATAAAAAACATCAAATTTATTAGTGCTCCCAATGGGAAGCTCACTTAAACGACCACCTATTACAGACGGCCTAAAAATCTTAATATTTATATTTGATTCTTTGGCAAATTCTCTTACAATTATTTCTGAAAAAAGTTTTGTTCGTTCGTATGGATTACGAAAATTTTGATAAACATTAACATAGTCAGGATCGATATCACCTCCCCCTTCTCCACACGAATAAGCCGTTCCAACATAAGAAAAAATTCCAATCTTAAGCTGATTTACTAAATTTAAAATATTTTGCGTTCCTTGAATATTAGTTCGTAAAAGGACACTCTCAATTATTTTCCCTCCTCGCAAATCAGTGGATGCTCCAATATGATAAAAATAATCAATGGGAGCAGATGAAAGCGCCCATTTATCTGCATTAGAAACACGTCCGTTCGATTCTACAAAATCTAACTCAATACAATGGCAAAAAACATTAAACAACTTCACCACTTTTTCCTGCTGAGACCTTTCTAAAGAAATGTAATAAATCCCATCTTCTTTCAACTTTTCTTCAAGGCGGTGAAATAAACTTTTATCTTTTATACTTCTACCTAAAATAAAAATCTGAATATTCTCTAATTGATCAATATTATTCTTAATAATCTCCCAAAGCAAATTTACACCAACTAATCCAGTTGCCCCAGTTAATGCAAATCTTATTTTTTTCATACTAATCTTTATAATTCCTTTTTATATAAACAACAGCATCCTCTACTGTTTTAATCAAATCAGCATCTCCATCCTCTATTGTGAGACCAAAATTATCTTCTAATGCTAGAATTAATTCTAGCTTGTCAAGAGAGTCTGCTTTTAAATCTTCAATAAATCTAGATTCTAAAGCAATTTCTTCATATTTAACACCTAACAAATTCGCTATCATCCTTTTTATTTTTTCTTCCATTTCCATAAATTTTCTCAATATTTAAAAAATATTATTTTTTAAAATTTATAGGTCAAACTTACCAATCCAATATTTACATATTGTTCATACTTTCCATCAACACTTCCCCCTGACGCGCTGCTAACCTTATTGATAATAGTACGTGAATCATAAATAAGCATAGAATACGCCACATCAAACGTTAAATGTTTTGTAATATCAAAACCAAAACCTGTCGTATACCCATTAGAATTACTATCAGGTATGGAAGGATTAAAATCAGCATCCGAAATAGGGCTTTCGACATGATAATAACCTAACCTTACACGAAAACGATCAGTAACAGCGTACTGTGTACCAATAGATTCAGACCAGACGGAATGCCAATTCTCCGGTATTGGAGTACCAACACCTAATGCTTTAAGAGTAGGGTTCGAAACATTAATAGTTTCGTATTTTGTGCTGGACCAATCTGTCCATTTAAGATCAGCATTAATCGTCCATTTAGGCGTAGGTTTAAAACTATAACCTAATACCACGCTTTGAGGTATAACAGTTTTCAAATTTACAGGAGCTACGTATGACGAAAGACCGTAAACTAAAGGATTTGCTCCGTTAATACTTAATTTTGCAGAATAATTGTGATTAATTCTGCTATTATATATCAAGCCCAATTGATTTTGATCATTGATCTGATACATTGTTGCTAAACGATAACCCCAGGCATCATCTCCACCTTTAAGTTCAGCAACACCATTAGATCCTCCTTCATTATTTAGCGCATAACTTTCATCTAGCCTTGAATAATCATTAATCACCCCTGCTGCCAATGACCATTGTTCAGTCACTTTATATGAAGCTGCAAGTGTATTATCTACGTTAGTGATACTTGCTTGCGTAGTTGCAAATTGTAAAGGACTATTAGGCCCCCAATTTGTACCAAGCCCCCAATAAGAACCTGACCCAAGACCTACACTTAATTTATTTGGAATAAGAGGAACCACTGCGTAAAAATTGGGTACATTATATTCATTGTTCTGCTCATGTACAGTATTGCCATCCGGTTGTGTCATATGTCCTCTAGGCGCAATAATCGCATCACCTACTGAAATTTCTGCACTAGACATTTGATTCATTCCTGCGGGGTTGTAATATACAGCGGCAGGAGTATCGGCTTCCCCGACAAAAGCAGTTCCCATCCCAAACGCAGCAGCATCATTCGTTTCTAAGCTATATGCTCCGGAATTCGCGGCAAAAGCATTCTGACTATAAAAACTCATTAAAAAAGCACATACAGCGACGATGATTATACGAAATGGTAACATTTTTTCCCTCCACTTGTTATAGGGTTTAATATGGTAAATTATGAATACAGGTTAAATTATACTTCGACGAAGGTTCGACGGGAAGGGAAATTAGAAATATTTTAATACGTTGAATCAAAAGCGTTTTTGATGTGCTGGATGCTGGGGCTGGGAAAGTTATTTTTATCATAAACAATTGAGATAACATCAAACCTTGATAAAATTTCTAAAGAATGACATTTATGTTTTAAATAATATGTGGCCATTTGGGAAAGTTTACGGATTTTCCAAGAATTTATTGCTTCATACGGCTGGCCTTGTTCTACGGAATGGCGGGTTTTGACTTCAACAAAACAAACTGTTTTGCCATCTAGAGCAATTAAGTCAATCTCTCCTAATTTATTACGGAAATTCTTCTCTAATATACGATAGCCCCGCTCTTGCAAATATTGCTGAGCCAAAGATTCACCGTAATTACCAAGAATTTTATTAGACATACAAAAAGCTTAGCAAAAATATGTTAATTCGTCAATTATATATTTGATGAATTATCAATTACGGTATGCGAATGCAGGACCTGATCTTCGAGGGTATGACGATAAATAAGGTAATAATACAGGATAAGAGCTACAGAAATCACGACAACTACAATACCAGACCAAGAGAATTTTTTAGCCATATTTTTTGTCAGTCTTGTTTTGGATCCCCGATTAAAACATTCGGGGATGACATATTTAAAGTTTAATTCAGGACGAGATATTGTTAATTACAATTTGTTTTAAACACTCAACCCAAGTAGGCTGGACATTTAGGCTTTCAACCAATTGCCAATGTTCTCCCCCATGCTCTAAAAAGAGTTTTTTGTACTCAACGCCTATTTCGATCGTAGTCTCAAGACAATCTGCCACAAACGCAGGAGAAAAGGTCAACACTCGTTTAATACCCCGGCCTGCCAATTGTTTGATAACTTCATCCGTATAGGGCTTGATCCAGGGTGTTTTGCCCAATCTTGATTGAAAACAGATCGTATAGTTTTCTTTATTAATGCCTAACTCTTTACTTAATAAACGTGTCGTCTCAAAACATTGGGCACGATAGCAATATTGGTTTTTACTGTGGAATACTGAACAACACTCCCCCAGGCGACAATAATTATCGCAGGAGCTTTTTAAAATTTGATGCTCTGGCAGGCCATGATAACTAAACAGGTAATGGTCGTACTGGATTCCCGCCTTCGCGGGAATGACATACGAGGAAGCTATTTCAGAAAAGGCCTTGATAAAAAGCGGATGGTCAAAGAATTGACTGATCATCTTAATTTCAGGGATCACTTCCCACGCCTTTATAACCTTCATAACTTCTTCCATCGTCGATCCACTTGACGCTGAAGCGTATTGGGGATACAAAGGAATGATGACCAGTTGCTTAAAACCTTTATCCTTAAAATGAGATAACACTGACCTAATGCTAGGGGTTTGATAACGCATGGCTAGTTTTACTTCAAAGGCCTGTCCCAATTCCTGCTGTAAAAGCCTCTCTAACTCTTGGCCATAAAATTTTAAAGGAGAGCCTTTATCCGTCCATAACTCCTGATAACCCTTGGCAGATTCAGGCGCACGGAAAGGTGCAATTAAAAAGTTGATAAGAAAGAATCTGCGCCAGAAAGGGATATCTATGACCCGCCCGTCCATCAGGAATTCACGCAAATACTTGCGCACATCTCTTACAGAAGGACTTTCTGGAGTGCCTAAATTGATGATTAAAACGCCGGTCTTGGGTCTAGACATGATGAGGTATTATAAGACTTTGAAATGATTTTACAAGATTCCCAATAAAAAAAGGGGACACTTTAAAGCGTCCCCTTTTTAATAAAAACAAACAACTTATTTATGCATCATATCAATTGGTGAAGTAACCACATCCAAGGTCCCGGTTACGATTTGCTTTGCCATATAAAAAGTTCCTTTAAGAATACCACCGGCAAGAGCAAAGGGCAGAAACTTGGCATTCGCGGTTTCTTCCTTCACATTGTCACTCACCTGCAACGGCGACATCACCACATCTCTTACACCACCCTGAAATTTCGTTACAGTATCAGCAAAAGACGGTGCAGCCAACGCCACTACAGCTACAGCAACCAAAACAGAGACTATGCGCTTCATAGAACTCCTCCTTGCCCCGCAGCCTTGTTGCGGTGGCTTGTCCCGCAAAATGCGGGTGACTATGTTTTAGGGCAGACTACTTCCCCTCATTTTAAGTATGGCATATAAAACAAGGATATTCCAGGGGATGTTGATTTTTTTGAATTAAGAATGCAAGATGGCTGAAATAAATAGGGTTACAACACAGAAGAACGCACAAAACCAGACAGTTGAACGCAGGGCATGTAGGTCCAAAATGTAACAAATACTGTAAAAAATACGAAAAATCACGAAACTTACCGCCAACACAGTAATCTGGGATAATGCCACACCTGCCAGATGCGCCACAATCACAGAAGCGGCAAATGCCGGAAAAGCTTCCCAGGAATTTAATTGGGCATAATGTGCCCGCTTAGCCCTTCCTTGAAGCTTCTCTAAAAATTCCCGTGGACTGGAATTGTCGTAACCTTTAGAAGAAAATTTGGCATAACCGGCAAGAATAAGCGGCATAATGGCAGTAATGAGTAAGCAGAAATAGGCAATTGCCATATTCCTACCACTCCAAAGCGCCGCCGGTTTGGTATTCGGTGACCCTTGTTTCGAAGAAATTCTTTTCTTTCTTCAAATCAATAAGTTCACTCATCCAGGGGAAAGGATTGCTGCTATTGTATTGGCGCGGCAGGCGAAGTTTCTCCAGACGACGGTCAGCAATATATTGCACGTATTCACGCATCATGGCTGTATTTAAACCTAACACCCCTCGCGGCAAACATTCCTGCGCGTAATTACATTCTAATTCCACCGCACGCTTGATACGCGTAATTAAATGTTCCTGGAATTCAGCTGTCCAGCAAGATGGATTTTCCTCGATGATGGTATTGATTAATTGAATACCAAAATTCATATGAATACTTTCATCGCGTAAAATATATTGGATTTGCTCACAAGTGCCAGGCAAACGGTTTTGGCGGCCAAAAGATAAAAGCGTCACAAAACCGCTATAAAAGAAAACCCCCTCGGTCACCACATAAAATGCTACCAGATTATCAACAAATTTTTGCAATCCTTCACGCTTGGTTAGATCAACACCTGTGTCGATAATGCCGTCGGTACAACTCATGGAGAACTCATCTTTTTCATAAATAGCCTGGTTCTCACGGTACATATTGAAAATTTCAGTTTCATCCAGGGACAATGATTCAACAATATATTGAAAAGTATGCACATGAATAGCCTCTTCAAAGGCTTGGCGCAGCAAATACTGGCGGCATTCCGGATTATCCACCAGCTTATAAATAGACAAAACAATATTATTACCAACCAGGGTCTCTGCTGTTGAGAAAAAACCCAAATTGCGCTTGATCACATGGCGCTCATCAGGCGTGAAAGCATCAGCATTCTTCCATTGCTCAATGTCACGCTGCATGGAAACTTCCGTTGGCATCCAGTTATTGGCGCAAGCATCCAGATAAAAATGCCAGGCCCACTTGTATTTGATAGGCACCAGTTGATTGACATCAACGGTACGGTTATTAAGGATGATACGCTTGCTATCGGCAGAAACGCGCTCGCGTGTCATGCGGATACCGCCCTTGCACTCTGGGGCCTTAATATCAGAATTAATAATGGGGGTTTCTGGCATTTCTATATTCTCCTAAAAAATTACTGACAAGATTCACAATCCTGGACTGGTTCAGCACTGATTTTAGGCGTTGGCGTATCTACCACCTTGCCTTTTTCATTACGCTCACGCTGACCAACCACATTAGCATATTTATTGATATCCAAGGTGCTTTTTTCAATACGGGTCGCTCCCATGGAACGCAGGTAATAGGTGGTCTTAAGACCCTTTTCCCAAGCGTACATATACATATCACTGATCTTCTTACCGCTGGGTTTAGCTTGATATAGATTTAAAGACTGCCCCATGTCAATCCACTTTTGACGACGGCTGGCAGCTTCGATGATCCATTCATAATCAATCTCAAAAGCAGTGGCGTATTTGGCTTTAAGAGATGATGGCACGCGTGTAATTTCCTGCACACTGCCGTCAAAATATTTTAAATCGTCAATCATCTCCTGGTCCCAAATACCCAATTTCTTAAAATCTTCCACCAAACATTCATTAATCACTGTAAATTCACCGGAAAGATTACTTTTAACAAAAACATTCTTATACATCGGCTCGATGGATTGAGTGACACCTGTAATATTACCAATAGTTGCCGTCGGAGCAATAGCCATGACCAAGCTGTTACGCATACCTGATTCCTTGATAGCAGAACGCAAAGGCGACCAATCCATACGTGCCGTGCGGTTCATGTCCAAATAGCCACCCCGCTCTTTTTCCAAAAGCTCGATGGTATCGATCGGCAAAAACCCTCGGTCCCACTTGGAACCTTTATAGCTTGAATAAGCCCCGCGCTCACGGGCCAATTCCTGAGAGGCTTGCAAGGCATAATAAGAAACAGCTTCCATGCTTTCATCAGCAAAGTCAACCGCTTCTTGAGAAGCGTAACTAAAATCAAGGGCATACAAAGCATCCTGAAAACCCATGATACCTAAACCAACGGGACGATGACGCTGATTAGCTGTCTTGGCCTCGACAGTCGGATAATAATTGATATCAATAACATTATCCAGCATGCGCACCGCGGTTAGAACTGTTTCCTTGAGCTTTTTGGTATCAATACCTTTGTCGCTAACATGGGCCGCAAGGTTAACGGAACCCAGATTACAAACAGCGGTTTCGTCTTTGGAAGTATTTAACAAGATTTCTGTACATAAATT
>Ga0206839_1180_pt1 | contig 13061 bp, 13 predicted proteins | sample Alteio_BWOrgCont_27_FD_152883 | JGI IMG/M metagenome (GOLD analysis project Ga0206839, IMG submission 152883) | Enriched cells from forest soil in Barre Woods Harvard Forest LTER site, Petersham, Massachusetts, United States -... | ecosystem: Environmental > Terrestrial > Soil > Temperate forest >... | reverse complement strand
ACTCCGCTGGATCCCCATGAGACAGCAGCTTACATACGTCACCGTCTCAGTGTTGTGGGTGGCGCGCCAACATTATTTAATGATACGGCCTGCGCTGCCGTACATTTTTTTTCTTTTGGCATTCCCCGCCTGGTCAATCTGCTTTGCGATCAATCCATGATGTATGCTTTTGCCGAAGATAAGGAGATCGTTGATTTTCAGACGGTGGTTGAAGTGGTTCATGATCGTAACCGGGGAGGATTAAGTGCGTTTCGTCCCGTATCTGAGGATATGGAAGAAAGCGCTTTATTGAAAGAGTTACAAGGTATTCTGGATAAAATTCAGTCCGCTTCCGAAGAATCTGAAGGAAAAGCTTGAACATGCATATTTTGAAAAATTTGATTGTTGCATTGTTTTTTGTATGCGGTGTGGCCGTTATTGCTAAGGCGGATACAGATTACCGCTGTCTTAACGCCTGTGTGAATAGCGGCAAGCCATCGGCAGCATGTTTAATGAAGTGCACCTATGGCGATTCTCAGCCCTCATCGTCTTCTTCAAATACAAATACGCTGCATGGGTTGAATCAGGAAAGCAGTAAATTCAGCCATAAGGAGTTTGTTGCGCCCATTCCATTAGCAAATGGAACTGTATTGCCGACCAGGAAAGCGAGCGGTGCTTCTCCTGAAAAGGATTACACCTGCATAGCGGAGTGCCAGCAGGAAGGGTTGCAATATCAGTTTTGTGAAGAAAAATGCGTAAAGAAAGATCAGGGCATTGATAAAAATGCGGGTAAAGTTCAGGGGATTGATGAGTACTTAAAATAGAGGATTATTCCCCCGCTCCCCTGATTTATGGTTAAAAATATATGTTCTACAGTATATTATGCGTTTTTTGTATATGACACATATGAGTGTAAATGTTTGCCAGTAATATAAATAATACTTGTTAATAATTATTGAGGCGATTATATTGGGCGCTCTGGCATGGTAAGGTTTGGTATTACATATCTAGGTGAGTAGGGACAATTTATGAAAAGACATTCTATTTTAGCAGCTGCGCTGGCCACTGCTTCGTTTATAGCTTTCAGCATTCCAGCACAGGCTGTAGTGATTAATACCAGTTCGGATTTAGGGACGGTTTCCAGCGGATCAGGTACTCTGTTTAATAATGCACCTGCTAATTTTGCAATCACTGATTATTCCGGAGAACTTTCTGCTGATACAGAGATTACATTTAATTATTCATTTACTAACCTGGCATCTGGCGGATCGTTATCGGGTGATGGCGCGTATCCGGCGGTTGGTGCTATTGGTTCTTCTACTCCCAATGGCTATTCTTTTTCTACGGCTGGGGGGACTTCTGAATCGGTAGGCTTTATCGGATCCACTTCCTCTACTCCATTGGTTCTTGCCTCTGCCAATATATCAGGAATTGGAACCGGGACTGGTACAGTGACAATAATCAATAATTCTTCTGGTTTAGCATCGTTTGATGCGATTTTTACCGGAGGCTTTACCGGAAGGAGTGGTGGTTTGTTTTCTGAATCATACTCAGTGTCTTCGGTGCCGTTGCCTGCGGCCTTATCCATGTTTGGTGCTGTTATATTGGGCTTGTTCGGTTTTGGGTTGTCGAGAAGAAAGCAGAGTTCTCTGGTCGCTATATAATCGATCGTTTCTCTTTAGACTTCTTTCATAATTTTACTAGTTAGTGTTATTTCCCTGCTTTCGGAAATCCATTACTGCTTAATATGATTTATTTTCCTTAAGGAAAACCACCTGTTACTTAACAGATGATAGTTTGTTGGGGTGGAAAATCCGTGCCCAATACGGGGCTGTTCGGATAATAATCAAAAAGAAATTGGAATTATCCCTTATAATTATTTATCAAAAAATTATTTTTTTAATTTAGAAAAGTATTAATTCATAATCACCCTCTCGCTATCCTCCCTGTACTGGCTATGAACAGCCTTAGCTCAATATACAGAACTCAGAACAAGGACGATTTATGAAAAAACATTCCATCATAGCGGCAGCGTTGGTCACGGCCTCACTTCTGGTTTTCAGCATTCCTGCTCAGGCGGTCGTGATTAATACCAGTTCGGATTTGGGGACGGTTTCTGCCGGATCAGGCACTCTGTTCAGCAATGCACCAGCTAATTTTGCAGTTACTGGTTATTCTGGAGATCTGCCTGCTGATACAGAAATTACATTTAATTACTCGTTTACTAACCTGGCATCTGGCGGATCGTTGTTGGGTGATGGCGCGTATCCGATTGGTACGATTGGTTCTTCTACACCTAATGGTTATTCTTTTGCTGTGTCTCCAGGAACTTCTGAATCAGAGGGCTTTATTGGTTCTACTCCCTCTACTCCATTGGTTCTTGCTTCTGCCAACATATCGGGAACTGGAACCGGGACCGGCACAGTGACAATAATCAATAATTCTTCTGGTTTAGCATCGTTTGATGCAATTTTCTCTGGAGGCTTTACTGGAAGGAGCGGCGGTTTGTTTTCTGAGTCATACTCAGTGTCTTCAGTGCCCCTGCCTGCGGCCTTATCTATGTTTGGCGCGGTTATATTAGGCTTGCTTGGTTTTGGCTGGTTGAGAAAAAGGCAAAACTCTCCGGTTGCTTTGTAATAATATAATCTGGATTTGGGGTGGAAAACCGCTATGCATCTATGTGTATAGCGGTTTTTCATTGGACTTCTTTTATAGCTTCAGCGGGTTTATATAGTCTGTTATTGTATTTTGATGACACCTCCTAACATCCTGGTTAAAATTATTTCAAAAAATAGCATAATGAAAATACTTTACCTCGTTCACGATCTTTCCGACCCATCTGTTCATAAACGCGTTGTTATGCTTCTTGATGGGGGGGCTGAAGTTGTCGTAGCGGGATTCTGCAGGGAGCAGGGGAAAAGAGATAATATTGCCGGTTGTATCACCATCAGTCTCGGGCAAACACATAACGGAAGATTTGTGCAAAGATTGTGGTCGGTCATACGTGAAATGTTATGCCTTAGCCGTCACAAGGAAATGTTTATTCAGCCGGATGTCATCATCGCCAGAAATCTGGAATTGCTGGCTATAGCAGTGCGTGGGCAAAGCATTGCAGCCAAAGCGATTCCCCTGGTTTACGAATGTCTTGATATTCATCGATTGTTGCTGGGCAAAGGCATTACAGGATCCGCATTCAGGCGGATGGAAAGTGCGCTTGCGAAAAGAGCTGCCGCTTTAATTACCAGTTCGCCAGCTTTTGTGCGTGAGTATTTTAATACAATTTCCAGGGTGCATTTACCCATACGTATAGTGGAAAATAAGGTATATGATCCTGATCATGCTTTGCATAAAAGCTTTTCCCATCGTGAGTTAGGCGCGCCATGGAAAATAGGCTGGTTCGGTGCTATACGCTGCAGGAAAAGCCTGCAAATACTTACGGATTTAGTCCGGCAGAGCAATGGAAAAGTTGAGGTCATCATCAGGGGACGCCCGGCGCTGGATCAGTTTGACGACTTTCATAAAACAGTGACAGAAACGCCGGGGCTTCAGTTTCTGGGTCCTTATAAAAATCCTGATGAGCTTGAATCTATATACCGCAGCGTTCATTTTACATGGGCGATAGATATGTTTGAAGAAGGGCTTAATTCATCATGGCTTCTGCCTAACCGGTTATACGAAGGTGGCGTATATGCGTCGGTACCTATTGCTGAGGCTTCTGTGGAAACGGGACGTTTTATAGATCGTCTTGGAATAGGTATTACCCTTTGTGATCCTAAAACGCTTTCATTGCTTTCATTTTTTAAGGAATTAACCCCTGAGAAATATGAAAAACTTGAAAAGGCTGCTATGAATATTCCGCGAGAAACCTGGGTTTATGACAGATCGGATTGCCAGAGCCTGATTGCCTATTTAGGTTCTTTGAAGAGATAAATTGCTTAGAGGCTTTTGAAACAGTCTTTTATTATAATTATATTTTTAGTAAACTAATAAGTTATTTGTAATTTATAGCAAAACATAGCATAAAACGGTTAACAGATCATAAAAAAGAGGCTGATAGTGTCGCTGCGTAAGATAGTTTTTAATACCGCAACTATATCCTCAGTAAATGTATTTCGTCTTCTGGCGCAGTTTATATCTGTCCCGATTCTGTCGCGTATCTTATCTCCTGCAGATTATGGTGTGGTTGCCATGGCGTCGCCTTTCATGCTTTTTGCCTTGATTATTGCGGACGCCGGGATTGGCATGTCCCTGGTACGTACGCCTGCCAGTGAGACCCGGATATGGTCAACCTGTTTCTGGCTGTCAGTTGTGCTTGGTTTCATGCTTGCCCTTATTATGTCGGCGACTTCTCCTCTGGTTGCCCGTATTTTTGCCGAGCCTGCGCTTGCTCCTTTAGTGACGGCTCTGGGTGTGGCTGTAATTCTTCAGGCAATTTCTACTGTTCCCGGTGTTGCGCTCCAGCAGAACCATAGATTTAAAACGATAGCGAGCATAGAAATAGCTTCTGTGATTATAGGTATAGCAGTTGCTGTGACGATTGCTTTGAAAGGTGGCGGGGCATGGGCGCTGGTTGGCCAGCAGCTGGTATTTTTTGCCTTAAGGTTATTGCTGACGCTGATTTTCTCACCCTTCCGACCACGGATGGTTTTTGATTTCCATAGCGTAGGCGAGCATATGGTATTTGGCCGTGATATTTTGAGCGTTAATATTATTGGTTTCTTTACCCGGTCTATTGATAATCTTGTGATTGGCAAAGTACTTAATTCTTCAGCCGTTGGTGTTTACTCCATGGCTTTCCAGTTTGCCCGCATTCCTATTATGATTGTTTCCGGGCCGTTGCAGTATGTAATTTATTCCCATCTGGCGCTGGTCAAAAATGATATAGTGGTGATCCGCAAGACCTTTCTGGTTATAACACGCCTGCTGGCTGTGCTGGTTTTTCCGGTTATGGGAATGGTTGCAGTGGATCATGATGCGGTATTTACGCTGTTGCTGTCAAAAAAATGGTTTGCTGCGGGTGAATTTTTCATGATTATTGCCCCGGCAACCGCGCTTCAGGCGGTAAATGCCCTTGGCGGAACCACTGTGATGGTTATGGGGCGTACAGATATACAGTTGCGGATGACTATTGAGTTCGGGTTAATATGGATTGCTGCGCTGCTTATTTCAGTTTATTTCGGTCTGACATGGGCGGCGATTGCCTTTAATATTGTGGTTATTTTATATAGCGTGCGCTCCTTAATGTTATTTCTGCCTTTGATGGAATGCCAGCTTTCAACTTATTTAAGAACTATAACTATACCTGTTATTATGACGTTTGTGTGCATTGCTCTTTTTTGGAGTATTCATAATGTTCTGCCTGCCAGTGACTGGTTACAGCTTGCTTTGGGGGCGGTACTTGCAGCCCTTGGTGTTGGCTTAAGCGCTCTTGTCCAGCGCCACGTTATTACCGAAGAAATCATTTCATGGAAGCAGGTTAGTAAGGGTAAGTTAATGCCGCAGGTCTAGCGACTTTTGAAACAGTCTCTGTGTAAACTACGGCCAAAGTATTAATAAAAATAAATATATTGACTTTAAGTGTAGTTAAAATAAATATATACCGCTTTTTTATGCGGGAAATTCTATTGAAGTTCCCAACCTTAGCAAGAATTAAACTCATGAATGATCAAGTCATTGCCGTTTTAATACCGTGTTACAATGAAGAAGCCACGATTGGGCAAACCGTGCGCGATTTCCGTGCGGCATTGCCGGAGGCGCAGGTTTATGTGTATGACAATAATTCGCGCGACCGCACTATTGAAGCAGCGCGTGATGCCGGAGCTATTGTGCGCCAGGAGCCCTTGCAGGGAAAAGGCAATGTGCTGCGCCGGATGTTTGCCGATATTGAGGCGGATATTTATCTGATTACAGATGGTGATGCCACCTATGATGCAGCTTCTGCGCCCAGCATGATAAAACTCCTGCAATCCGAGCAGCTGGATATGGTTAATGGTATGCGCGTGAGCGATGCAATTGCAGCTTACCGGCCTGGCCATCGTTTCGGCAATGCGCTGTTTACGGGCATCATTGCCATGCTGTTCGGCAATCGTTTCCAGGACATACTTTCAGGATACCGGGTGTTTTCGCGGCGGTTTGTTAAATCATTCCCGGCACTTTCGACAGGGTTTGAGATTGAGACAGAGCTTACCGTCCATGCGCTGGAGTTGCGTATGCCGGTGATGGAACTGCAAACTCCTTATAATGAACGCCCTGAAGGATCGGTCAGTAAGCTTAATACCTGGCGTGACGGGTTCAGGATATTATGCATGATTATTAAACTGACGAAAAGAGGGCGGCCATTGTTTTTCTTCAGCGTCATTGGCGCTGTTCTTGCATTGATGGCTGTCGTTATTTCCATACCATTACTCCATACCTATCTGCAAACCGGTCTGGTTCCCCGCTTCCCCACTGCTATACTTGCCACCGGCATTATGGTCATGGCTATGCTTTCCGTTACTGCGGGCATGATCCTTGATACTGTCACCACGGGCAGGCTGGAGATGAAGCGCATGATGTATCTGAATGTCAGGAAGCATGAAAAATAATGTCATTCACAGAACTGATACCATAGGTTCATTATCGCTGTTAGCTGTCGTGGTTATTTTTGTTTGCGCATTCATTTTAATGATACCTGTGTTAGTGAATGGCTTCCCTTTTATATTTCCTGATTCCGGTGATTATCTGGTGTTTACGCCACGGCTCTACCGCAGCCCGTTTTATGGCCTGTTCATTTTCTTTTTTCACTGGAACTGGTTTATATGGGGGCCGGTTATTGCTCAGGCACTTATTGCGAGCCACCTCATCTGGCTTACGCTTGGGGTCTTTACCACTTATTACAGGATACGCAACTTCTTCATCAGCATCATTATTTTGACAGCGTTTTCAAGCTTGCCATTTTTTGTAGGCTTCATCATGGCAGATTTATTTACGGCTATTATGTTTCTGGTTATGTACCTGATTGCTTTTCATTTTGAGAAGTTAGGATTCTATCTGAGGTTTTATCTTTTGTTACTTGGATGCGTGGCAATGGCAGCCAATATTGCTAATCTTACGATGGCATTTGTTATGCTTATATTACTTACTATTTTGTTTTTGTGGTGTAGCCGTTCGCTAGCGGCAACAGGCAGGCGCATGGTCTTGCTGTCCATACCGATTGTCCTGACAGCGGCTGCAACTTTGCTTAATAATGTGGTTATCCATCATACATTCTCGCTATCGCCAGCCGGGCAGAGCTTTTTCATGGCCAATCTTATTGAATACGGGCCAGCAGAAAAATACCTGAAAGAAGTATGTCCCGGGACTGGATATAAAATCTGTGCGTATGTTGACCGGTTTCCTATAACCGCAAACGGGTTGTTATGGGAAACAGGAATTTTCCAGAAATTAGGTGGCTTTAAGGGAATGAAGGATGAATCAGAAAGAATAGTTGCTGAAACGATTAAAAGATACCCCGTAGCAGTCGCGCAAGCAACCATGCATAATATCATGAGGGCGCTGGTAACGTGGGAACCGGGGGCCGAACTGATGCCAGAAGTTAATGTACCTTCCATGAACGTTCTGCTAACCCAAAAGTTTGGCGCGCAAGCTAACACGGCATATATGGGGAGTATGGAAATGCAAGGGTTAGTGCCTCACAAAACGCTCAGAATTATAAGTTATACTGCGGTATCTTTTTCCCTTATTATTTTTTGTATTCTTACTATTATTTGCCTCCGGGAAGGGAAACCTGAAAATGTCGCTTTTATTATGTTTATAGTATGCAGTGTATTATGCGACGCAGTATTATGCGCATCTCTATCAGGTGTATATGACCGTTATCAGGCGAGAGTAACCTGGCTGCTTATTTTTGCTGCAATCCTATTGGTATTGCAGCGTGTTACTGAAAACAAATTAAAGCAAGCGGATTAATCATCCCTCAAAATCCGTTCGGCGTTGCCTTTGGGGTCGTCGAACTGGTTATTGCGCAAAGCCCAGAAGAATCCGCCAAGCGCGATGAGGGCAATAATCAGGGCTATAGGTATCAGGTAAAGCAATACATCCATTAGCTTGTCCTTACTTTATTGAGACGCATAGCGTTGATAATAACGGCGATGGACGAAGACGACATGGCAATAGCGGCAATAAGTGGTGTAACATTACCTGTTATCGCCAGCGGAACTGCTATAATATTATAAAAGAACGAAAGGGCAAAGTTTTGTTTTACAAGCCGTATGCTTGTTCTGGCGATGGTAATGGCTTCTATGACCGGAAACAGCTTTTCACCCTGGAACACGATATCGGCGGCGTTCTGGGCAATGTCGATAGCGGTGGAGGGGGACATGGAGACATTAGCGGCGGCAAGGGCAGGGGCATCGTTAAGCCCGTCACCCACCATCAATATATTACGCCCTTCAGTTTTAAGCGCGTTGATGCGCTCCGTTTTTTCTACCGGTGTCACAGTGGCGGAGAAATCGTTGATGCCGAGCGTGGTAGCTACTGACTTTACAGCAGGTTCGCGGTCACCTGAAAGCAGTACGATATTAAAATGCATCGCTTTCAGTTTCTGAATCACTTGCTTCGCATCTGGTCGCAGGGCATCCGTAAAAATAAAACGGATGGGCTCTGAGCCGGGGACGTTCAGCCATAATTCCAAGGCTTCGTCATGAGTGGCGGATTCATTGCCACACCAGCCGCGCCTGCCTAGTTTTATGGTTTTTCCCTGATAGAGCGCGCTTACGCCATTTCCCGGTTCTTCCTTTACTTCCAGCTTGATAATCTCGCCGTTCCATGCATTGCAGATAGCGCGTGACAGCGGGTGCCTGCTATGAGCAGCCAGCGAAGCGGCAAGCTGTAAATCCTGCATGCGGTAGAGGCCATTGGTGACAAGCTGGGGTTTGCCGAGCGTAAGCGTTCCGGTTTTATCGAATACTATCGTATCGGTTTTTGCCAGGCGTTCCAATGCATCACCGGATTTCAGCAGCATGGCTTTTTTGAATAACAGCCCGGAGGCGATGACCTGCACTACAGGCACAGCAAGCCCCAGTGCGCACGGGCAGGTGATGATGAGTACGGTGGTGGCAATGAGCAGGGCTTTCTGCCAGGCGAGACCGAGCAGAAGCCAGGTAATGAACGTGCCTGCGGCGAGGATATGCACAACGGGCGTATAATAACCTGCCACTTTATCGGCAAGCTGCACATAATGCGCCTGTCCCTGTTCGGCATTTTCCATCAGCCGCACGATATCAGCGAGCAGGCTTTGCTCGCTTGCGGCGGAAACCTTAAGCTCCAGCGGCGCTGATATATTCATCATTCCGGCAAAAAGCTTCTGCCCGGCAACAGCTCTTTGCGGCAGGGTTTCTCCGGTGATGAGGCTCGTATCCACATCGGAAACACCGGAAGTGACAATGCCATCTGCGGCGATTTTTTCACCACTCGCCACGATAAGCTGCATATCGGGCATAATATCGCGTATGGGTAACGTGCGGAGTTTTTCGCCTTCGCGGATAGTTGCGGTTCCCTGCATCATGGCGAGTAGATCCTGCGCTGCCGCCCGGGCTTTTCCACGCGCCTTGCGGTCGAGGTAGCGTCCGATGAGCAGGAAAAACAGCAACATGGTGGAGGAATCAAAATAGGCATATGCGCCGTGATGCAGGGTTTCAAACAGGCTCATGCCCGTTGCCAGTATCACAGCGAGCGAAATCGGCACATCCATGTTAGTATGCATGTTGCGCAGCGCGTTTATGGCAGAGCGGAAATAGGGCAGGCCGGCATAGGCAATCGCCGGTATGGCAATTAATGCGGAAACCAGATGCAATAAATCGCGCGTCCCCACTCCCATGCTGGCTTGAGTCGAAAACCACAGGGCAAAGGAGAACAGCATGATGTTGCCTGCGGCGAACCCCGAAACTGCGATACATTTAAGCAGGAATTTTTCTTCCGCAGCTTCCGAGCGGTTTTGCTGGCTTGGATCAAAAGGCGCAAAAGTGAAGCCGAGCTCCGTAGCTTTCACGACCAGGGCATTGCCGCGTTCTTTCATTCCTTTCCAGCTTAATACCAGACGGTTGGTGGAGAGGTTTACACGCGCCTTGACGTCCTGTTCGCTGTTTAAGGCGGATTCTATACGCCAGGCGCAGGAGGCGCAGCGCATCCCCTCCACCGTAAGATTCAGGGTGTTGTTTCCATCCTCCTTATCGGTACTTACGAAACTCGAAAGATCGACATGTTGTGTGGCGGCGTTCATGTGTATATTGTATTACTCTTTGGTCTTGGCGAGTACAGGCGAAAGTAACTTACTTTCTGTTTTCCAGATACCATTTCACAGTAGCGAGTATTCCGGAATCAAAATTATATTGGCGGGTGAAGCCAAGCTTGCTGCAGGCTTTGCTGTCGTCTATGCTGTAGCGGTAATCATGGCCCAGGCGATCTTTTACGAATTCAATCTGCGATTCGTATTTCCCAGAGTTTTTGGGTTTAACAGTATCAAGAATAGTGCAAATTTTGCTTACTACTTCAATATTCCTTATTTCAGCATTTCCGCCGAAACAATAGGTCTCACCTGTATTACCCTTTTCAAGCGCAAGCGCTATCCCGCGGCAGTGATCTTCCACATGAATCCAGTCACGAATGTTTTTGCCATCGCCATAGACGGGCAGTTTTTTGCCAGAGACGGCATTGGTAATGGTAAGGGGAATGAGCTTTTCAGGGAACTGGCGGGGGCCATAATTATTGCTGCAGTTGGTTATAATCGTGGGCAAGCCATAAGTGGCAAACCAGGCATGAGCTAAATGATCACTTGCCGCTTTCGAGGCGGAATAGGGTGAATTAGGCTTCATGGCAGTATTTTCATCGAATTTTCCACTCTCGCCAAGAGAGCCATAGACTTCATCCGTTGAGACATGGAGGAACCGGAAATCGCGTTTCTTATCCGCCGCAAGTCCGTTCCAATACTCGCGTGCCGCTTCCAGCAATATATAGGTTCCGACAATATTGGTTTCAATGAATTCAGCCGGTTTGCTGATGGAATTATCCACGTGGGATTCGGCAGCAAAATGCACAACAGCGTCAATGGAATGGTCGCGTAGCAGCGCACTTACCAGCGCGCCATCCTTTATGTTTCCTATTACCAGCTGGTAATTATCCGGCTTTATCCATTCAAGGTTGGCTTTGTTTCCGGCATAGGTGAGGGCATCCAGCACAATAACACGCTGACCGCGTGCAACGGATTGCGCGACAAATGTGCTACCGATAAATCCGGCGCCCCCGGTTACGAGGATATTTTTATGGGTTTGCATAACACTTTATTACTTCAGTTTGAAACTGACTGGAATCAGAAATTCAAGTTCCCTGCCTTCAGGGTAGTTGTCGGGCACGCGTGGAACCGGATCGGAGTTATGTACCATCTCTATCACAGCCTGGTCAATCATCACATTGCCGGATGAGGTGTCAATGGCGCTATAAATAATATGGCCGCTGCGATTAATGCGGATACGCACGATGGCGTTGCCTTCAATTCTTGCCTCTTTTGCTGCTTGCGGATAGTTTTTATGCGTCGCCATCCATAGAGAAATTTCCTGCTCGTAATTGCTGACAATTTCCTGTCCTTCCTTCGTTCCCGTTATGCCGCTGCCATTGCCGGGTAATTTACTGGTTGTATTCAGATGTGTAATTTCAGCTTCACGGACGTATTTTTTAGGTGTGGAAAATATATGTTCCTTTAAAGGTACGTCATCCACTTTGCTGGCTCTTCTTTTTTCATTGTTCTGGCTAAGTATTTCAATCAGCGGCTTATGTTTTGCGTTTGCATAGGTTTTGTCCGCAGTGGCCTGTAAGGACTTTGGTGGTGGTGGCGCAGGTTGTTGCTCTATAGTATTAAGAGTGATGGGTGGCGCTTCCGGCTGCTGGTAGCCTGGCATAGAAGACGGTGCAGGCATATCCGGGTCATTGCTATCAGCACTTCCGCCATTTAGCTTAATATTAAGCACGCGTACCGGTATGATCATGGTCTGCTCGTGCGGCGCCAGCGAATATATGATGAGACTTATGATATGCAGCACCACAGCAACGCCGACCATTATCCCAAAATCCTTGTTGCCAAGGTGGGAACCAAATTCGGAGTATTTGCTCAGGCTTTTAACTTCTGGTGGTGCAAAAAACATATATTCTTAAAAAGGCGTTGTAATGAGTGAAATATTGGTTCCACCGGCTTGCTTAATCTGGTTCATTATTGAAATCATGAAGGTTGCCGGAAGATGTTCATCAGCTTTGAGCGATATGATTTTGTTGGGATTCTCACGCAGATGTTCCTGCATGGTTCCTAAGAAAGCGGAGGGGGCGACAAAATCATCATTCACCACTATCTCTTTTTGTGCGCCAATGATAATGACCACCTGACCATCCGTCAGCCTTTTGCCATTCTTGGCCACCGGGAGGTCGATATGGATGACGTCAAACTTTTCTATCGAGCCGGCAACCAGAAAAAATACCAGCAACAGGAACACCACATTGATCATCGGAATCAGGCCAGGTTCGCGGGCGCTTTGCTTATGGCGGGGTATATCAACCATTTGTTTTTCCCTTATTGTTAGGATCAACTAAAGGTATAGGCGCAGTCGTGGGCGCAGATGCTGGCATAATCCAGTCTGCTACCGCCAGGTTTTTTCCGCCTGCCGTATAGATGCGATCCATAACTCTCACCAGCAGGCGCACCGATACTTTTTTTGCGCTTAACACCAAAACCCCACGTTCAGGATCATCTGCAAATACATCATGTAATTCCTGCATCATTTCTTTTTCACTGACACTTTTGCGTTCAATAAAGGTTTCTCCTACGTCTGAAATATAGATATGCAGTATCTTTTCGTCTTTTTTGACGGCTTTCTTGCTTGCTTCCACAGAGGGCGGCAACAATAATTCAAGCGATTCGCTTTTGACGAAGCTCGTGGTCAGCATGAAATATATAAGCAGCTGGAAAACCACGTCGATCAATGATACGAGCGGTATGGATTTCGCCCTGCGGGTTTGTCTCTGTATCTCAATCATCTAAGCAACCACTACACACGGTATAC
>Ga0206839_1140_pt2 | contig 13064 bp, 9 predicted proteins | sample Alteio_BWOrgCont_27_FD_152883 | JGI IMG/M metagenome (GOLD analysis project Ga0206839, IMG submission 152883) | Enriched cells from forest soil in Barre Woods Harvard Forest LTER site, Petersham, Massachusetts, United States -... | ecosystem: Environmental > Terrestrial > Soil > Temperate forest > O... | reverse complement strand
GAACGGCGCATCCAGATTGCCCGAGACGTTTACATACGAGGCCAGCGGCGCTTCCTGCGTGACGCCAAACGGGCCGCTGATGCCGGAGCCCGCCGGCGGAGACAAATACTGGAAGAATTCACCGCGGTCGTAGTAGATGCCATACCCCGCGCGCCACACGACCGATCCGTGATTCCACGATGGGCTCCACGCCACCCCGATCCGCGGCGCCAGTCCCCACTGCCGTCCCTTCAGCGTCGAATTGCTCACGCCGGGCGTCGCGTATTGCTTGTTGTTGCCGGCCACAATAAACCCGCTGTCGTTCACCGCCGTCGCCGTCGCCGAATACCGCGAAGGGTCGAAGTTGAACAGATTGCCGTTCTTCTCCGACAACGGACCGTCGTAGTCGTACCGCAATCCCGCCGTGATGCTCACATTCGGCCGCACCTGCCATTTGTCCTGCACGTATCCGCCGAAATCGTTGGACCGGTAATAGCGCTGCGTGTCGCCCAGCAGCAGCGATCCCGAATGCAACCGCCCCTCCAGCAGGTCCGGGAAATTCCCCACCGTCAGCTCTGCCGATCCCACGCGGTTGTTCCGGATGTTCAGCTGGTTGTAGCTGTAGTTCATCCCCGCGCTAATCGTATGCGCGCCCATGGAGAAGATCGCACTCGTCGACGGGGACAGCCGGTTCTCAAAATATCCCGCGTCCACGAAATCGGAATCCGGTCCCATCGAGATCCCGTTGGACCCGTCAAACGCCGCGCTCTCCAGATAAATCCCCGGAAACTTCGAATACCCCGGAATATCGATGTCCACCGATGACGGACTCACCTGCTGCGAGAAATCGCTGTATACCTTCTGCCGCGAAAATCCCAGCCGCTGGCTCCAGTTAATCTTCGGCCCCAGCGACAGGCTGTTGGTGATGCTTGCCACCTGCGCGCCCGTGTCTTCCCGCTCCGGAAACCCGCCCACATTCGACACCGCATACGGATTCGATGTCGGCGTGTGCTGATAGAAGTACTTCAGCGCCAGATGATCCCCCTGGGTCACGTTGTAGTCCAGCGTTGCGTCCGCCTGGTCGCCCTGAAATCGCGACGCGCCCAGGTTGCGCGCGTTATAAGCGCTCGTGTTGGCTGCGAATACATTGTTCGTCGTGTTCGACGACGGAATCATGTACGCCCCGTTCGGGAGCTTCGCATTCAGCAGCGCCATGGCCGCCGGATCAATCGTGGTGATCGTGCCCGGATTCGTCGATCCCCCCGCCACGTACCACGAATTCAGCGCATTCATAATGCCCGTCGCGCTGCGGTCGTCCGTCAATCCGTACGGCACCTGCATCTCCGCCAGGCCGCCGAATTCGTCGTCCGCCTGCTGCCGCTGGTACCCCAGGAAGAAGAACAGTTTGTCCTTGATGATCGGTCCGCCCAGCGTGCCGCCCGCAGCAAACCGGTGCAGTTGCGGCACCCCCAGATGCTGCTGGTTCCAGAAGAACGGCGCCGCATTCAGCCAACTGGTCCCGCGGTTTCCCCAGGCCTGACCGTGAAACGCATTGCCTCCGCTGGTGGTGCTGATGTCCACGTGCGCGCCCGCCGTCTGCCCCTGCTGCGCGTCATACATCGACGTATTCACCGTCAGTTCCTGCATGAACTCCGGCGGAGGCGAAGCCAGACCGTTGCCGTTCGATCCGTAAACCGACGTGGACGTGAGCGTCCCACCGCCCGGTTCATACACTTCACCGATATTGAAATTCAGACGCTGCGAGGTGCTCTGGCTCGAGCTCTTACCGTTGAACAAATTCGTCACATCGACGCCGTTCACCAGAAACGTATTCGCAGTATCCCGCTGCCCATTCGCCCAAATCGGCTGATTGCCCAGCCCCGCATTCGAGCCCGTCCCGTTGAGCAACTCGGCGCTCACGCCCGGCGCCAGAATCGCCAGCTGCGTAAAGCTCCCCGTGGCCAGCGGTGTCTGCTCAATCTCCGCCTTATCCAGGGTATAAATATCGAAGGCTAACCCACTGGGACGGAAAACGGGTCTAAGGGTGGGGCGTCTTTGGAAAAGCGGCGATTATAAAGCATATGAATGGTGCTGTCCAACCTAGAGGCAATCGGTGCGCGGTTCTGATGGCCCCTTCGGTTTTGAAGATCAATGACGCACCTGAGGCATATCGCCGTCGCGGGTCCACTGAACGGTCGAATGGCGTGGGAAGATTACGGGTGTCAAAAGAGCGCTAAAATTTAGGGCGTGGGCCGATGGAAAAATGCAAGTCGTTGAGAAGAAAGAGGGAGTTTCCACGACGATAGCGCGAACGGATGACAAAATTTGGAATCGCGGTGCTAATATAGCACCATGCCATTCTTAAACAGCGTGACGATTGTCACGCGGTGGAACGGCAGAAAGAAACCCGACCACAGTTAGCGCTGTGATCGGGTCGGTTGTACAACGTTGCTGTTTGTGGTATTGCGTCCGAACACCGAGTCTGGCCCCCTTTGATTGTCTAGGTCCTAGGGGGTCTGCTCTTTTTAGAGTTATCGCCTTATCCCGCCGTCGGACTATTCTCGGGTCTGGCTATCGCTCTCCTCATGATTGTGCCCATTATACGGCAGGGTTAGCGACAGAAAATTCTGTTAATAAAAAGTAGGGAAAAGTGTGAATAAGTTGTCTTCTAATGTGGAAATGCAGCGGTTTAACGCGGCTCTGCAAAAGGTCGTGAGTGTATCAAAATCCGACCTGCAAAAGATGTTGGCTGAAGACAAGGCGAACAAGGTTGGTAAACGGAAGCCAGGACCTAGACCAAAGTCTTCGGCTTCCGGCCCCGTTTTAAGCGCACAGGATTAGGCTTCCGTTCTTTCCAGCTTTCCCGTCACTTCGGCGTAAGTGAGCCGCTTTCCAGCAACCTGAGACAGCGCAATCAGAAAACGGTCTGCGTCGTTCAGCGGATTATCTTTCGTGCCGCGATTGTTGTACCGGAAGACTTGCTCATCGATATAGCGGTCCAGATGGAAAGGCTCTACGGCAACGTAGGTGCCTTTCAAGCCGCGCTTTAACAGGCTCCAGAAATTCTCAATTCCCTGCGTGTGGACCTGGCCACGAACGTATTCTTCGGCATGGTTCACGGTCTCATGGATGAAGTTGCGCACCTTCAACCCGTCGTAACCCGCATAGCCATCGCTGTAGATCGTCGCCTTGCGCTGGATCTGATTGAAGATTTCGCTCTGAAGGGTTTCGCGCTTAACGTCGGGAATGACCTTTGCCCGAACCTGCCGGGTTTCACGCTCCAGCATTCCCATAACGACGGCCTTTCCATGGGAGCCGCCGCGCTTCTCATAGCGGACTTTCTTATCGCGGTGCATGAACTTCAGATTGCCGCCGACAAACGTCTCATCGATCTCAATAGGGCCGCCATGGCCAGACATTTTGCCGGACTCGTTGGAACGGAGTACCAGGCGCAGCCGTTGAAGCATGAACCAGGCCGTCTTCTGGGTTACGCCCAGATCGCGGGCAATCTCGTAGGAGCTAACACCGTTTTTGCAGTTGGACAGCATCCACAGGGCCGGAAGCCACTTTTGCAGGGAGATCGGTGAGTCTTCGAAGATGGACCCAACCTTGACCGAAAACTGTTTGCGGCACTTGCGGCACTTCCAACGCTTCTGGGTTTCGAACCAGTACGGCTGGTCGCCATTGCACCGGGGGCAAACCACCCCGTTCGGCCAGCGCATTTCAGCTACGGCGTTGATGCAAACCTGCTCATCGTTGAAGTACTTGATGGCTTCGAGGAGTGTCTTCGGTGCGTCCATGAAGATACTCTACTAAACTTGTTTGGGTTCGTCAACTATATTATTACCTTATCCAGCGTGTACCCGTTGGTCGTATCCGTAGCGTTCATCAGCGGATTCGCATGAACCGTCACCGATTCGGATACCTGTCCCGGTTTCAGCCGCGCGTTCACCGTCCCTGCGCGCATTTCCTGCACGGCGATTCCCGGAAAATCTTCCGTCGCAAATCCCTGCTGCGTGATGGTTACACGGTACGTTCCCACCGGCAGATTGAGCAGTTCCCAATATCCTGATCTCTGCGTCTTCGTTGACCGCGTCAGCCCCGTCTGCTCGCCCACTGCAGACACTGTGGCGTCGGCCAGCGCGCCTCCTGATATATCCGTTACGGTCCCGTTCAGACTGCCGAGCGTCTGCTGCGCCAGACCCGCCCGTTGAAGACCCATTGCGCAAAGAAGGAAAAGGCATACTGCGACCGCATGCCGCGGAAGGAATTTCGTCATCACTGGCAACTCCGGAAATCCTAAGAATTTTGGCTCGTTTATTTCGGCGCTGCCTGCAAACGAATTGCATCGGCGCGCGACCAGAGATTAGCCTTTTTTGATCACAATTTCGTTAATAGGTCCGGGAGCGTTCGTGAATAGATCCCTGGGATATCGCCACCAAAAGCAAAAAGCCGGAGCGGGTGTCTTTCCCGCTCCGGCTCCTGCGTTTGTCAGCTATTCCCGATGCTTAATAAATCCTAAAATTCACCTCGATGTTGATCTCAACGGCGACCGCCTTGCCCTTATACATAGCCGGCTTGAACTTATATTGCTTCACCGCTTCAATCGCCTTCTCGTCCAGGCCCATTCCCAGCGGACGCACCACGTGCACCTGCTGCGGATTGCCCTGCGAATCCACCACCAACCCCACCACGCAGACACCCTGATACTTTGCGCGCCGCGCTTCATCGGAGAATTCCGGGTCTGGATCGTAGATCAGCACCGGCGCGGAAACACCGCCGCCCAGCTTCATCAGGCCGCCGCCGTAGCCGCCGCCTTCACCCGGGCCCACGCCGTTGCCATTGCCCGAACCAATGCCGCCGCCCCTGCCCGAACCAAATCCCGATCCTGATCCGCCGCCCTGCGATGCCAGGGCCACCTGGTTCGACTGCGGAATTCCGATATTCGGCATGTTCGCCGCGTCCGGCAGCTTGATCGGCTGCGGCATCATCACGCTCGGTTCCACCGCCAGCTTCGGCTTATCGATTTTCAAAATTTGCGGGGGCGCCAGCGGCTGCTTCGTCATCTTGGGCAGATGCCCTTTGGAGGCCTCGACGGTTTCGTGATTCCCGCCGCCTCCTCCGCCTCCCATTGCGTCCTTCAACTTCATTTCCGGGATGAAGGGGGGCGTCTCTACGGTGGTCGCCAGCATTTTCTTCTGCAGCATGCGCGTGTGCCACTGCTGCAGCGCAAACAGCACCAGCAGCCCGACGATCACTACATGGGTCAGCGCCGATAACGCGCTCGATGCCGGACTCCGCTTGACTTTCATCCGATCAACAACCGCGATCGGCGTCGAGGTCAGCTGCAGCGGCGGCAGCCTCTTTGGAAACAGCGCATCCTTAATACCCGGCCACAGGGTTTTCCAGATTGGCTCCTCGATGTACGCCTCAAGGCTGCCCATCGACATCACCGGATCTGCGTTGAAATGAGGCTCGGGAGGGGGCGCGACGCTGCTGTTCCCGTTGCGGGTCGACGGCCCACCGGGACCGCCGGCGTTCTGCACCAGCTCACCCTGATCTTCGGGTGTCCGGGATTTTTCTGGTCCTGTTCCTAAATCCGCCAAAACCGAATTCCCCATAGATACTCGCCGGCATCAAAATCCCGGCTTCTCCTGATTATCAACGACAGCCACCCTTCGTGTCTGCCCCAGAAAACCATTACGTGGTTGTGTGAGATGCCCGAAGTGTGACCTCGTTACCTAAGAATTCCGGCGAATCCCCACCTGACTCGCTGCCAAATTGCGCTATCCCGCAAAGCCTTCTGCAAAATCCCCTTAGGTTCTGCCCTGTTCAATATACGCAACCCGCCTTATCAGGAATAGACGTCCGATCCCCGAGGAAGTCACGACAACCACCGGATACAATGAACTTTTATCCACAAAGCTTTGCAAGACGGAGAAACGATGTCCTCTGCTCCACCATCCGGTGCGCCGCCCACCCCCTCCACCGCGGGCGAGTACCCACCCCTCAAAGACACCCTCTCCCTGCCCCAAACCGACTTCCCGATGAAGGCCAATCTGCCGCAGAATGAGCCGGGTCGCCTCAAATCCTGGGAAGAATCTCATCTCTACGACCAGATCCGCCAGGCCCGCAAGGGCGCGCCCCGCTGGGTCCTCCACGACGGACCTCCCTATGCCAACGGTCCCCTCCACCTCGGCCACGCGCTGAACAAGGGCCTCAAGGACTTTGTCGTTAAAGCCAAAACCATGGCCGGTTTTGACTCGCCCTACGTTCCCGGCTTCGATTGCCACGGCCTCCCCATCGAAATCAAAGTGGACGAGCAGCTTGGCCGCAAAAAACTCGACCTCCCGGCCGCTGAGTTCCTCCGCCATTGCCGCGAATACGCCCAGAAATACGTCGATCTCCAGACTTCCCAGTTCATCCGCCTCGGGGTCTTTGGGCGCTGGGACAATCCATACTCGACCATGGCGCGTGCCTACGAGGCGCGCACCCTGGAAATCTTCTACCGCTTCTTCGAGCAGGGCTTCGTCTACCGCGGACTCAAACCGGTTTATTGGTGCATCCACGACCGCACCGCGCTTGCCGACGCCGAAATCGAGTACGACCAGCACTCCAGCCCCAGCATTTACGTCCGCTACGAACTCACGAGCGACCCCGCGGCGATCGATCCTGCCCTCGCTGGGAAAAAAGTAGCGACCATCATCTGGACCACCACCCCGTGGACCCTCCCCGCGTCCCTCGCCATTGCCTTCCACCCGGACTTCGACTACGTCGCCCTCGAAAACACCGATGGCACCGTCTACATCGTCGCGAAGTCGCTAGCGGCATCCGTGAAGGAAGCCTGCAACCTCGAAAGCGCCCACGCGATCGCCGAATTCAAGGGCTCCGTGCTCGAGAAAAAAACCTTCCAGCACCCGTTCCTCGATCGCTCGATCCTCGGCGTCCTCGCTGACTACGTCACCGCCGACACCGGCACCGGAGCCGTTCACACCGCGCCCGCGCATGGAGCCGACGACTTCGCCACCGGCGTCCGTTACGGCCTCGACCCCACCACGCACGTCGATAACGCCGGCCGCCTCCGCGACGGCCTGCCTGAGTACGAAGGCAAAACCGTCTTCCAGGCCAACCCCGCCATCATCGAACTCGTCGCCGCCCGCGGAGCCCTGATGGGCCGCGCCGACATCTTCCACAGCTATCCCCACTGCTGGCGCTGCCACAAGCCCGTCATCTTCCGCGCCACCGAACAGTGGTTCATCAACATCGATACGCCGCTCAAAAATGCCGACGGCACGCCGACCACGTTCCGCCAGCGCGCCCTCGACGAAATCAAGACGGTGAAGTGGGATCCAGCCTGGGGCGAAGAGCGCATCTCCAACATGATCGCCACCCGCCCCGACTGGTGCATCTCCCGCCAGCGCATCTGGGGCGTTCCCATCGCCGTCTTCATGTGCGAAGGCTGCGAACAGCCGGTGCGCGACCCCGCGCTCAATCGCCGCGTTCTCGAATTATTTGAGAAGGAAGGCGCTGAAGCCTGGCACACCGACACCGTCGCTTCGCTGCTGCCCGCCGGAACCGCCTGCGTCCACTGCGGTAAAACCGCCTTCCGCAAGGAGACGGACATCCTCGATGTCTGGTTCGATTCCGGCGTCAGCTGGTACGCCGTCATGGACGCCGAGCCCGATCTTCCGCCCCCCGCCGACCTCTACTTCGAAGGCGGCGACCAATACCGCGGCTGGTTCCACACCTCTCTGCTCACCTCCGTCGGCGTCGGCGAGCAGCACGCCGCGCCCTTCCGCATGGTCGGCACGCCCGGCTGGACCCTCGACGAGCAGGGCCGCGCCATGTCCAAATCCCTCGGCAACGGCGTCGATCCCGTCGACATCGCCGACCGCCTCGGCGCGGAAATCGTTCGTCTCTGGGTCGCCAGCGTCGACTTCCGCGAAGACGTCGTGAACAGCGAAAACATCATGCAGCGCCTCGCGGACAACTACCGCAAGCTGCGCAACACCTTCCGCTTTCTGTTAGGAAATTTGGCGGGCTTCGAACCCGCGCGCGACGCGGTACCCGATGCCGACCTGCTGCCGCTGGACCGCTATATGCTCGCCCGCTGCCGCGAACTGGTCGAAAAAGTCAGCGGGACCGACGGCCAGGGTGGATGGTACGGAGACTTCCAGTTTCATCGCGTGTACCACGCCGTCAACGAGTTTTGCATCGTCGAGCTCAGCGCCTTCTATTTAGACGTCCTCAAAGACCGCCTCTACACGTTTGCGCCAAAGAGCGCGGAACGCCGCTCCGCGCAGACCGTTTTGTGGCGCATCGCCGAAGCGTTGGTGCGCCTGGTCGCGCCCATCCTTACTTTCACCGCCGACGAGGTCTGGCAATATCTGCCGAAGGTAGAAGGACGCGAAGCCAGCGTGCATTTAGCGCTGTTCCCAAAGGTCGACGAGCTCGGCCACACTGATCCCGCGCTCGTGGAGGATTTCAAAAAACTCCTGGTAATCAGGGATATCGTGCTCGGATCTCTTGAATCCGTGCGCAAGGCAGGGAAGATTGGTAAATCTCTTGAAGCTCATGTAGAGATCGTTGCGCCTGCGGAAGCAAAATCGGTCCTCGCAAAGTATGTGAGCAGTTTGAAGGAGCTGCTCAATGTATCGAAAGTGAGCTTCGAGTCCTCTCATGTTGAAAAGGGGACGGGCGGCGCATATCGCGTTACGCCTGCAGAGGACAATGCGCTAAGCGTACACATCGCCCTCGCTGAAGGACACAAATGCAACCGCTGCTGGAACTACTACCCCGACTCCAGCGATCAACACGTCCGCAAATTCGGCCCATGGGACAACGTCTGCGGCCGCTGCGCCGACGCATTAAAGCAAATGGGCTACAACGCGGAACCGCAATAATCCGGGTGCCACCTATCTGCCCGGGGTTGGCAGATGTTGGATGGCGCGAGAGCGCCCGCCCTACTGACTACTGATGACTGACTCCTGACTACCGGCAACTCACAACTGATAACTGACTACTCGATGAAATCCACCGACCGCCGACCCATCCTCCTCACCATCACCGCTCTCGTCGTCCTCGCCGACCGCCTCTCCAAGGCCTGGGTCGTCCGCCACATTCCCGAAGACACCACCATTCCCGTCTGGGACCACATCTTCCGCCTCTCGCACGTCCGCAATCCCGGCGCGGCCTTTTCGCTCTTCACCGATTCGACGCACCCCGCGCCCACCCACAACCTGCTCGCCGGGTTTTCGATTGTCGCCGGACTCGCCGTCCTCATCATCCTGCTGCGCATCGGCCGCCATTTCTCCGCAACCGCGCTGGCCCTCGCGCTCATCCTCGGCGGCACCATCGGCAATGTGTGGGACCGCCTGCGCTACGGCATGGTCACCGACTTCCTCGAAGTCCACATCGTCCACTACCACTGGCCCGACTTCAACGTGGCCGACTCCTGCATCGTCATCGGCGGCATTCTGCTCGTGCTCGACGCCATGCGCCCCCGCCACCCCGACGCGCAGAGTTAGCCACACACATTCCGGTTTCAGCCTGGACCAGGCGCCAAACGCGGCGGCTGCTTTCCCGGCGTACGAGAATCAACGCTTTCAGGCTTCTGTCCCCAGCGTAGCCCAGGATAAAACGGCCGCATTTGCAGATCTGTTCCAGGAATCCACCCCCACGTCGCCGTCGCCAGCCGCTCATTGCCGCAATTCACCAGACCACGCGCCATCGGTTCGTCCCCTGCACGATGCAGCGCGTCGATCAGCGCCTCCTCCGATCCGGGCTTCCCTTCCTCGATGAAAAAGATGTAGGCACCCGTAATCGCTTCTGCATCCGGCTCGTCCAGGATGCGAAACAGCGCTGCTTGCGCAACCGGGTCGTTCGTCAGAGACAGCGCGTAGGCGGCATTCTTCCGCACCATCCCATCCGGACTCTTCAGCGCAGCCAGCAGCGGTTTCACAGCAGGCGCGCCCATTTCCCCTAAAGCCGTCGCCGCAGCCAGCGATATCCCCGTCGGATCGGACAGGCACTGCAGGAGCGGCTTGATCGCACCCCGATCCTTCATCCGTCCCAGCGCGTAGATACTGGTTTTCCTCACTTCCGGGTCTGGATCATGCAGCAGCGCCAAAACCGGTTTGTGGCTGCGCCGGTCGCCAATTTCGCCCAGCGCGAAGGCCGCCCCTGCTCGAACTTTGGCACTTGGATCCTGCAGCGCTGCCGTAATCGGCCCCAAAGCCCCCGGTCCCAGTTTGCCCAGCGCCCCCGCGGCGTAGAACTGGGCGCCCTCGTTCCTGCGCAGTGCTGCCAACAGCGCGCCCGCTGCGCGAGGATCCCCAATATCGCCCAACGCTTCACTGGCGGTTGACGCATAAATTTCATCGTCGAGCGCAGCAACCAGCGCCGGGATGGCGACCGGATCGCGCAGTTTCCCCAGCGCCGTGATCTCATTCTCGCGCAGCGTTTCTGCGGTTCCTCCGTATTGATCCCCCTGTTGCTCGCGCATTACCTTCTCCGACGAAACCCCACCCGGGGATAGCGTAGGGTCACCCAAATCCCTCGTGAGCGCCTTCGCCAGCGGCGCGGCCGCCCGCGTGTCGCCAATATCTCCAAGGGACCGGGCGGCGAAAGTGCGCACCTCCAGCGATGAATCGTTCATTGCTTCGATCAGCGCCGGAACGGCCTCCGGATATTTCCCGCTCCCCAGAGCGTCCGCAGCCGACGAGCGCACCTCGGAACTCATGCCTTTCATCTCCTCCAGTACCGGCTGTAGGCCTCGCGGGTCTCCATCCCTGGCGAGGACCAATGCCGCGTGCATGCGCACCCCGCGGTCAGGGTCGTCGAGACGCGCAGCAACAATTGCAATCACGCGAGGATCATTAAAGCGCTCCAACGCCGCCATCGCACTCGATCGAACACTGGCCTCGGGGTCCGATCGCAGTTCCCACAGGGCCGGCACAATGCGTGGATCATTCTTGCGCGTCAATTGCTGAATAGCGTTGCTGCGGATGCGGGCGTCAGGGTCGCGGGTTAAAGCCAGCCACGTGTCCAGCAGCGACGGATTATCCCTGTCGACCCGGGGGTCCGACCACTCGAGATCCCGCAATGCGGATGATGCTCGCAGCCGGTCTTCTGCCTGGCCACTCCTGAGCAGTTCAAGCAGGGGACCAATGGCCGCCGACCCTGCATACCGGAGTGCGGCTGAATCGTGGACCCATTCCTTCTGCGGTGCATGGGCCAGCAGACTTACCATCTCCCGCAAGGCGCCCGGATCTCCCGACTGCGCCAGCGACTCCATCGCTTTGTCCCGCACTGCCTGGTTCGGATCCTGCAGGGCGGCTCTGACAGCAGGAATGACCCGCGCATCCTGGATTTTGGCAATCGCTTCCAGCCCCCTGACGCGCGTGTATGCGTCAGGATCCTGCAGCACCTCCAGAAGTGACGGGACGGCCGGCGGACCAATCTTTCCCAGTGCAAGGCTCGCCATGCGGGCCGCCTCCGGGTCAGGGCCTTTCAAATTCACCATCAACGGCTCAATCGCCCGAGGATCGTTGGAAAAGATCCACAAATTCCAGGCACCCTCCGCGCGCGTCTTTGCGTCGGGCGACCTCAATCGCTGAATTTGTTGGCTGATGAAGTCGGGAGGTGTAGGGCTCTGGCCCATTAAAGCCGGAACGAGTTGCAACAACATGACCAGGGCAAGTCCACAGGACCCCCACCACCGACGCGATTTCCCAATCAGCACACGCCGCCTCTTCGTTTTCTTCGGATGGAAACTCATCATACCCCTGGCCGGACCGCCAGCCCGTAGTGAATGGATGGAGTTCCCGCCGCCAGTGCGCGACGTCACATCATTTCCCGCCGCGTCTCGCTAAACTTCTTTGCCAGAATGCCCGTCGAAGACGCCCTCGCCACCACCAGCCAAACCCGCGGCCCCGATCGCCCCCTCCTCAACCTCACCATCGGCGACCTGCTCCATCGCACCGCCTCGCGCTTTCCTGACCGCGACGCCGTCGTCTCCTGCCATCAGCCCCGCCGCCTCACCTGGTCGCAGCTCAGCGAGCAGGCCGACCGCGTCGCCCGCGGACTCTGGGCGCTCGGCATCCGCAAGGGCGACCGCGTCGGCCTCTGGTCCACCAACTGCGTTGAATGGATCATGATGCACATGGGCTGCGCCCGCGCCGGCGTCGCCCTCGTCAACGTCAACCCCGCTTACCGCTCGCACGAACTGCAGTACACCCTCACCCGCTCACGCATGAAGGCGCTCTTTCTCTGGACCCACGACCGCCGCGCCGACTACGCTGCCATCCTCGAACGCGCCCGCCGCGGCCTCTCTCTCGATCTGCGCCACGTCATCTTCTTTGATTCGCCACAGTGGCCCGTTTTTCTCGACGCACCGGGCCAGCTTCCCGATCATGTCGACCCGCAGGACGTCGCCAACATCCAGTACACCTCCGGCACCACCGGCCTGCCCAAGGGCGTCATGCTCACGCACCACAACATCGTCAACAACGGCCAGTTCCTCGCCCAGGCCTTTCACTACACTGAGCAGGACCGCATCTGCGTCCCCGTCCCGCTCTTTCATTGCTACGGCTGCGTCATCGGAACCATGACCGCGCTCAATACCGGCGCCGCCGTCGTCTTTCCGAACTGGACGTTCGACGCCCGCGCCACCCTCCAGGCCATCCATAACGAACGCTGCACCTCCGTGTACGGAGTGCCCGCCATGTTCGTGGCCGAGCTAGCCCTCCCCGACTTCCCCACCTTCAACCTCACTTCGCTCCGCACCGGCATGATGTCCGGAGCACCCTGTCCCGTTGAGCTGATGAAGCGCGTCCTCACGGAAATGCACATCCGCGAGCTGGTCATTGCCTACGGCCAGACGGATAGTAGCCGAACTCCACATTCTTCCGCAGTTCCGGAGACAGCATCATGTGGCTCAGATCCTGCTCCGTCAGGAAGAACGGCGTCGCCAGATCGAACATTCCGTTGGCGGAAAAAACTTTCAGCTTCGGATTCTTGCGCATCGTGTCCGCCAGATCCCCTGCCACGTACGGCATCTGCTGCTGGCCGCCAAATCCGCGCCC
>Ga0206839_1170_pt2 | contig 13090 bp, 7 predicted proteins | sample Alteio_BWOrgCont_27_FD_152883 | JGI IMG/M metagenome (GOLD analysis project Ga0206839, IMG submission 152883) | Enriched cells from forest soil in Barre Woods Harvard Forest LTER site, Petersham, Massachusetts, United States -... | ecosystem: Environmental > Terrestrial > Soil > Temperate forest > O... | reverse complement strand
CTATTGACGTATTGCCGCTGCTCCATACGCCCCCCTTGGTAGTATCTGTGAGGCTGGTAGTTAGCCCTTTGCATATGCCTGTTGCTCCCATGATAGATGTAGGTAATGGCAGAACGGTAACATTCTTTGTAATAAAGCAACCGGTAGGTACCGTATATGTTATCGTTGCCGTGCCTGCTGCTATCCCGGTTACAAGGCCAGCGGATCCAATGGCGGCAATGGCCGTATTATTACTGCTCCATGTGCCACCGCCTGTCGCGTCTGTTAACTGGGTAGTTAAGCCCTGGCATATAGTTGTTACACCGGTTATTATCAGTGGCGTTGGGCTCACAGTGACGGTCTTTGTAGCAGTTCCTACGCATCCTGAACTGTCCATTACAACCAATGTTACCGGGTATGTACCGGCAGCAGTATATGTATGTGCAGGAGAACTTGCAGTGCTGGTCACACCGCCCCCGAATGTCCACAACCAGGAGGTATCTGACGAAAACAGGCTGGTAGATGCATCATTAAATGTTACACTAGAGTTCTGGCATCCCGGGTTCGGAATAATGGTGAAATCAGGTACCAGGGCATCTACCTTTATAGTATCTGCCCCTACGCTGGAACTGACGCAACCGGAGGTATCTGTCAAAATCAGTTTAGGCACTGCGAGCATTACTTACTCATTGGGCACAGGTTGCACCGTATATGGCGCTATTACCGTTATTCCTTCGCCCACAACCATACTGGGTACATCCATAGCATGCCAGGGTACACCATTTACATTAAGCGATGCTACCAGCCCCGGCACGTGGAGCAGCAATAATACAGCAATAGCCACCGTAGGTTTAGGTACAGGTATAGTTACAGGCGTTGCAGGTGGTGTAGATACAATTATTTATACAATCGGCAGTTGCTACGCTATGAAACCCGTGACCATTAATCCTACCCCACCGATAACAGGGCCGGTTAATATTTGTGTAGGCACATCAGCGACACTGAGCAATAGTATAGCCGGTGGAACCTGGAGCAGCCTGAACACATCAATTGCTACTGTGGGTTCATCGAGCGGCACGGTTACCGGCCATGCGCTGGGTGTTACCACTATAAAATATACGCTTCCTACAGGCTGTATTGTAACAGCTATCGTTTCTATTATCTCAACACCGGCTCCCATCACAGGTGGCCCTTATGTTTGCGTGGGCAGTACTACTACTCTGAGTGATGTGACGCCCGCAGGCACCTGGAGCAGTGCCAGTACCGTAATAGCTACTATAGGCTCTGCTACGGGTATTATCACAGGTAATTCTTCGGGTACTGTTGCTATATCTTATTCTATAGCTGCGGGTTGTACAGTCGTGACGCCTATAAGGATTGATCCTGCGTCTCCTGTGCAGGGGCCGGACAATGTATGTGTGGGGCAAACCATTACGTTGGCAGATACTACCATTGGCGGCACATGGGCCAGCAGCAATACTTCCATTGCTACTGTCGGCATCGGTACCGGCATTGTCAGTAGCATATCAGCAGGCACGGTTACTATCAGTTACATACTATCCACCGGATGTGCGGCGGTAAGCACTATTACAGTATTACCGCTTCCTGCCACTATTACTGGTACCAAATATGTATGCGCCGGACAAACAACTACTTTGTCTGATGCTATTCCTTCAGGTGTGTGGAGCAGCGCCAATACTGCCATCGCAGCAGCAGGAAGCATTACCGGCAATATCTTCGGTATATCCGGTGGCACTGCAATTATTACCTACTTTGCCGCGGGCTGTCCAGCCACAACCACAGTCACCGTTAATCCCGGACCTTATGCCATTAGCGGAAACCCGGTAGTGTGCCTGGGAGCCACGGCTGCTTTAACCGATTTATCGGGTGGTGGCAGCGGCATATGGAGCAGTAGTAATACAACCGTTGCGACCATTGGGTCAGGTACGGGTGTAGTTTCAGGATTGGTACTCGGCACCACAACAATAACATACACGTTAACTACCGGATGCTTAATAACAAGAACAGAAACAGTAAATCCATTGCCGGGATCTATTAAGGGCACAACCGTTGTCTGCCAGAGATTAATCTCCCTGCTGAGTGATGCTACCACTGGCGGCACATGGAGTAGCAGTAATTCTTCCATAGCTTCCATTGATGTCAATACTGGCCTATTGGCAGGCGTATCCGCCGGGACTGCGACCATCACTTACACATCCAACAGTTGCACTGCCACAACCACAGTTACCGTACATCCATTGCCAGCCCCCATTATTGGAAGCAGCAATATTTGCACGGGTTCATCCTATCTCCTGAGTGATGCCGGTGGCGGCACCTGGGCGAGTAGCAATACATCAATAGCAACTATTGGCACCGCAAGTGGCCACCTTACCGGCATCTCCCCCGGCACTGCTGCTATTACTTATGCATTGGGAACGGGATGTATCATAATAGATACAATCACCGTAAACCCATTGCCATCTCCCATATCCGGCACACCTTATTTGTGTACCACCACTACGACTAGTTTGTTTGACCCTTCAGGCAGTGGCACCTGGAGCAGCGCAAATACCACCATTGCCCCCATCGATGTCTTTGGCACGGTGTCCGGCATTGCTGCAGGAACTGCAACGATCAGCTATACATTCAGTACAGGTTGTGCAGCTACTACAACGGTTACTGTATATCAATACCCAACTGCCATCCTCGGGGCATCGAATATTTGTTTAAACGCGACATTGAATTTGAGTGATGCTGTCATAGGCGGTACCTGGAGCAGCTTTAATACATCTGTCGCAACAATCGATTCCATTACCGGGGCTGTAACAGCAGTATCCTTAGGCACATCGCTGATTATTTATACAATTGCGTCGAGCTGCAATGTGTTTGCTACTGTTTCTGTTATGCCACTGCCTATTGCCTTTACCGTAACCGGTGGCGGCAGTTTTTGTGCAGGTGATACCGGCGTTCATATAGATCTGAGTGGGTCTGTAACGGGAGATAATTACCTGCTGTATGTAGGCGGAACAAGGGCTACAGGGCCATTGGCAGGCACGGGTGTTGCACTCGATTTCGGTCTGCAAAAAGTAGGCGGTTCTTACACGGTAATTAGTACCAGCCCGCTTACGGGTTGCAGCAAAACTATGAGTGGGGGCGCAACGATTACGGTTAATCCAATAGTAATACCTGTTATTAATATTTCCGCGCCGCCCGGTGATTCTGTATGTTCGGGAGCATCCACGAAGTTCACTGAGATATCATCCGGGGGCGGTACCTCACCCATTTATGAATGGAATGTAAATGGTACTGTTGTAAGCACCGCTACATCTTATTTATACATACCTGCAAACGGTGATATAATTACCTGCAAAATGACCAGTAATGCTACCTGCCCTATACCGGCTACAGTAAAAAGCTCTGTGAAAATGAAGGTTCTTACACCGGAAACACCGACAGCTACACTCTCTGTTGATCCGTCAGATACTATTTGTAAAGGGCTAAGCGCAATGTTTACACCAATACCTTCTTATGGCGGAACAGCTCCTGCTTATACATGGATAGTGAATGGTTTATATGCAGGCTATGGGCCTACATTCAGCTACGTACCGGCTGATGGCGATATCGTTTATTGCAAAATAACCAGTAATTATATGTGCCTGGTGACAGCTACCAACAGGAGCAATAATGTGATCATGACGGTGGACACACCATTGATACCACATCTTGCTATAAATGCATTCCCTGGAACAAGCTCTGTTTCAGGACAAAATGATACACTGGTTGCTGTGGTAACAAATGGCGGCGCTACCCCCACATTCCAGTGGTACGTAAATGGCTTCCCGGTTGCAAGCGCCACATCGGGCACATTTATCAGCAACCAGTACCAGGTAGGGAAGATGGATTCTGTGAGCTGCGTAGTAACAAGCAGTGGTTTTTGCAGCATGACCACCCATGAGTGGGTATATGTCACTGCACATTACCTCGGTGTGCAGCAGCTGAATGGCGAAAGCGCTATCAGTGTTTTGCCGAACCCAAGTAAAGGTTTGTTCACTATAAAAGGCTCACTCGGAATCATAGATGATGAGGAAATATCTGTAGAGGTAACAGACCTTTTAGGACAAGTTGTTTACCACGATAAGTACGAAGCAACAGGAGGAACTATAAATATGCAGATAGCGCTGGACGATAAACTGGCTAATAGTACATATATACTAACACTCCGTTCCAGTGTAGTGACAAAGGTGTTTCATATAGTTGTGGAACGATAGCGGTATTAAAAACTCATCGGCTTGAGTCAACGAGTTCTTGTAATTTTTTTGCGGTATCCTTATCAATGCCTGCGTTGTAGGTTACTGTGTGTGCTTGTTCCTTGGTAAGCGAATGGAAAAATACACATGCTATAAGGTAGGAGCCTTCCCTGGAAGGATGGCTGTCATCTGCGCTGTCGTATAGCTGTATTTCCGGGTGGTGCTTTTTGCATAGTTCAAAATAATGGCCCACCTCTGCGAGGTCTGCATGTATCATCCCGGCCAGCTTATTGTATTGATCTCTTAACAGCGTAAATTCCTGTTCACTGTTTTGAAAACTGTCTGAGCATGCAGAATCCCCTTGAATAACCATTTGTTGTTGGGGGTCAAAAGCCATTTGCCTGAATATTATGTTATGAGGCCCATTTTGTGAGCAGTATTTTACTGGGTACTTTGGGAGTGCGTAATTCTGGTAAATTATTGTTGTAGCATGTTTTGATTTTATAATGCTATCAAGATATTTTAATGCAGGCTCTGCACAATAATATCTCTTATCAGGAATTAATATTTCTATTGGAGCTTCCTGTAATATTACGATATCCCAGTTTCTGCTTAATATTCTTTGCACAGTGGGTGCAGCTTCATCTTTATCAATCCGCACGGCATTGCCGCCATTCTCCCTGAATTTTGCGTGAGATACTAAATTATATCCGGGAGGTGTTTCTTGCTCGATTTTTATTTTTATACCTTTTTCGTCTATCATTTTTTGCAGCGTCTGCGGCATATCATTATAATAAGTGAGACTATTGCCTACAAATAAAACTTTTTTTTCCTGCGCTATAGAGCTGAGCGCACAGTATATGCTTAATATGCATAGTATATACCTCATAAATTAATTGATTTTCACGTTATCATAAATAGGCTAAAGCCCCTTTTTCGCTTTTACAACAGCAACAAATATATTTAATTTGCCATTGTTTAGATATTTCTTGATAGTCTTTTACCCAAAATCAATAAAAAACAGCATTTACATAATCGGGAATTTTTTTTACTGCTGATCCTAATTAGAATATACCTCCTTCTCAATCTGTAACTTTGCGCCTCGCATGTCACGTCCATATACCATAGCATTGGTGGGCAACCCCAATAGCGGAAAGAGTTCATTGTTTAATGTGCTTACTGGCCTTAATCAGAAGGTGGGTAATTTTCCAGGGGTGACGGTGGATAAAAAGACCGGAGTTTCCAAAATAACAGAATCGTTAACTGCCCATATAATTGATTTACCCGGCACCTACAGCCTTTACCCAAAAAGCGCTGACGAACAGGTGACCTACGAGGTATTGCTGAACCAGAAAAATGCCGACAAGCCAGATTTGATCATCGTCATTGCAGATGCCTCTAACCTGAAGCGCAACCTGCTCTTTTGTTCGCAAATCATAGATATGCAGATACCTGTGATTATTGCGCTCACTATGATGGACATTGCCCGGCAGAGAGGTATTACAATAGACACTACAGCGCTCAGCCAGGCAATGGGTGTGCCCGTAGTGCCGGTAAACCCGAGGCGGAACAAGGGTATCAATGTGCTGAAAAAAGCAATCAGCGAGCGGCAGCAAAGCATAGCTCATACATTACCGGATTTTATAGATATTGAAGCGCTGACCGGAGAATGGCTGCAGGAGGTAAAAGCATTGTGCGGCCTCAGCAGCAATTATGCGGCATTGCATGTAGCCTGTAATTATGCAGAACTGCGGTACATCAATGCCGCGCAAAGGATCAGGATAGCAGCATTGCTGGGAGAGGCGCGCTTCCACAAATCTAAGGTGCAGGCAGATGAGATCATGCTACGGTATAAGAAAATAGATACCGTAATGAAGCAGTGTGTAACTGTGGAAAACCCGGAGCATAAAGTGATCATGAGCGATCGCATTGATAAAATATTGCTGCACCCGGTTTGGGGCAATATTATATTACTGGTGGTATTATTTATTATTTTCCAGAGTATTTTCTGGCTGGCCAGTTACCCTATGAACTGGGTAGAACAAGGTTTTTCACTGGCCGGAGAATGGCTCAGCAAGATTATGCAATCCGGCCTAGTTAAAGATCTTCTTATAAACGGGATACTTGCGGGCTTAAGTGGCATCGCAGTATTTGTGCCACAGATCATGATCCTTTTTGGATTGATAACCATACTGGAAGACAGTGGATACATGGCACGCATCAGTTTTCTTACAGATAGGATCATGCGCAGTGCCGGCCTTAACGGGCGTTCTGTAATGCCGCTCATAAGCGGTATGGCGTGCGCGGTACCCGCTATCATGGCAGCACGCACTATACAAAACCGAAAAGAACGGCTGATCACGATTATGGTAACGCCTTTGATGAGTTGCTCTGCCCGTTTGCCTGTATACACTATGCTCATAGCATTAGTGGTGCCCAACCGGAGTTTCCTCGGCTTTCTGAACCTGCAGGGCATTGTATTGATGGGGCTTTATCTGCTTGGTTTTTTTATGGCACTCCTTGTGGCACGGGTCATGAATTTTATAATAAAAACAAGTGAGCGCACATTCTTTCTCATGGAGTTGCCTGCATATCGGGCTCCCCGCTGGAAGAATGTGGGTGTAACAATGATAGAGAAGGGAAAGATATTTATCAGGGATGTGGGTAAAGTGATCATTGTTTTATCATTGATACTATGGGCACTTGCCGCATTTGGTCCACCAGCACAGATGCGAGCCGTAGAAGAAAAATATAATGCACTCCTGCTTCAACACCCGGAGCAGCGTGTGGAAATAGAGCACCACCATGCCACAGAAAAGCTGGAACATTCCTTTGCAGGCATTATGGGGCATACCATAGAGCCGCTCATACGTCCCCTGGGCTACGACTGGAAGATAGGTATAGCCCTCATCACCTCATTTGCCGCAAGGGAAGTTTTTGTGGGCACCATGGCCACCTTGTACAGTGTAGGAGATACAGAGGCTGGTAAGGAAACTCTGCGGGATAAAATGCGTGAAGCCAAAAGAGATAACGGCTTGCCCGTTTACACATTAGCAGCCGGGCTTTCTCTGCTCATTTTTTATGTTTTTGCCATGCAGTGTATGAGTACCCTGGCTATAGTGAAGCGAGAAACCCGTAGTTGGAAGTATCCGGTAATACAATTCGTGTATATGTTTGGGCTGGCTTACCTGAGTGCGTTGGCCGTATATCAGCTATTTCAGCATGTACAATAATGGGTAATAAAACGGTATTTCGCGAAATGGCAGGCAGTTTTTTGCTCCATAGTTTTGACTTTTGATTTCAGATGCGCTACTTTCGTAAGTGAAACAGGTAGTATGATTAAAAGAGTTGCACATATTATATTGTCCATGTGCGTGCTGTTTATATGTGCGTGCAATGATATGTCCTCTAATAATCATGGCCCTATTGTGCTGGGAGATTCTTCCAGTATTGTTACAGAAAAAGACCCGCAGAGGTTGCAGGATTTGGTAACAGACCTGAAACCCGATATACCAACTGCTGAAGAAAAAGACAGTTCTGAGGCAAAACAGCAGGAAGTAGTAGCTGCTGTTGTGGATACCACTAAAAAAACAAAAGTTATAAATCCGCCCCTGCCCCCGGCAAGTGTTAAATTATCAGGGAATGGATTGCTGGCGGAGTTTAAAGACGTATCTGTACTGATATCAAATGTAAATGCAAAGCAGGCAGGCAATACCAACCTGCAACGAGCAAACGGAGCAGTTTATACATTGGTGAGCGGTAATATTAACGGAAGCCAGATAAAACTCACCGGCAATATCACCAAAGTATCCCAGCGATACCAGACGGTAGTATTATATAAGAACAGCCTTGGCACCCTGCAGCTTGACGCATTCAACACAACTACCGACTGGGAACCATTGAAGGGAGGTAATAATCAATACCGGATTACCGGGCTGGATGCATCATCGCTCGATTTCCCCGATGCCAATCCCAATGCTATCCGCAATGCCATAACAAAATCTGCACGCCGTCGTAGGATAAGTCACAGGACCCTGGAAGAGATGCTAAATAGTGTGCACAGGGTACGGTCGCTCAACCAGAAACCACTTACTGTAGTCCTCCGTTCTGTCATGTGGAAAATTGATGGCAAAGATGCACAGGGCAGAAGTTTCTCCAAACAAATCAGGGTCGACATCCCTTTATAAATAATAATAAGAATAATATAAATATCACTTTTATTATCTGAATATATCCGCAAATTTTTTTTTTCTGATTTTTCTGAATAGCTTTATCTCCTGCCCATAGCGGTATCAACAACATTGATAATAAAAAATATTTCAAAGCAAAAAGAAATAGCTTGCTTTGAAGTGCGTATTTTTTAATTTTAAGGCTGTTTTATAAATATGGAAGGTAATAGATGCCTTTCGGTAGAACTTTAAATGGAAAGTATGGAAATAAAGAACGAGCCTCTGAACAAGGCTGAAAAAATGGATAACGGATATGATGTATCAAGACGCCGTTTTTTTTCAGCTTGCGGGCGGATTGGCAGGTGCTGGCCTGTTGTTGTCGTCATGCCACACCCGTACCGGCCCATCTGACACCTATCTCGGGAGTGGGGATGTTGCTTTGCTGAATTATTTATATATATTGGAGCAATTAGAGGCCGCTTTTTATACGCAGGCATTTGCTACACCATACTATGGTATGACTACCAGCGAATTGCAGCTTCTGCAGGACGTGCGCGATCAGGAGATAGCACACCGCGAATTCCTGATGACATTACTGGGCAAAAGTGCTGTACCGGCTATATCGTTAAATTTCTCCATGGTCACATTTGCTGATCGTGGTAGTGTATTATCTTATGCAGCCACTATTGAAGATATGGTTATTTCCGGTTTTAATGGAGCGGCTCATTTGTTTACTAATACAGATATGGTGTTGATACTGGGCAAAATGACCTGTGTGGAGGCCCGGCATTCCGCTTATTTTCGGGATATACTCACCCACAACACATTTGCAGACAATACAGTAGTCGACGTTAATGGCCTGGGCCAGTCTGGCTCACCGGCAACTGTGCTTGCATTAGCTAAGACGTTTATCCATACAAATTTTGATTCAAGCAAATTACCTAACTAGTAATAAAAAGATGATGAACTTAAAAAATATACTAAGCGAAATTGGACAGACAGACCCGGAAGTATATGAACAACCCAAGGACCGCCGCCAGCTATTAAAGACTTTTGGCGCTAAGGTAGCTGTAGCTTCATTGCCTTTTGCCGCTAGTACTTTGTTCAGTAATAAAGCATCTGCTAAAAAAACTGATGTAACCCCGGTACAAGTGCTTAATTTCATCCTGGAACTGGAATACCTCGCATACAATTTTTACCATACCGCAAATAATGTAGGTATCGGTGGACCGGCTCCACTTATACCGACTGCTGACCAGGCCGGCTTTCTCACCATAGAAGGCCATAAAAGGGCGCATATTATTTACCTCAATAGTTTAATTATCAGCCTGGGGGGCACTCCATATACCCCTACTAACTATAATCCAACCGCCGCAAATCCGTATTTTGTAGTAAGTGGCGCTTACGACTTTACGGCAGGAGGACTATACCCGCTTGTATTCAGCGATTATCCTACGTTTACCATGATAGCGGTGACCTTTGAGGATACCTTCATACATGGGTACCTTGGGCAATTGCAATATTCTTTATCTAACACTATGCTCCAGGCGCAACTGATGCAGCTGCAGTGCGTCGTGGCACGCGATGCGGCATATGTCAGGCTTGTTCGCAGATTTTTAGGCTATGCAGCCGCTCCGGAGCATCCTGCCCCATGGATAACAAACAATATCCCTCCAATAGCATCTTTACAACCATACTACAATACGGAAGACGATACGATACAGGAAGGTATAGATATTTTGTCATTGCCGGGATACTCCGGTACCACTCCCCAGATATCTGCCACCGCAGCATTTGATGAGCCTTTTGACCAAACAACGGTAATAGGCCTGCTCGCTGGTTTTATTCTGTCTTAGCGGCTTTTGGAGCTGGATTATTTGCTTCTATTGGTGCGTGTACCGGTATAATTCAGAGATGGCAGTATTGCCTTCAAATAATTTAATGAGCTTTTTATGCTCATCATACAGCACAAGGTCTGGTACAACCTTTATGCCATAAAATGTGCCAAAGAAAAATTCGTAATCCCTCCCCACAACCTGTATATTTTTATAGTCTGCTAAATGATATTTAGCATAAAATTCTCGCAGTTCAGTCATGCTGTGTACCGGGGTGATTAAATAAAATTGCACATTCTCCAGCGAATCCATGCTCTTTGTCAGGTGCCTGATCTGCGATTGGCAATGTTTGCAATCAGGTGAGAAAAAGACGATCATGGTTTTCTTGCCTGCAGGGATATTATAAGTATTGAAGATAGTGCTGCTATCCATCATCCGTATATTGAAAGCAGGCAGCGTAGGATATTTCTGGTATGGTTTCAGGGTATCTGTTACTTTTTCGTGGTTGCTCGCTGTATCCTTAGTATCCTGCGCATACATGCTGCATACTATGGAACAAGAAACAAAAAGAAGCAAAAATATTTTCTTCATAGATATAAAATTACTGAAAAACCAGCTAACGGGCATCTCGACCTTTTTTATATTATCCTGTTAATAAAAGTAGATATAGAAAAATCTCATTAAGGGGGGAAGCCCCTTCAGGGGTTTGGGGTAGTCGCACTCTTTCTCACATCTACCAGTTTCACCTGTATTTTCGTATTGCCATTGTGTTCATTTTCTTCGATGTTGTATACCATATCAAACGGCCCGTTTTTCACTATTTCATATTTTTCCCCAAGGCCAAAACCGATGCCTTCTATTACTGCTCCATTCTTTTGATGGGCTATTACACGCAGGTGTTGTTCTTTTACTATCACGGAAGATCCCTGGTAGTCATAAAGTTCCCTGGTTAAGAACACCGGCTTCATATTCGCTGGGCCAAAAGGCTCAAACTGCTTCAATAAATTATAAAAGGCAGGTTTCACAAAAGTGAGCGGTATCTCTGCGTCTATTTCTATTTCAGGCACCTGCTGGTCGTCAGTAATAGTTGCGGCAACTGTTTTTTCAAACCTCGCTATAAATTCATCCACGTTGTTTTCGCTCATGGTCATGCCGGCCGCGTAAAAATGTCCTCCATAATTATCCAGCAGGTCGCGGCATTCATGTATAGCTTCATAAATGTTGAATCCGGGCACCGAGCGGGCAGAACCCGTAGCTTTCCCATTGGCAGATGTTAATACGATGGTGGGTCTGAAATAATGATCTATCAGCCTGGAGGCTACAATACCTACTACGCCCTTATGCCAGTGAGGCCGGTACAGCACTGTCGATTTTTTGGCAGGTCCCCCTGCTTCCTCCTGCATGATGGAAAGTGCCTCATCTGTAATGCTTTTATCTACTTCTCTGCGGTCGTCATTATCTGAATGCAATGCCGCCGCCAGCACACCTATTTTATCCGGGTCGGTTTCAATAAAAAATTCCACTGCTTTGCGGGCGTCATCCATCCTGCCGGCAGCATTCACGCGCGGCCCTATTACAAATACTAGGTCAGAAATAGATAATATCCTGTTTGCGCTGCTCAATTCTTTTAATGTAGAGATGGCAAGGCATGGTGATTCATTGATGCGTTTCAGCCCGTAATAAGCCAGTATCCTGTTCTCTCCGTCTATAGGCACTATATCTGCTGCTATGCTGGTAGCCACCAGGTCCAAGTATGGGTACACATTATCGATTGGCAGCTTCCACTGTTTGGCCAGTGCAGATGCCAGCTTAAATCCTATGCCGCATCCGCTGAGTTCTTTGTATGGGTAATTGCAGCCTGGCTGTTTGGGGTTCAGAATGGCAAATGCTTGGGGCAGTTGGGCGTCCGGCAGGTGATGGTCACATACAATAACATCTATGCCCAGCGATTGCGCATAAGCGATATGCTCTACAGATTTAATGCCGCAATCTAGGGTAATGAGCAGTGTGTACCCATTGCCATGCGCATAATCAATCCCCTGCCGGGAGATGCCATACCCTTCCCGGTAGCGGTGCGGGATATAATAAGCAAGCTCACCTGCATAGTTTTTTTTCAGGAAGGAATATAACAATGAAACCGCCGTAGTGCCATCTACGTCATAGTCGCCATATACGATGATTCGCTCATGCCATTCTATGGCCTCGGTAATACGGTCTGTAGCTTTTTTCATTCCCTTCATCAGGAAGGGGTCATGCAGTTGAGATAATTCAGGGCGAAAAAAAAGTTTGGCGGTATCATAATCCTTCACGCCACGCAAGGCAAGGAGCCTGCAAATGGAAGGACTTATTTTCAACGCTTCATAGAGCTTGCTCACAACTGCTTCGTCAGCGGGTTTCAGTGCCCATCGTTTATCAGGCTTCATTTCCGAAATCAAGTTGTTGCACCGCATTGTGATAATCATTCACCCACAAGTCCAGTTGATTGCAAAATCCGGTATCTGTTGCATTTGCAAAAAAGTCGCCTGTTCCCATTATTTGGTGCAGTAGTTGGTCTTGCGCCTGTATGCATTGCATAGCCGTGTTATAAGGTGTATGGCTGAAGGACACCATTTCATATACTGATACAAATTGCTCCGGGTAACGTTTCCCTAATTCCTTTTCTATTTTCTTCCGTTTCAGGAATTTTTGGTCGGCCACCTTATCCCGCATCTCTGTGAAATTAAGTAAAGCAAGTTGCGCTACCGCATCTCCATTCGGCTTGCGCCTTATTTCATACTGTTTAAGAATTTCATCCCAATTATCTCCCTGCTTTTCAGCCATATAGCAAAAACAATGAAGCGATCTATTCAGTAAGCCGGGG
>Ga0206839_1179_pt1 | contig 13142 bp, 15 predicted proteins | sample Alteio_BWOrgCont_27_FD_152883 | JGI IMG/M metagenome (GOLD analysis project Ga0206839, IMG submission 152883) | Enriched cells from forest soil in Barre Woods Harvard Forest LTER site, Petersham, Massachusetts, United States -... | ecosystem: Environmental > Terrestrial > Soil > Temperate forest >... | reverse complement strand
CGGAAGACATTGCCAAAACCATTCATCCCCATCCCACATTACCTGAGATGATGATGGAGGCCGCGGAGACAGCCATGGGCCACCCCATTCACATTTTCTTAAGGCCCGATCGCAACTTGGGTCAGCGCCCAGCGACCCGTTCGCCCTAGCTGTTAAGGATTAGTAATGGAAGTGCGGGATTTAGGCGTCATTGAATACGAAGCTGGTCTTAGAATTCAAGACGAGGCCCTAGCCCGCGTTCTTCGTGAAGGCCTCGGCGCCGAGATTTTGCTGGTTTGTGAACACCCCACTGTCATAACCGTGGGCCGCGCACTGGGCGCCCGTGAAGATATTTTGGCCGCAGGAGAAATTCCTGTCATTGAAGTTTCCCGCGGCGGGCGCGCTACTCTTCATTTACCCGGCCAAGTAGTGGTTTATCCCATTGTGAATCTGCGATCGCGGGGCCAGGATCTCCACCAGTTCTTACGACTTTTAGAAGAAGCCGTCATTGAAACTTTAGCGGATTTCAGGATCGAAGCCCAGGCCGTACCCGAAAAAACCGGAGTTTGGACTCGTGAAATGAAAAAGATCGCCAGCATCGGCATCGCGGTTAAAAACGGCATCAGCTATCACGGTCTAGCACTGAATGTGGTTTGCGACCTGAAAGTTTTTTCTAAACTTAGTCCATGTGGTTTCAATTCCAACGTCATGACGTCTCTGATGGAAGAAATGAGCGGCGAATATAAAAAAACTTGGGCTCTTGATCCGGCCAATTTAATGAAAAGGGTGAAGGCCCGCTTGGCGGAAAATCTTCGGGACTGTTTGGAGGATGATAGTGGGACGTAAAATCACATGGGTGCTGTGTTGGCTGGCACCCTATCTTATTAGCGGTTTTTCAGCGCCCCTGATTTTTAAGAGAGCCCCCACTCTACAAATCGGCGGCCATTTCGCGGGGGCACTTTTTATTTTCGCAGCTGTTTGGGCCCTTCTGGTTTCGTGGCGGCATAAATTTCCATGGGTGGCCTGTATTTATTTCATGGTCTTTGCCGTCTTGACCGTTTCTTTTTGGGCTTGGAGATTTCGTGTGGCTACCCCCCTGGCACAATCACATTTCTTGGGAATCGGCGGAGGACTTTGGCACGGGGGATTAACTATATTCTATTTAGTTGGTGGGGTTTTAATGGCCATGTTAGAGTACAAAAACTCAAATATTTTGAGAGAGTGAATTTTTATGAAGTTGTCCCGTACGGTCTGTGTCGCGTCGATGGTAATGTTTTTTTTCGCGGTTCCTTTCGCGAAAGCGGCCATTGAACCCATTTACTGCAATCCCACAACTTTTGTCACCCAACTTCAGGTTCCTATTCACTCCACTGGTAATCTGTGGCGGGCCCATGCTTTCAAATTGGGTGACGTGGTTTTGGTCGGCGTGGCCGTGGGATATTCGGATCCTGAAGCGCTGATGACTTTATCGAAAGACACCTCAACTTTGAGCACCCGGACTACTTTGCAGGATTTAAGTCAGGACCGATACTGCACTTGGTACTTGAATCGGGGCCGTACGGAACCGGAAAAATATTTTAACCATGATTATGTGCCCGCGCCTTACATCGTGACCAAAAATTTTCCGGGCGTGCTTAAGGATGTGGATAAGCACATTTCTCCGGAGCTTGATCCCCTTAATCTTGGTGACATGATCCAAGCTTATAAGGCTAGTTTGCATGATGCTCTCTTGGGCAGCGGTGACGACAGTTTTCTTTACTGCGCGCAAAAATATCATTACGTCGCCATGGGGTGTAATTCTCAAAAGCAAAGAGGACCGACAGTCGTCGGGTCTCTGTTGGCTTTCACGGGCTGCAAGCCCGAGCACGCTTTGACCATTGTGGATTCCGTATGGACGCACCCTCTGGTGGACGGCCACGGCAGCGACATTCAGGTTAACGCGAGGCTCGCCATCCTGCGCTCCTTTTACAAATGGGGCCTCAAAAATCCCACCCAGAGCGGCGCTCTGAGGGCGTTGTTTTCTCAGGCTCCGTAAGATCATGAAGCCATAATTCATAGCATGCGATGAAGATTTGAACGCCCAGGGCATTACAAAGTCCTCTGGGCGCTCAGATAAGTCTTATTGAACGCGGCAGGAAACAACAATGCTGTTCTGGTTCTGTTTTTCATTCCACAAGCTTTGCAACGTAAAAGAAAGCTGGGCGGCATCTTGGGATTCGAACGAGGATTTCGCCTTTACAGACTCTTTTGCCACCTCCCCATAGTTATCGAGAACGTCTAATTCGACGGTGGAAAGGGCTGCCCCGTTGACGTTGGAAGCATAGGAAACAGTCACCCTTGAATCCATACTGGGCAGCTCTGCTTTTTTGATTTGCATGTCAGGGGATTGGGGGTCAAGGTCAATGGCAAATGATTCTCGTGCCACAGTATCAATAGCCCCTGGTTTAACACCAATATCCTCAATGGCTGCCGATGTTTTTGTGGCGTTGCATTGAAGGGTAAGTGAGAACGCGGCGGGGGTGATACCGAGTACAAAGAGAACGGCCAGAACCAAATTCTTCATAATTTACCTCATATTTGTTAAATCAAAATCTAATAAATTTGACACCGCACATAATATTATTTGACATTTATGTCAATTTATAATTAACACGGTGTCAAAAATCTTTTAAAAATGGGATAGTCCATGGGATAATGTTTTCATGGGCGAACGAGAAACCGCTAATAATAAAGACATTTATTTAAGTCTCTTTAATGTGGTCCCCACAAAGGCCCAAGAAAGACAAATTAAAATCATTGAGGCCGCGGTAGAAGATTTCGCTTCACTAGGTATAGAAAAAACAACTTACGAGTCTGTCGCAAAACGCAGCAAGGTAAGTCGTCCCCTCGTCCATCACTATTTTCCTGACAAAGAAGTTTTGATTGAAAGGGCCATAACCTATGTTCGGGCTAACTTTCAGTCCTTTGTAGTCAAAGCAATTCAGGGGAAGGAAAAAGCCGATGATCAGCTTAATGCCTATATCGTTTCTACATTTGATTGGTTGAAGCGATACCCGAACCACGTGAAGGTCTGGCTTCTCTTTTACTACTATTGCGGTGTCAATCCCAAGTATCGAAAGCTTAATAGTGATTTAGTTGATATTGGCCACAAACGGATTGAGGCCATGTTGGAACTTGGCCGGGTTCAAAAAAGATTTGTAGTAAAAAATGGGCCAGAAACTGTCAAACTAATCCAGCTGCTCGTCACTGGCGGTCTCTTAGCCGGATGTACCGAGAACGCTGATTTGAAGGTTCTTCAAAGTCAGGTTATCCATGGCTGTAATCGATTTGTATTTGAAAAAATGTCATAAAGGTTGCCTAATTTATCACCGTCAAGCCGCCCAGAAAGGGTAAATTCGGTTTCAATAGGCACTGCTCTTGCTTCCTCAGACGCTGTGGGTCCACCGAGTTACAATTTTAAATTTATCATTCTTGGTCTTGTTATTTTCGGCTCGACTATTTGTTGGGCCGACTTATTACAAATTTCTGGAAATCAATTCAAACTGGAAAAGGTCTCGGAAAACACTCTGTTTCCTTTTTCGAATTGCAATCTCCTTCTCCAGGGACTGATCTCGGTCATTTCATCAGCTAACAAACAATTTAAACGCCGTGGGTGGAGTGAGGAGTTTTTGCGAGAAAGGCTTGGGATAGCTGAAAAATTCTCAGATCGTTCTCACTATTACGCCATTTTCCCTGGCGAGTTGGATTTCGCTGACTTGACCCGACCCGATCTTGAGTACATGGCGACCATCGGAATAACAACTGCCAGATACAGTGGGAATGAAGTTGGAGATTTATTGCCATTTGAAGATACATTGAAAATTAGTGTTCCACGCCCCAAGGGCAAAGACGGACGTGGCATCATTATCGAAGCGCGTACCTACTCTAAGGCGAAACGGGACGGAATAAATCTTTATCCACTCTTACTCAATTACCTTATCGAGACCGCGGCAAGAACGATCGATGAATTTGGTGAGCAAGAGCTTTATGATAAACCAATTATTTACTTATACGGTGACGATGTTTCTGTAAGATTTTATTCAAGCTTTGGATTTAAACTCCTTGAAGACATTCCCCCTGTGGAGCATGACGGTACGCAATGGAAAGTCATGGCCACCAGTTTAAAAGACCTCGAAAAGCTCTTTTATGAGAACAAAACTGCGGTCATTCAAATTCCTACTACGCTAGAATTCAAAAGAGCATCGGCGCTGTCAAAACTTGAACCTATTATTTTCTCCCAACCCACTCAAGTTCTCCCCGGCATCATAGCTTCACCCGGGTCATCAGTTACTTATATCAAAGGGATTTTAACACCCTCGAATATTAAACTATGGAAAGAGGCTTACTTCCCTGAGTTAGGTCAATGGCTACCGGCGGGAACTTTCATTAGTTTCTACCGGGGTAAAGTACGCTCTTTCAGGAATTTAACCAAGTCCATCACGGTCACAAAGACGGGGAGAAAATTGGTGGCTGGAGATTATTTCATTGTTGAATCGTCTTCGCCTACAGAACCCAGCGGATTTCATTACTGGTGGTTCTGATGAGCTGCCGGGTTACTGCTTCTTTTCGATGTTGATGGCAAAGCGTTTTATACCGGCGGTCTTGATGATGTCGATGGCGTTGATGACCACGCCGTGCTCGGTTTCTCGGTCGGCACTAATCATGGCTTGGGCATCGGGATTTTTCGTGGACAAATCCGTCGCTAGGGTTTTCAGCTCGTCCTCACTTACTTTCTTTCCGTTGGCGAAGATTTCTCCCACCTTGGTGATTGTGATTTGAAGATCACCCTGGGCGCTTTGATCGGAGCTGGCCGCCTTGGGCAGGTTCACGTTGATGCTGGGTTTCATGATCATGGGCGTAGTGACCATGAAGATGATCAGCAAAACCAGTGTGACGTCGACCAGGGGCGTGACGTTAATGCTGGAAATAGTATCGTCGCCGTCGTCCTGAAATCCGCCCGCCATTAACGAGCATCCTTTTCAGAGGCGTAGGCCAGGCAAAGTTGTTTGATGCTTTCGGCATTGCTGAGAATCAACTTCACTTGTCTTTGAAAGTAATTGTAGGCAGCAACAGCGGGAATGGCGACGAAGATACCGACAGCCGTGGCCACCAGAGCTTCGGAGATACCAGCCATGACTGCGCCCGGATTGCTCTGGCTTCCGGCCAGATCGGCGAAGGCGCGAACGATCCCTAAGACTGTACCCAAGAGACCGATGAAGGCGGCGTTACTTCCCAGCGTTGCCAGGAATCCCAGATTTTTTTCCAGGGCCGGTCGCTCCATAAGAACGTAGCTGTTCATGATTTCGTTTAGATTTTTTCCGCCACGTTGTCCCGAATATCTCAGCGCGTATGAAAGAAGGCGGCCTTCGAGAGCTTCGTGATTTTTGCTTATGTCTTCTAAAACTTTCAAGTCGTTGGCTTTGATTCCTTCTTTGGCGCGCTCGCAAATCTTCCGGCTCAAACCGAGCGTGGCTCTCAAAGAAAAGAACCGCTCGATGATAATGGCGATGGAGCAGATCGAAAGGAAAATAAGAAAATACAAAATCCAGTCGGCGCCACCATTAGTCGTTACGGCTAGTAATTTCTGTGTAAGCATTTCGGAAGGTCTCCTTAAAGATCGATCCAGGTTATAAATGGTAACAGCGCGGCTTTTGTCGTGTAAATGAAAAGTGATGACGCAATGGGAAAAGCACGCTTTAATCCGCCTATGGACTTCAGGCCTGCTGCCACCACTATTATCTCCCTTATTTTTTTTACGGGATGTTTTCAGGCCGCTCCCGTAGGCCAGAAAAGTGTCCTTGTCATAGTTATTCCTGATTTTCGCGCCGATGATTTGACCTGCAGCAATTCGTCGGATTCGCTGACGCCCCGGTTGGACGCCATCTGTGACGAGAGCGTTCGTTTCACGCACGCTTATACGTCCTCCGCCTTGGCTGTGCCGGCCATGGCATCCATCCTTACGGGGCTGTATCCCGTGGAAAACGGAGTTCATCGCAACGATTCCAGCGTCTACGAAGGCGAAGTCACGCCTCTGCCCCAGTGGGCCCGGGAAAAGGGGCTGGAAACCCTTCTCGTCAGCGGCGGCGTTCCGGTTTTGAGAAAAACCGCGGTGGCCAAGGGGTTTTCTGATTTCGACGATTCGGTTCGCGTGAACGGGTCTTACTACCGCAGTGCTATGGAGTCGGTGAAAAAGTTTTTGAATCTGGTGGAGAGCCAGAGTGACGGCACGCCATTTTTCGGTGTTTTAAGCCTGGCCGATTTGGAGTTCCCCCAAATCACCTCAGATAATCAAAGTGAAACTTTGCGGCGGGAGGGTGGGTACAACGGAAAAATCCAGGATATCGACGAAGCAGTGGGTTTTCTGAGGTCCGTGTTCCGCCTACAGAAAATTTGGGATCCCATGACAGTAGTCATCGTTGGGGCCGCGGGTTCGGACCGAGTCGAGCATGACGGATTGTCGACGGGCCTGAATTTGTACGATGAAGTCGTACACGTTCCTTTATTGATCAAGCCCAGTCGCAAGCCCCGCGATCAGGGACCTTCTTGGAAGGTGGATGAGCCCGTTAATTTAGTCGATCTCGGCGTTACACTGTTTCACATTCTGGGAGGCACCGGGAATAAACAAAGCTTGTTTCCAATCCGCGATTTCAGCGAAGCCCTCGAAGGGAAAGATCTGGCGCCACAGAAGCGGCCCCTGTTCGTGGAGTCGGATTTGCCGTCGTGGAGAAATTGGGGGCCCAGGCTTGTGATGATGAGGTATGGGGAGTGGTCCTTTTGGGCGCCGCCGGAAGAGAGAATTTACAATACGTACACGGACCATATGGAGACTCGCAATGTCTTTTCCCTGGATTTCAATGCCTTCAATACTCTCGACGGGATCTGGAAGCCCTTCGCCCCTAATTTCAGTGAGACCAATTCTAATCTCCCCCCCGGAGCCCTCAAGTTCGTGCCCATTTCCATCGGTGAAAAATTGCGGGGCTCGAAAACTTTTTTCTCTGAGGACTCACCGGTTCCGGAGAAAATCAGCGCCTTCAAAGATTTGGAGATGCGACGGCCCGCTGATTGGCAAATTTTACAGTGGCACGTGCAGCTCCTGGTGGAGAGTAAAGATTGGGCGGGGCTCCACGAACTGTTGTCACACCGTAGTCCTCTCGATAGCGCCCAGGCTGCAGAGTTGAAATTATGGCAGACTTTTTTGCACCTCAAATATCATATTAAATTGAAACCCCAAGAGGCCGCCGCTCCGCCACCGGCAGTGAATTGTCTCTACCTGGCCGTGTCGTTAAAACGGTTTTCTTTGGAAGAGTTAGAAAGTTTTCAGACCGAGAAGGCCTGCCCCGATCGGGAGACCCAAGATTGGGTGGATTCATTTCTTTATTATAAATTGAAGCGCATGAAAGATGCCGTGGCGTACTTCGACATGGCCCGCTCTCAAACGGAGAAGCGGGAGGACCAGACCACATTCGCCAAATATTTTTGGCTGGACGGTGCCACTTGGGATTATCTTCCGGCTCTTCCCGCGGGACCTTCGGTCTTTGAACTTTTCACGGAGCTGCTATCCAACAGTGAGCTTCTGGATTTTATCAGGAAAAAACAACTCCCTTGATTTGTGTTCGCTTCAAAAGAAGCTGGGATATTTCTTTTAGCTTCTGAGAGGGCACTTGTTTTAATCCAGGCACCGGCGGAACCCGGTCCAGACTGTACAGGTGAACGAGCTTGGGCTTGATGATTCCCACCACTTCGACCCATTCCTCTACTTCCGCGGGTATGGTGTTGTCGATGGCGCCTTGAAGAAACATGGCTTGAAGAATCACATCTTTGAGTTTTTTCGTTCCCAAAATCAATCGGGACAAATTCATTCGCACCAAGGGGGCGTTGATTTTTTTCAACATCTCATCGTTGCCCGCATCCAGCTTGATCATGCGTTCGTCGAAGAGATTCATGGCTTTTATGATTTTAGATTCGTCTAAAGTCGTCCCGTTGCTTAGCACTACAACTTTATTTTCTGGAACCAAATCGTCACGGATTTTTATAAGAAGCTGAACGGCTTCAAGAAATTCGGGATGCAGTGTGGGGTCGCCGTTTCCGGAAACGCAAAGGGTGTCGAATTTAGTTCCCGACTTGGTGAAGTCGACGACAATTTTTCGGACAGCTCCGTCGATTTCCGCCAGAGACGGATACGCCATGGCTTTTTTGATATGTGACATTTTTAATTTTGTGAGACCGAGTTCGCAGTAAGGGCAGTCGTAACTGCAAATTTTGTCTTGGGTGCCCAGAAAATTAATTCCCAAACTGGCCCCCAGGCGCCGGCTTGTAACGGGACCATAGCAGAGTCCCATGGGACCTTTCATTTCCTGAAGTTCTTCGTATTCTGACGTCTTTACCGGGAATTCCATTTCGCCGTCTTTTCCAGAAGATGTACTCTTTCTAAGATAAAGTTTGTACAGGCCTTTGGCAATAGAACTCCAAACTATCGCGATGCGTTTGGACCATTGTTCGATAAAACCCCAATTCCGTTTGTGCTAGAATGAATGTGAAACTTGAACGCGCGTCCAAGGAGGGTCACACGTGAAAACTCTTGCCATCGTCTTGGTTCTGACTTTGTCTCCCGTAGCGGCACTGGCCCGAGGTGGGGACATGGGCGCTTACAGCCTGGCCGGTTTTTATGGTCTAGGGTTCGTAAATCCCAGCGACATTAACGGACTTTCGTCGGCTTTGGGAACCACCCCGGCCGTCGGAAATATGAGCTCCGACAGTTATTACGGCGGCTCACTGGCCTTTATGATGGGCTGGCGCTGGGATCTGAAATTCATGTACGACCAGCACGACGCCAAAAATTATACCAACACCAGCGTGAATCCCAACACGGGTTTTGAAATTCAAGAAAGCAACGTTTGGGGCATGCTGGACTATTATCTTATTCACACGCGGTCGGCTTACATGACCTTGGGTGCTGGCGCCGGTTACCCCACTAATTTTCACGTTACTGAGCAGGCGGCGACCACGACCCAATTCAGCGCGGCTTCCAATCTTAATTACATTGGTCAAGCCACCATCGGCATAATGCTGGGATCACATTTTTCCATTTATTTCGACGGCGGATATCAGCGGATTATTTCGGGGAACTTGACTGATCCTTCCAATAATATTTTGAAAAACACTTCTGGCGCGGCGGCAGTCGCTGACTTGAGCGGCTTTCGCGCTGACGCGGGAATTAGGATTCATTTGTAATAGGGGTTTTTACCTGTCCCGGCATTGGTGTTTGAGCTCGCTCATCAAGTCATCCACTGTCGCGGTACCTGATCTCATATTAGAAATAATGGATTGGACCTTCTTTTCATCAGGCGACTCCTGGGCTTCTTCCGTCGGAGAGAACCCACCCGCCATAAAAACTTTTGGTAGGTCTGGTATGATTAAATACTCGTCCTGTTGGAACCTGACGCAATCTTGGGGAAGAGTCACACCCACTGTCACGTGTTGTGTCAGTTCAGAGTAGTTAAGTCCGTAGGCTATATATTTTGCACCAAATCCCAAGCGGGTAGCGGCATTCATGATTTTATCTACGATCAGATATGACTTAGCCCGTTTGAGCAGATCACTCCTGTAACCTTTAAGGTCTAAATTCATTCTTGTTATGGCGTCATCAACAACTTTAACCGATGAAGTCCGGGGAATCTTCTGACTGTAGCCTTGGAGATCTTGGTATCTCGAACCGGCTTCAAAAACAAAACCGTCCAGAGGGACGCGCACATTCTTATCGAGACATTTCTGGAAATATCGAGAAAACCAAATGCACTGGTGGGCCCGGGACAAAACCGAGAGGGCCAAATTTAATTTGTTAGCCTGGTTGGTGCACCATTGACCCATTGTAGCCCCATCACCATCATAATCGTATTGGTCCTGAACTTGGCCAAACGCCACGGAAGAGGCCATGACCAAAAGTATTATCAAAGTTTTCACAAACGTACTCCTTGTGCCGCTTAAAGAGGCACTCCTATTTAAAACTTACCAAGAGGTTTCAGGCAGGGCAGTATGTTGGGTCTTTCGTAAATATCGCTGCCCCCCTTTGCGATGATTGTGCCGTCCATGTTCAGGTCTTGGATTTTACCGAAGTTGAATCCAGAAACCTGCGCATTTTTGTAGCCCAGTTTTTTAAGATAAGAGAAAAAGGGCAAAAACGCCTTGGCTGGAGCGGCGGGAATGACCTCGGAGCGGCCAATGGGCAATCGCTTTTCCGCATACCATGTGGCTTTTATGGAGACCTGACTCGGAACGGCGTATTCCGTGTTGAACACTCCCGCAGTCACAAACTTTAAAGCGGCTCCATCTTTTTTCATCAGGGGAATGAGTTCATTCAGCGAGGTATAGAGGGTTCCACCTTCGACTATGTTAGGCCGAAAAGCAACCATACGTCGGACAAAATCATCGGGTTCGGGAAGAGGTTTTGGAATGACCCGGTGGCCATCGAAATTCTGAAGAAACGACATGGGGTCGGGATCATTTCCTCGCAGGTACGCGGCCCCGAAACTACCCAAGTCCAACAATGTGTAGTCATAGTTCGAGCTGTATACGTCCATATCGTAATAATGGGTTGGTTTAGCTGAGACCCAAATTTCGTCAAAGGGGCCTTGGGATTCCAGTTCCTGTTTCTTTTCATCGGTCCAATAGGCGGGTGGGGAGGCTGTCACAAATTTATAGCCCTTGGCGCTTAACGAGTGTTTTTTTGCCGCCAAAACCGGACCGGGCAAGGGGTAGCTGCTGATAATGAGGACACGAAGGCCCGTTCCTGCAAAACAGAGGGGCGCAGACGATAAAACATAGGAAGTCATCAAAATGAACGAAAGAAGTTTCACCGGGGCCTCACTTTTAAGAAAGGGTTTCTTATTCAAGCCTTGTGCCGGAAGGGTGAACGCCGCAAAAACCAAGGTGGATCTGGTGGGGATCAAAGGGCGCCTTCCGAGGAGAAAGCCGAAATTTGTTAGACAGGGTGACCGGGGTGGTTATCCGAAAACGCCGATCCAGAATGGAACCTTTGGCGCGAAGGTTGCGGCGGCGGAAAAAAGTTGATTCAAAACTTCAGTCGGCGAAAGGCCTTTCAGATTTTGATTGAAGAAAGGGCCGGGGATGGTGGAGCGACAGATCATCACGAGAATGTCTTCAGGTTGAATCGCAAGACTCTTGACGTCCAAATCCAAAGCCCGCTCCACACCCAGGAGACGCGAAGGCATGGGAGTTTCCGACCCATAATCCACGCCGAAATCAAATGCGATCTGCAAGGGCAATATGGAGCCCCCGCGGATCATCAGCAAGTGAGGCTGGCCCAGTTGAATCCAGGCCATCTCAGACTGATTGAATCCGATAATAAGGGATTCGCAAGAGGTGGTGTACGCGTCCTTATTGAATTTTCTGAAGACCACTTCGTTGGCTTGAAGGGTCGCGGTTCTCAAATTGCTTTCTAGGGGCGAGAGGCCCGGCAGTTTGGGAAATGGCGACGTGGCCTCTTGATCGGCGTTGGTCATGGCGAAGCAGTCCCGGAGGGATTGGGTCATTTCCTTCAAGGCGTCTTTGTTCCCCCACGGAGTGGACACTATTAAAAGATTTTCCGTTTCAAGATAGAGACCCTCGGCAGTGGGGCGGGGGAACTCGCCGGCGTAAACTTTGTGGAGAAGCTGGCGGCTCATTTTTCGTATTTCCGCAACTTGATCTGGGCCTTTTGATAGAAATCGTCAAATTTTAAATCCTGGGTCAAGATCGTGTGCCATTTCTTTTTCGCCGACTCAATGTTGCCCAGGTCTTCTTCGATGACACTCTCATCGTACATATTTTTTACTTGAAGATGAAGTTCGCGGAAGGCTTGATCCTTGAAATCCGCCGCACCCCCGTTATTGGGATAGATTTGGATGGCCTGGTTGAACTTGTTGTACGCCGATTTGTAATCTTTGGAGTCTAACAATTCCTTGCCTTCGGCCACCAGGGCCTCGCTCTGCTTCTGAAGCTGCTCTTTTGCCGCCGCCGCGCCCAACTTGGCCTTTTCTTTCAAGCCCCCCTTGTCGGTGAAGGAAGAATGCTCGACGGATTCATATTCTCCGATGGAGGCGATGAAACGCTTGGCTCGGAAATCTTTCTCCGCCCGGCTAAACAATTCGGTGGCGTGTTTCTTTCGCCGATCCATATCGGCCGCGTGTTGCCTGTTGGATTCGATCTGCGCCTGGGCCTGTTTGGCGGCCAGAACCAGATTCTGAGCTCTTTCGTTGTCAGGATCCCGGTCGACGATGTCTCCCGTGCAGGGTTCGACTTCGTCGTATCTTTTCTGTTTTAGCAGCGATTCACAGTGATCCAGGGTTTGATTGACCTGTTGTTTTAGAGTTTCTTGTTCCGCTTTGATCCGGGCGGCATCGTCCTGCTGTTTCTTGATGGCCAGCGCTTGCTGGCAAAGAGCTTGAATGTTGCGCGCGTCTTTATAACTAGTCACTAGCAGGAATATTTTGTTAAGTTCGATGGCCGCCAAATCGTACTTACCCGTAGTGTAAAGGGTCATGGCCAGATTGTATGTTTCGTCGATGGATTTTTGCTGATCGGGAGTGAGCCGGTCGAATCCCGTGGTATCCGCGGGCTTGCCTATGGGACCGCCACTGCTGCCGCTGGTAAGATTTCCGGCGGGAGTTTCTTTTTTTGAGTTGGACATTTCAAAAACAATGACGAGGGCCAGTCCGATCAACAGTCCCATCTGCAAATTTCTATTTTGGCGTTTTCGTTTTCGCGAAGCTTTGTTCGGATACTGGGGACTGCCGACATAATAAGTCACAGCGCCCTGATTTTCCGGAGATATCTTAATTACGGCCGGCTGGACTCACAAGGTAAAATCGTTGAAGAAATCAATTTGGGTAAGGAGCCTCTGGTGGCGGGGCGAAGTAAGAATTGCAACTTCCACCTTAACGCTCCCGAAGCCAGCCGCAAGCATTTCACCATCGAACCTTCGGGTACCGACTACGTTCTCACGGATTTGGATAGCGCCAACAAAACCTACGTAAACGGCAAAGAAGTCAAACGCCATGTTTTACAAAGCGGGGACGAGATCAAGGTTGGCGATGAAAAGCTCCGCTTTGAACAATTCAGTCCCGAGT